>Ga0209208_10001295_pt1 | contig 35013 bp, 17 predicted proteins | sample S1TSphfallax_3_FD_187694 | JGI IMG/M metagenome (GOLD analysis project Ga0209208, IMG submission 187694) | Host-associated microbial communities from peat moss isolated from Minnesota, USA - S1T2_Fd - Sphagnum fallax MG (SPAdes) (version 2) | ecosystem: Host-associated > Plants > Peat moss >...
TTACTTGTTACTCCCCAAACTCCCAAAAAATCCATCATAACTCAATGCATTTTGTGGCAATATGCATACATATAAGTTATAGGATGAATTTCTAATATCCCTACTTTACCCATCTCAAATAAATAACGCCCATAAGGTCTAGGTAGGTGTAGGCCAAAAGGTAATAATCACCCCAAGTCCAAACTCCCAAACTCCTTCATTAAGGGGACTATCCCAACCAATAGGCCACCATTTTTATAAAAAAAACACACATGCTTCTTGTTTATTTGAACTTGCCCTATCCCTTTTGTTCAATTTCTCTTGTGTTTTAAAATTTTCTTCATAAGATTAAGTTTCCTCTTTTTCATCATTCATTTTTATTGTTATTATGTTATAAGTGTAGGGTATTACATAGGGTATAGGTAAGGTTTTAGGTACAGTTTAAATACGGTTAGTTACGGGTTAAGGTAAGGTTTTAGGTGCAGTTTAACCACAGTTTAGGTACGGGTTTAGGTAAGGTTTTGGGTAGGGTCTTAGATAGGGTCTAGACCAACTAACACTAGTATTTACCTATGGACATAATATATTGAGGTGAAAAAATCACCTCCCAACACTGGTCAGTGTTTTTTTTTACTAATTTTGTGATGTACATAAAGTGGTGATCATCCATAGGAAGATTTTGGAAAAGGGATGATGATCCCTAGGAAGATTAAGCCAAAATACAAATTTTTAATCATTCTTCATAGTTTTGGCAACTTACTAGAACCAAATATAGAATTCTGCCAATTTCCCCTTTTTTTTTTGACTTCTGGGAATTAAATGTTGAAACCCCAAAAAAATCAAAGCATTCTCAATCTTTTAATTTTTAATATCTCTTTTTGGTGGGACATAGCCAATAAACTAAATGGCCGACCCTAGTATAATATATGCAATGGATCTCATTGTGATTCATGTAAGCATTTCAGGTAAGTGTTGGTCCATCAAAGTATGTGGCTACTCTTATTAGACATAGGGTACAATAATGCAAATACAATAATTGCAATAATTCATCAAGAAAATACATCTTCCCACATCAGCCTTCTTTTCATTGGCAAAATTCCTCCAAAAGGAAAATGTAAAAATTAAACATTCAAAAATCAAATGATTTTGGAAGGTTTCTATTGCTAGAAGTGAGAAAGAAACATTATAAATCTCCAGGTTTTTGTATTTGGTTTTCAATGTGTAGCCATAAAAGTATAAAATGTTGACTAAAGATTTGTACTTTATATAGAATTTATAGCCAAATTTGGTTGAATCTTGCTAGGGATGATCATCATTTTGCCTTCTTCTTATGGATGATTGCCACTTAGGTTACATTTTTAAAAATCGAAAGGAAAACATTGTTCCACATCCACCAAGTGTTGAAAAGACATTACCTGATGATCAGTTTTGTTTTTTTCCAATTTTGTGATATTGCTCAAGTGACAATAGCCCATAAGTATATTTAGCCAAATTTGACAATTAAATATATGAAAGCATAAATCTTGAGCTCCTTGTCTTTTGTAAGATTCTTTTTGCAAATTTTGGGGATTTTTTTTTCTTCTTTTCGATTTTTTTCAAAAATTAAGGAATTAATCACAGAATATTCATTTTTGGAAATAGTTTTCACAAGATGAGGAAACTTGGCCAAAAAACAAAATCACTTGATGAGGGACCACTCAGGAGGAGGAGGAGGACCCATCATTAATTATCCATGCATGCTCCTTGTGGAGGACCAAACATTTGCAATGGGGCACAGTGCCATGGATTTGGATGTACTCTCAAATCTACCTTTGTCAACCAGCTGAACTTCCCTGGGCTTTTGTCCTTGGGGGATGTGATGAACATGAACAACTTTTTGCACACATTCCAAGTTTTCCCAACACCTAATCTAATGGAAGTTGGAACTTGGAAGTGAGGGAATTCACCAACAACACAATCAATAATCATATTCTCTTTCTTCATTGCATCACCAAAGGCCATGTTACCAGGATGGTTCAACACATAATACTCGCACCCTCGCCTTCTTCAGTAATGCCTCGTGTGAACTAATATTGAATCCATGAGTTGTTAAATTTGGACTCCAAGACCCTCCTTTTGTCTTAGTACAAGATCTTGACAATGTTTAAAAGCAACCCCAAAATAATTTGGAATTTTCCCCCATCACCATTGTAGGTGCTGGTTCACAAAGGGCCATGTACCAGGGATAATTATACATCACTTATAGCAGCTAGGATTCAGCGTTTTCTTTAAAAATATTTTCGAAATATTATCCCATGGATGGCTATTATTTTTTTTAAATTGGTGTATTTGTGATGATATTGGTGATATGCAGGAATTATAGAATTTCTTTAACATGGACAAATGATTAGTCACGATAACATCAAGAGTTCGCAGCATTTACAAAGCCTATGTGTGACTTATGGCTACGCAAACTAATACTACAGAGTTACTTGACAATGCACAAATTGCTATGAAAATCTATCATACCTTTGAATCACCTTGCTTGGGGGACTGTTTCATAAAGGACAAGTAAAAAACACACAAAAAAAAGAAGAAGATAGTAAGAACAAATAATTGCAACTAGATACAGTGATTGAGCACCAAAAACAAATAGAATAAAAAATTGTAAATAAAATAAAATGTATAACAACTCAAAAGATTGATCTTGAATAAAAATAGAGGAAATAATCAAAAAACAGGAGCAAATATAAGCACAACTAAAAACACTAATTGAACATTGAAAACAAGAAATTTATAAAAAATGCAACTGCAAGTTCCAACCAAAAACATTGATAGAGCATTCAAAACAAGAAATTTAGTGGAAAACAAGAAGAGCAACTGCGAGTATTAATTGGACACCAAGGGTAAAAAATATCAAGGGGAACAACAAAAACACACATGTTGATGAAATGTGTCAAGTTTATTTGGAAAGTAATAGTGAAAAATAACATTGAAAGCATTGCATTCTAGCAATCAACAATAGTAGAAGTGGTGCAATATGATGATAGCACCTTGAGACTTTAAGGAATTTCACCAAAAATTTAATTTATAGATATATATTCAAAATCTGGCTATATATATTACTAATAAAAAAACATTGGTAGGATCCCTAATATTACCACCTAAGTGACCAAAAAATCAAGTTCTTAGATTTATTTTTTTTAAACTTTTTTTTCATAAACATTAGTAACCAAAAATGTGTGAAAACTTAACTTGAAATTATGTTCAAAGCTTTTGACACTAAGTTTTTAAATTATGTATGAGTGCATCAAATGGGTGTAATCACAATAAAGAGTCCCACAATGTGTGGACATCCCTATAAAATCACAAAGGGAGCACAATAATTTTGATTATCAATATTTTTTGAAAATAGGCAAACCAATACTTGCACAATTTCAATGTTCAAGCTCTAATGGAATTTTTAATTTTATTTCAAGAACCATTTTGCATGTTTACAGGGCATATTCATAATCACAGTACCCAAAATGATAGTTTAACAAAAAAAAGACTATAAAAGACTATTTTGGATTTTATTATATTTATTATTTCATGATTATAATGGATTCGTATATGATTATAACTAAAATGATGTCATTTTAAATCTAATAAAAAATTCAAAAATATATTAGATATAATATAAATATCCTTTTGAGTCCTTTTAAATAATTGGAATCTTTGTTTTAATTGTAAATTTCATTTTAAGAAAATTAAAGTGTATTAATTTACATGGTGTCTAGTAAGTCCAATACGACTAAGGCCTACTTGAAAAGGTTTCAATCAAATACATGCACATGCAAGCTAGGAAAACTGACTATTAGGCTATAATATGTCTAACCACTTAGGACAAGAACAAGTAAAACACCTTGAAATACTACTATGTTGTCAAATTTACCAATTAATACAAAGATATTATGGCTCAAATAACCTCATATGCCACTAAGATTTGCTATGACATGAATAGGCTATGACCCTAAGCTATCACAAAGCTTGAAACGTGCCAAGTTTTAACATTAATTATGTTACCATGTTACCAATTTGTCGTTATGAATGGAAAATGCAATGCGAAATCATGCAACTATTTTTCAACATATTAGGTGACAAAATGGTGATCCCAACTAAACTCCAATTTTGTGTTTTTTCCATTGTAAATAAGAGTGAATTACGGTGAAAAGGAGTTATTAGATGACAACATTATCAATTTAATACCAACTTTACAAAGTTTTCTTCTTAATCATTGAAATATTTTGGGCAACCAAGGCACTATTATTGCCAAGCTTCCGCCTAGCTTCTCCTTCTCTACACCCACCAATGCCTACACTCATTTCAATGGATGCAACTATGACCTTCCACGTTCCATATTCCTGTTCGCCACCATGTGGTGTAACTACTAATGAAAATCATTATAATTTTCATGTTAATGGAAGTCAAACTAACTATTCCATGTTTTTTAAATTGTTGCACACATGTAGGCAAAATGAATTATGATGATTTCTTAATTCAAAAACCCATAAATTATTAGCAAATTTTGCTTAATGATGTGTTGCCATCCCATTTGTATGATGTCACGCATGTTTGTTCTAATTTGTATACCAAACATAAATAATATAAAATAATACAATATTAACATTAAGAATCTATAATTTTGACAATAATAACAACTTGATAAATTGGTTTGAAATCTCCAAAATCTCGATTGTAAAGTTCAATGACAATAAAATCGAATTAAGTTCAAAGGTGCAAGCTATTATATATGCAATGAATTAAAAATACTCACACATTGTCAATTTTATATGTATATTATATATGTATTCACACATGTATATTTTTTCATTCAAGATCGAATTATTATATTGGTTTTAAGTCGATGAAGCATAAAGTGACAAATAGAATCCATGAATTTTGAAATTAATATTATGTTTTTTTTTAAGACTTATAATTGCATACATCAATGATGTCAAGTTAGAATACAAAAACATCATGTAATAATTGTATTAGAAAAACCATTCAAATCGTGTCCAGTATAATATCATCTTGAAACAAATCTTTAAGTTTGGTAGAAGACTTCTTTTTAACACATTGTGATTGGTGAAATAATATTCAAGGGTGAACTTGGCAATGTGTAACCCAATGTACTTAATAGCAAAACATAAAATGAATCAATCAAGTGATTTACATTGATTCTCTCAATGAATACAAAATAATGATCATTGTAGAATATTGATATTATTTTTATAACATTGAGATATGATATATTTTTTCCTATTTCCACTTAGTGGTAAATTGGGAAATTATACCCATAAATTAATTGTGAATCACTTATAAAAACAATGTTGAACTTCAAATTCAACATTTTAACCCATTTCCACAAAAAAATATAAATTTAAAAATTTTAAATTACTTCATAATAATATAACTATGGAAATAAATAAGGACCATGGAAATCAAGTTGAATTCTGATATATTAATCCCAACTTAATATATGCTTTTATATATTAAATTCCATTTATATGTAATGTTATAATAATTCATCATTGTGTTGATTTGCATGATGATTTATTCAAATAATTTTGACAAATTTCAAAAGATCATGGCCATCCAACATTTGGGTACCTTTTTTACTTCAAAAGCAATTCCCAATTTTAAAAAGAAATATTATTAGTTAGCCTTACATTGCACAAATTTTTTTATTTGTAAAGTTTTTTTTTCAATTGATGCTTAAATTTTTTCCATTAAAAAATAATATTCTAAAATTGCTACCCAAATTTGCAAATAGGAATATAAACAACTTTTTATTAATTATAAAGGTTCATGTTTATATAATTGATTTATAGTACTAAGGAAATTATTGTTCGAAGAAACTTATTCCAACAAATAAAATTAATATGCACCTAAATAATACAACAAACTAATTAACAACCAATATTGAAACTATGCGATGAAATGTTTATTGAAGTTCATAATTAGCAACAATGCTAGTTGGTTATTGCATATAAATCCTATAAATTGGCCAAACCTTGAATTTAAATGTCCAAAATTTAAATGGATGAAACATGGTTAAAACCTTTTCGTCCATATAACATCATCATGGTAGCCCAATCTGGAAAAAGGTGGGAAGGAACATTTCAACTTGTGAAAATCCTAAATTAAGGTTTTTGAGTGTCTTTCTCTCAAAAGAAGTTTTCAATTTTTGGAAGTTGTAAATTAAGGTTTTTTAGAGGTCTTTTTCTCCTTTGATGTCAATGTGCTCTCTTTCTTTGTTTATTTTTTTCAAGTAATTCTTTCCCAACCATAGTTTTGTTTGTCTCCTTATTATCTCTTTCTAAGTTACTCCTCTTCTTTGATGACACCAATCTTTTTCATTTCATCTTCTTATTTGTATCATTTTATCTCTTTCTTTCTTTCAGTTTCGAAAATTCTAAACATGGCCTTCCACAATTAAAGTGTTTAAAAGGTGTAGAAGTTCATAATGCTAGGTGGCATCCAAAAGTTCTAGAAGCAAGCAATGATATACAACGTTAGAAGGCTATAAAATCAAACAACATTATTGCGAGTGTATTCTACCCATTTCCTTTCTCTTCAATTTTCATGTTGTCAATCCTGTAAAACATAATAATCAACAAGTTTTTCATTTGGATTTCACCTCTACACTGAGAATAAGACAATCACAGCTTCCCATTCTTCTTGTGAAATAGGGTCATGTCAAAGTTTCCAACCCTTTAATGCTTCTCCTCCCTTGCCATCATTCTTTTTGTATCTATTCTGATTTATGCCCACCTTATAGAGAGAAATCATGTAGACACCACGTCTTTTGAGTGATCATTTAATAAGCATAGTGATGCGTAGTCGATATATGATTCTTCATTTTGATTTCCTTCACGCATTGTTTGCATTTAGAACCTTAAGTCACTCATCCAATTGAGTAGCATAAAGTGGAATTTTAGTACCAAATTACTAGAAGTCAATAAACAATAAGAAAACTAGTTGTTTCAATTTCACCCCATGGACATTTTGCCATTTCAATTACTCTCCATGAAACAAGTTTTCTTCGGAGCTTGCTTGTATTTTATCATTAGTTTAGTTAATTGGTGTTTTTGTCATCATCTCAAGTTCTATAATCGATTCAATAGCATGACATGGGAATCCACAAATTGAAATCTTCATAATGCAAGGTCCGCATTACCTGATCATTACATGGGTGATGGACGATCCTAGGATGGTGTGAAATAATATGGTCTAGCGGTTGCCACATTGACATTTAAGTAGAAGGCCACATTTTAATTCAATCCCAAAAAACGATCAGGTGGCCGCCAAATCATCCATCTCACTAGATCACAAAGACAAAAACTTTGTGAGAAAATGATCTAGCAACTTTGAAAACTACCAAATTGTTTTCTCACGAAGGTTTCAACTTTGTGATCTAGTAGTCGCCAAATTATGATATCAAAACAAATTTTAAAAATGACTTAGCAACCTCCAAGTTGTTTCCTCGTTACCCTTGTGAAAAAATGCCCTGGCCATCGCCAGATCATCCCTTCGTTACCTTCACAAGAAATCAACCTATTGATTGTTAGGTTGTCCCTTCACTACCCTCACAAAAAAATGTTTTTCGATATATTAGATTTTTTAAGGAATGATAAAAATAATTTTTAAAAATACTCCAATTGATTGTATTTTGTGGATTGAAATAACAGGTACCTTGTAGTTCTCTAGAATATTGTCGAATGAAAAATGATAACATTTGAATTGATTTCATTAATTATAGAAAAATAATTGATTTTTATATCCTAGGCTTTTAGCTAAATAAAGGCATTTTATTTCAAGATTGACACAAACCATGGAAACATTGAATTTTGGAGATCCAATTGATTTGTGGGAGTCACGAAATGATCATGGAAAACTTCACATCAGTTATGATGTTTGTTTAGACCCATTTACTCTTTCTATCTATGGGGCCCAAAGACCACATGAGTGTATCATGGTTTAAATGGAAACTATATTCCTTTCATACCAAGAACAAACATTTTTTATCTCAATTCCAATGTGTGGAATTTTAGATTAGCTGTGGGAAAAAATTGTTTTTGGCCACGAAGCCAAGTGATTTTTAAATTGGAGTGTATTGGAGATGAAACTATCAATAATCTTACTACGAAGAGGGTGGTTTGTCTGAGTGTGGTTTGAAATGTTAGCACATCTAGAGAATAACAAAATGATCAAGTTTCTACCCAAAGGTTCTTTGAATTTTTGGGGGGTGAATACAACAATGGTAGCAAGTTTCTTAGTGCTAATGAAGATGATGTGGCAAGTTCACCTAATTTAAAAAACATGTGACGAAGAGGAGCTTCACCAATAGGGCGTAGTAGTTGGTGTAGAAGGGAATGCGATCTTCTAAATCTTAAAGGTGTTTTCCTTGCGAAAGGTTGTGTGACAATATTTGATCTAAGGGAAGCAATTCTGGACGACATTCTTGGACATGATCATGTTAGGAAAGCTTCTAATGTAAGAGCTTTTGAAAAACATCTTATACTATTAAATAGAGTTATGGATATTGTTTTTGATATTTTATTTGTCCATAAAAATGGTGGTAAGGGAAATGGGAAGTGGTATCATGCAAGTACAATTAAATTGTTTGAAATTTTGCAAAATTTTGGAGGCTCGTTAGTGCACAACTTCATTAGCAAAAATTTGGTAGGACCAGCTTTAAACACAACTAGGTTTAATTTTTATAAAGAAGGTTTTGTATATTCTATAAATATCAATGAATTTACATTTCATTACATTTGCTCAGTTCTAAATAAATGTAAAGAAAAATTGGGACTTTTAGTGCTAATACCTTTTTAAGGTGGAGAAGATGAAACGAAATACATTGAAATTGTCACATGGAATAGGAGGTTGGATATAATTGATGGGTTTTGTGGATTTTGGATTTCACTTCAACATCCAACTCATCAATGCAAATTTCATATCAATCCATTAACAACCACATGGACTAGTATCAAAAATGTTTTTGAAACTTTATAAGTTGGAACAATGTGCCATGTATTTGTTGCTAACCCTTGTGATAGGGTTGCCAAGATTAGTGTATTGCTTGTTGAATACTTGCAATTAATTTGGTCACTTGAAGGTTAAAAGCCAATGGGAATTGATATGGAAGTTACATAAGAACTATTTGGAAAAAGATATAGGCCTTTTGTGAAGTCATGTTTCAAATGGGGATAATAGGTAGTAAAAGTTGATGTTGGATAACATTTCCAAGGAATAATGATGGTCCCCTTGGAAAAGCTATCCAACATCAATTTTTAATATAGGCCCTTTGCAATATTGGGGACCATCATTAATGTTGGACAACGCCCCAATAATAATGATGCAAGACCCCTTGCATGTGGGTAAGAAATTTCGAAATCCTTTACTTTCAGCAATAAGAATTGTGTTTTGGGGTGAAATCACACTAAGGGTGAACCACTTTTGTTCAAAAAAGGTGATGTATAACAAGTATTATAATACACAATAAATTAAGATCTTGATGGCATCCTTTGGCCAACCTAAACACAAGCAAAAAAGTTTAAAATTTGCACAACATTTTGGAACTCAAAGTTCATTTTGAGTCAAAATTAATCTTAATCCAATAATTAGATGAAGAGGATTGAATAAAATCAATGTACACATAGTATATAACTTATAGTGTTTCAATGGCCATAGGGCCTAATGTTTGTGATTCATGAAACATTACCAAACAAAAAGAAATTGAAAAACTAATGCAATGCCCATTTATAAAATCTCATCTTCTTTGATATGGTAGTGGTTTTTTCCTGAAAGGAAGATATTATTATGCATTCATTACTAAAATATGTAAAAAAACACATTTTTTGAATGGAATTTCATCTAAAAGTTTTAAATTTCTAATTTTTTCTAGATTTAATTAATGCATATCAATATCATGCACCATAAAAGAATTCACCCAAGAGTTCCATCGACAACCTTACTTTTAAAATACATATTCAAAATTCAAACTTTGTGGCAAGTATTATTTGGTCACAAATAAATTCCATACATTCGAATTCTTCAATGTTTGCTCGAATTTTGAAAATAATTGATTAGATTAAGTCTAAAGCTAATCAAATATACTTGAAACAAGTAAAAATAATCCAAAATGTGATCTCTATATGTTACCAAAAGTTTTAACTACAGAATAATTATACTTGTGACTATAATTTTTGGGGGCTTAGTGTGCTTTCATCCTTTGGGGTAAACATATGGCAAGCAAAAATCATTTGTTGTTAGTTCTTGAAAAATTTAACAAAGACCAACATGGATTGTTAAAAGAAGACATCAATGTCAAGGATAAATAGAATTTTCCACCTATACAACGAATTGATTTTCCCAAGGTAAGAAAATGTTTTGAAACAATTGATGAAGGTATTGTTTATGAAGGAATGCGATTTCAAGAACATGTCAAAGGTACAATTTTAGATCTTCAAGTTATTTGGGTGTTAATGGAAGCTTTTTATGGTTGGGGAACTCTATTAAAACAATTGGAATTATCATCGTTTGTGCTCCATATGATTTATTTTGGAATTGAATATATTTGTAATGTTCAACATGGACACTACTTGCAAGATAATTGGTTGATTAAAGAATCCATTATTGATTGTTTGATTTCTTGCCATTCGACAATTTTACATATTATGATGATGTGGGATTTATTTCCTAACTTGCTTATTGCTTTACACAAATTTGGTTCAAATTGTTGTGATTTTTTTTTTCCTTTTTTTGAACAACACATGAAAAACAAAGATAATTTTTGTATTGGGGACATGATTGAACGAACTTCACACATGGGGCGAACTAAACAGATAAAGTTTGAAGAAAATGGTCCATTGTATATGGAATCAAGATGACAAAATATTTTTTGGTGAGAAGGTGATGTGGCTTATTTTCTACTAATTTTTTTTATTATGATTCAATTTCAAATAGAGCTTTAAAACAAGCTTGGTTGTCTAGTTTTAAAGAGGCTCAAATTAAGGCCGTAGTTGTTGAGATGAAAGTTCTTTTGTCTCATGGTAAGTGGGAAAATCCTTAAAGTTCATTTATAGATTCATTAGACATCATAGATTTTTGTTCTTTGGAAATTAGTGAAGATTTTAATATGGTTGCAAATGATGTGCTTGTGAATTGTGTAGGTCATGAGTATTGTTCAAGAGATGATGAAACTTTTGTTAACGAAGTTGATGTGTTAAGAACGTTTGTTAAGAACTTATGTTGGACATTGAACAACAAGATGAAGTTGAGGGATGTATTTTAGAGTCCATTGATGTTGTAGAAATTCCAAAAGCTATTAAGTTATTGACAATCGTTGATGTGTTAGGAAAAGGGTTAGTTTTCAAAATGAGGCCCATAACTGAGCTAAATGCCCATCCACCATATAAGTTACCTTTGGACAAGTGGAGGTGAGTGCAATATAAAACATGTGTAAAAGGTTCTTTTACATAAAAAGTCCATGAAGTTGAAGAGGTGGGTTTTTTTGATGATGTTGGCATCATCATGGAAGAAAGTAAGAAGCTAATTTGGTACTTCGGATGTCTACAAAAAATTATAAAACATCTTGATAGGTGGGGCATATCGATTACGTGAGGCTTGTTCAATTGAATGAAGAAGGTATCAAAATTCTACCACAATAATACAAACAAATTGAAGGTCTTCATTATTCATATGGTGGTTACGGTGGTCATGAAGCTGAGCTTGTCAATTTGAGTTATGCTATATGCTTGATTGCTTTGAAAAGAGATGTAGAAATAGAAGTTTTTTTGTTGGCAAAAGAGGACAAGAAAGCTTTGGACAACTATGTGAAGAATGAGCAAAAGCAAAAACACAACGGTGGCAAAAGGAGCACAAATACATCTGCATCAGCCTCACCACAAAGCATGTCCAGCAACTACACCTTTCCTAGAATCAGCATCCATGTTGCCAACAACTAGCTCACATATTCCACTTGTCACTAGAAGTGGGAGACAAGCAGCCCCGCTTACACAATTTTAATCAAGGTACAAATTTTTATTATAAAATCCAGCTCCAGCTTCAAATCATTAAAATCTTATTATGAGATATAATAAACTTATAAAGAAATTTAATAATTTGTCCATAAGCTTCAACTAGCCTTCTTATGCCGCAGACCCCTGCTTATTATACAGGAGTTGCCGCCCTGGGGTTGGAGTTTTTCTAATCCTTTGCATGGTAGGAGGATCGATCGTGCAGGAGCTGCCAGGCTCTGATCTAATGCAACTTCACCGTGGGATACAAGGATGTCATGCTTAATTACACGACCTAGCTTCAACCTCATACAGTTTACACGAAGCAGAATGCAACAAGCTTATATAGTAACTGTGCTCCAATTGTGCTCCAGAAGCTGGCTCCTGAATTTTACTTTCCTATAACAGTTTCCTATTAGTTCACAAGCGAATACGCTTTTCTTTAGCTGCCAATCCTAGTCTGGAATTAGTTCTAGTAGTCTCTAAGTATATCTAGCTAGTTGCTCCAGACGACGAGGATGGACCCGCGTTTTGAAGTCTCGAATTTTCATGTTCAACATTCTACTTAACGATCAGGATCACTCATGAACAATATGCAGATTTTAATGGAAATAATTGGAACAGTTGCAGCAGCTCATATTCACTACAGTTTGCATAATTGCACATTTTGATCTACTAGTGCTGCAGGATCGACCGAGGATTTTATACTCGTACAGCTGGTTGGTTCTACTCTCCCTCAGCGCCAGTCCTCTCCAGCTATTAACTTATATGTAAACGAAGAAAGAGCTCTGATGAGAGCAGCTCCACCGATGCTCAACATCTGACCCTGAAAAAGAAAATTGGATTAACAAAAGTGAAAACATGCCGGTTTGGCTCAGCAAAAATGGTTTAAAATGTAGAGCCTGGTAAAAGGCACAGCAAAGCTTAACACCTACTATTGATTGGCCATATAGTTTGAACATTGGTCCAAATGGGATAATGTCGTTAGTAGTCTCCCATCTATTTGCAGTCCCAGTTTTAGTTTTCTGCATGGGGTTGGGAAAACGTGAATAACTAAAGAGCTGCAGAAGAATAGAATACCTCAAGAGTAAGCAGTGAGACAGCACGACGTGCTGCTGCTGCAGCTGGAATCAGACGTGGTCACCGACGGAGACCTAAGCTCAAATTGAGCTGCATGAGAGTTGTTGTACCCTAGGAGCTCCTCGATCATCTCCGAAGCGATTAACTTTTCTTCCTCCTTTTTACAACTCTGATCCGTGGTCGATGGTTCAGATTTCAATACTATAGTGGGGGAGTTGCTATAGCTGCTTCTGAATTCGACTTTTCGACTCAACCAGTTCGCCTCAGCGTGAGTACTTCCGGTCTTTTTCTGCCATATCCCAAGCTTAGATTGTTCAGTGTCAAGGCACAAACATGTGAGGGACTGCTCCATTCTTGTGTGATGATTCTCGACCTGCTGCTGCTGCTGCACGTTCCGATCCTTCCGACCCTGCAGCGGAGAGGCTAAGTACCTGCGTTGAAGTTTTGCACTCAATGTTGAGGATAACATCTGGATTTTGGGACTGCTGTGCAGCACGGGATCAGCGTTTGGGTCGAATGGGAAATTGGTCCGTGCTCCAATACCGCACATGAGTCGAGCTGCTTCGTCGTAAGCGTGCGCTGCATCCTCAGCGGTTTCAAAAGTCCCCAGCCACACTCTAGTTTTCCTGCAAAATAAACTCCAACAAGGCCGTGTCAGATCTGCACTTCAGGAAATTTACTCGAACAAGCTGTGCATAGTTCACTGCACCGAAAAGCTCTAATCTTTGCTGATTCTTGAGCCAGCTAAAAGAAGGCCACAGCTGCTAAGATCCAAAGAGAATGCACAGGGGAGATCAGGGTGCTGAAGGAACGTACAAGAGTGGGTGACGAATCTCCGATACCCAAGAGCCCCAGTGTCTCTGACGCACTCCCCTATATCTCTGAGGCCGTCCCATTTCTTTCACCCGGCTCTCTCTCTATGATCTCTCCAGGCAGAAGACAGCAGTATAAGGCTTCCTTTGAACAGAGAGCAAGGGACTATAAACGCGGGCTAGGAAAGATCAGCGTGCTCTAAAGATGAGATCGTATTGCTCAGCTCCTCGTCTCTTGGTAAACACTGAGGCGCCGCACTTTCTTCCTTATTAAAGTCCACATTCCCAACATTAAGGCCTGGATTTTAGGGGGAGGGAAGAGGAGAATCGAGATCACACTGCCTACAAAACCGGATTATTCCCGGACTGCAGGCGCAGCCGCGAGCTGGGTCCCCTGCAGCTCACAACGACTGGTAAGTGAATAGAATACAACTTTCCGGAGTCAATGGCATCGTCGCTTTGCGACAATACTAATAACTCCCTGACCTAGTGGTGCTTGCTGCAATCAAGTTTCCAAGTTCCGTCAGGATATTCTAACACAATGTGGATTGTACGCTAAATGTAAGCAGCTAGCTGCAGCAGATCATTGATCCCTTATTATTATTATAACTGCAGCAGCAGCCGCTACTACCTGGGAACTGATCAATGGTTTTGTTGGAAGATGCAGCAGGAAGTCACAAACTGTAGTGTAATCAGCAGCTGCGGTCAGTAGTTGATCTACTGTTGAATGATCCAGTAGCTGCGTGAAGCTCGAATATTGCTCATTAAGGAAAAACACTCGATGTAAAACTAGGAATTTTACCACTAGATCTCGTCACTTACTGATCAATTCTAAAGAAGAAAAAGAATCGTCGAGAGATGGGTGAGAGATGACGACGAAGTTGAATAAGAATCCAAGTGAAACTTGGTGGAGTTTTTCCAAAGCTGGTCATGGCTGTTTTTAAAATCAACTTCCGTCAACTGCACGTGGCTAGCTGCTAACCATGACACACGCGCTTCTTCAAGATTTTGCAACAGGCGATTAAGAGCATCTGCAAGAATATTTCACATCCAAGTTTTGTTCTCCACGTTTTTCCAACCCCAGCCATAAAACTAAAACTGGGACTGCAAATAGGTGGGAGACTTCGAGTAATAGCAACCCACTTGGACCTATCAAACTATCTAGCCAATCAACAGCAGGTGTTGCTCAGCATCCTGTGCAAAAATGCACGGCCAAAACAATTTTGCTGAGCCAAACCGGCATGTTTTTAACTTTTCTTCATCCAATTTTCTCTTGCAGGGCCACCTACTGAGCACCACCGGTGGACCTGCTCTAAGAGTACTCATCACCGCATACTGCAGGAGCAATAGAAAATTGATAAGTTCAGGTGAAAGTAGGTAGCTAGCTAGCTCATCATAGGACGATAGCCAGGTACTGCATTTATGGAAAGACTTGTCTTCAAAGGTGTCCATTAATTATGAGGCCCTTGTGTGTGGGGAACTGAACTGAACAGAGGAGCAAACAAGCGCAACAGAAGATATGTATAAATTTGACCGCCGACGACTGGGCCAGACTAGGGATCACTCTAGGAATGCTGAACTCTGACAAGGTGGGAGATCAGAACCCCTAGATTCACTTGTTTGATCAGACACTTCTCGATGAGAGCTGCAGGTGTGTGTGTGCATGCAGCTGCAGATTCTGAAATCTTCTCAGAATTTCTACAATCTGGGACAGTTACAAGGGTCAGGCCATGATAGTCCATAACCTGCCAAACCACCACCACCCCGGGAGCTATCCAATACAAAAACAGCGTCAGTAGTGTGACTGATCACCGAGCTAGAACCGCGTTTCTGTTTTTGTCCTATTGCAAACAAATTCTGGCAAGTACCAGCAGCAACTGCAGGTTCTGTCGAAGCTGCAGACAGTGACGAAGAGTGGGGAACAGGACTCCAGCAGGCAGGCCAGTACTAGATCTACTAGTTGTAATTAGTCGAGCTCCACTACGCACCCGCAGTCGATCGCATTACCCCAAAAGCATGTTCCCAAATGGCCAGTTTAATGCTATAGCTGGTCTCTGCGAGACCGAGACTAGTGATCTAGACTTAATTATATAGATGTGCCTCCTGCAAGCTAGCTGCCAAGGATTGTTACAGCTGCAGATCCGTTGCTTGCAGCCAATGTCGCCTGCCAGACACCGGCCTTGTTTGTTTGCACATGCTAATTCTAACCACTTAATCAAGGCAAAACTACAGGGAGAAGAAGAAGAAGAAGAAGAAAAATCTGACTTGAAGAAAGAAAATTTTTGTTCTAGCTCTTTGACATCTTGCTCTACTCTCCTCGACTCTTTCAAATGGAAACAGCATTTATGGCAGCTGCATGGGCCGGAGCAGATCAATCCGTGGGAGCATGCATATGAACAAGCTTCAAAGTTTGCACCGCTGTTGTCCGGTTCAAGACGTGTCTCGGTTTCAGTCAGTTTTGGCAGGTTATTCACTTTTTTTCATAACCATCAGGTAGGTTTTTTCTATTAAAAATTTGGGTGTTGATTAGGTTATCAATATCAAAAACATTTCTGTACTGATTTGGTTATCAATATTTTTTGGCAATATCATCAGCTATGCATACAGCTAGGTTTTTCAAATACCTGGTTGATAACTATTGGTTAGCCTGCTAGATATATAACATCAGTTATAGTGTTTTTAAAAAGTCAATTAAATTATTTTTATTACAAATCTACCATAATATTTTTTAATGTTCTAAGATTGATAAACTACCTTGATGATAAACCGGGTCGTCTTCGTAGGCTATTAGATTTTGAAGTTTCAATATCAGGCAACTAAGTTATTGATTAATTATCACAAAACTGATAATTGAATAAGTAGCGTATTAATAACTAGGTTAATTAATGATCAAAACTAGTGTTGTGCAGGTACCCAAATCCAAAAGTTAAAATCCACAGTTTTGAATCCGGGTATAAAAACTTGACCTCACCAGATTTAAATATTAAAAACTCGATTTAGACCTTTTCCTGTGAATTGTCGTTCATAGTAGGATTGGGGAAAAACTCAAAGTTTTCTACCCATTTATTTTTCATTAAAGAAATCTTGGAAGATTTTCTCAGGTACTATTAGGGTTTACATTTTCATTTTCAGTTTGTGTGTCTAAGTTTCCTCTTTGTGTATAAGTTATGAGATTCAATTTTGATTTTTTCAATTTTTGTAATGTTTCAATTTCTCTGATGTATGTGTTTCTCTTTCAATCATGACCCTAAACTTTAACTGTACCCAAAATTGCATCCATTTCAACAGCCTTAAACCCTGTAGCCAATAATTGTCATGAGTTCAGAGAATTAATTTAAACCATACCCAGAGGTTCTGAAATAATTTTTAAAAATTAAAAACAACACCCAAAAAAACAACCAAAGTTATAAAATATATAATACCCAAGACCATATTTTCTTTTAAAACTCAATACCTGCACAGCACTGGTCAAATCTCAATAATGTGCCACTGCTGATTTCAATTCTTCATATAAATTTGAGAGAACCTCCAATTCTAATCATAGGAAATTTTTAGAAAGGCTTGATAGGTCCTCTTTAAACAAAACTAGCCTTCTCCCAACCAGTAACGTGGAGCCAGCTTACACTGATTTATTCCTAACTCAGAGGCTAGATCATCTCCACACAAAATGCAGGAAATTAACCTCTACATTGTATTTTGGATGAAACTTACATATGAATGAAATATCAAAGTTCAGTTTGGGTTTGTAAATTTGCCCCCTACCACAGTGCCCTCCAAGAAGACCAGTACAATGTAGTGATATTCTTTTATTGGCCAGCCATAATGATTGGCCTAGGTGATGATATTTGAATAGTCTCCCACTTTACACTATCAACAACTTTTCATGTTTGTGGGTGGGGATAGGGAGTAATGCACAGTGTATGTTGAATGTGGTAATCCCTGAGATAGGCTGAAATGTTTGTGACAAACTACTAATAATGAACAATTCCATTTGTGAGTTTTATCTGCCTCTGAAATCTTGTCCAACTTTAGCAATGGATTGGGTTTTTGCAAAAATCTTTGTTTCATATTATATTATGTGTGTGCATGATAGGAATTTCTAGCCAAAAGAATGATCAATTGAGCCAAATTGACTCAGCACCCATCAACCTACCAGATCAACATTTGGGTAATCACCTAGGTAGGGGAACTCGGGGGCAGTAGGACAGGTTTCAGGATAGGTTACGAATGCGAAACTTTGGTAACTCAGTTGTGGTTGTCATTCATACATAACTGAGTCACAGTGGGCTTCCAACAGATGGTTCTCTGATGGGTGTTGGGTCACATACCCAAACACAGATCTGAATCCCATCTAAACCACTGTAAGATTTAGATGTATAAGAGAGCTTGGTAGAAATAAGTTTTTGTAGTTTGATTGTTTGAACTTTGAACCCATCATGTAGGCTGGAAGATTAAAACAACTTTACTCATATTCTTGAGTTTTGAGCTCAGTAGGTGGTCTGAGACACATTGGGTGGTGAGATATATTGGATTTTGATCTGAAAATTGAAGACCTGAAATCTGCAGCGTAAGTGCAAATGGACAAAGTACTACATGGCCAAAATTAAATGCTGGGGATTTGGTGGGATCTGAGACAGAGAAGAACCTTCTTCAATTGTCTGATAGAAAGATGATTGGAATTAATGCAGTAGCCTACTTCGTAGCCTGCCACAGACTAATTTTTGAACTTGGTATAAATTAATCCACTTATTATCATCAAAACCTTGCAAAGCTTTATTTATAAAACACGCAGCATATTCGAAAAATGTACCAAAGTATTGAAAACAAGGGATAATTTACAGGCCGTCAAGTTAGTACAAACTAGATATGAAAAACTCTCCGTCTCAACAATCAACAGCTTGTAATAGGTCAACCATCACAACTTATTAGTTTCTCTTCTGACACATGACCTTTCAAGCAAACACAATCTAGGTAGGTTTTCATCATTCTGTTTTTCAATGTGCAGTTTGAATAATACTCTTAATATCTAACTTAATTTTAAAGTGGGTTGGTGAAAACATTTTTGTTCTGAATGCTAAATGACGGCCAGGGTGAACCAGCACTTACCTATACTGGTAGCTTTCTGGAGTGAGGCCTCTTAATGGCTCTATTCAATGCACTGGCGAAATGTTACATTTGGACTCAAGATGAGTGTTGTGCAGGTGTGACTTGGACCTATGCCAGCAAGTTCATTTGTGTGAGTCAGCCCTAATCAGACGAAGCCCTAAATTGATGGATGATTTACTAAGTAGGATGTGACTGGTTGAAAGCATCAAAGGAGGATACAGTTGGTATAATGAACAGGAGTCCCTTTCTGCTTCTTGATGTTTTTTTTTAATTTTCTTGTGTTTTTGTTGTTTGTAGGTTATCAGTTTTGGTTTGTGTTATGCATGAATGCCAGCACCCAGATCAAGAACTCTATGGAGCTTTGTTTTCAAGATTCTCTTTTATTGTGAAGATGACGATGATGTGAAGAGGTTGGCAATGCGCTTGGTGGTGGATGGAAATAAATACCAAAAAATGAATAAAAGCTAAGCACCTTTAGATTCGAACTCATTTTTTATTTCATGTTTGTGGTTTTACTATTATGAGTTTTGGGAAGAATGCCTAAGTTCAATTATGTGAAAGTTTTGCCCATTAGCTTCATAAACTCCATTGCACTGAGGTTAATGAATAGAACATTATTTAGCAATAAGTCAATAGGGACCTAAGATGAAAATGATGAATGGCTCAAGGGGGTCAAAGAGCTAGCATGTTGTGTGGCATTCTGCTCAAGTCTAGTGTGCTTGTGACTTTTGTTGGGATTTGTGGAAGATCTAATACCTTTATGTTTGGGAACTCTAAGCAAATTCATTTGCAGTGGCAAATTCTTGGGGAAGTTGAAGATCTAAATAGCTAAATTTGTTTGTCTATCTGATTTTCACAAGGTTTGGTTGTTGGTTTTACATGGATTTTCTTTGTTGGTTTGCCCAGAAGCATTAGGTCACGATAGCCCGCATAGAAAAGAGATTTTGAGTGAGCTAATCCATCAAAGGTCTATAAAAAAAGTTTTATTAGTATGTTAGTAATGTATTTGGGTTTGGTCAATTGTGTGTTCTAATCTTGTAATGTTAACGCACTGAATACTCCATGCAAAAAAATTCCTTTGATGTCAGAACACATGCATACTTAGGTGAACCGCCTTTTTGGTATTAGAGCTTGTCGATCAAAATAGGACAATATATACATAAGTTGTTATAAGATTAATCTAAGTTCTTGAAATGTATAAAAGATGTCAAATTCTAATGATAATGGGCATAATTAAAATTTGACTACCCAAGAACTATTTGAGCATCAAACTATTTGTAGGTTGGACAATTTGGGCATAAAATAAAATTCATATGTAAGATCTCTAATAATGCGTCTACATGGCTTCAGTGTGGTGAGCATTATGGGGATTGATCCAAAGGAAGTTGAAGTTGGAGATCTTATGGTCAAAATCCATCACAAAGGGTTTGATAAACAAGCGTAAGTATGGATCAAAATTCGTGATGGAACTAGAAAGTGGATCAACATTGCACAATTTTAGTGCAAGTTCTTCTTCACTTTTTGCATTCCCTAACATTGATATTTAAAGGTTTGAAGAGAAAAATGAGGTTCCTAGGGTTGGGGATATTTGGATGCCCAAGGCCTATGCTTCTTTTAATTGCTTTACCAAATTTTTCATACCAGGAATCAAAATATTATTCAAAGTAAGAAATAGGATTCTAAAAGTGGATGTTGGTGGAGGTACCTTCATACTCAAAAATTGGAAACTTTGTTTGAAGTTAAATCAAGGACTTTAATGGCAATTGGAGAGTGTAGATGAACAGTCATGTGCCATTTAGGCTTCTAACATTTTCAGTCCCATGGTTGAAGGAAAATAAACAAAAAAAATTTCATAAAATGTTCCATCAAAACTAACTAACGATGTTGATGATGAGCCATGAGCAAAAAAATCCAATCTAGGGTTTCAACTTTCAATGAGGTGGAGTTTCATACGAAACCAGGTATAATAATCTTGAAGGTTACTGGATTTGCAAGTATCATAATTGTAGGGTTTGATCCAACAACTACAAAAATCAATGATATTATAATAGGGGTTATACATGTTGGCTTCTTTATGGAAATAACTATTTGGCTGAAAACCTGTTCAGACTTTAATGAATGACAATGTCCCATCCTCCAAACCTTAGAAACTAGGTTCTTTTTCACAAGCCTCTAGCCCTTTGAAACATCTTCAGGTTCAATGGGTAATTAGGGGGAAAATTATTGCAGTACTTAAGTTAGGAGATATTTGGATTCCAATAGATATTGGTATAAAGAATTATTGTTCACAATTCTACAAACTAAGATTAAATAGTAAGATTAAAAAGGGAAATCGCATTTTGAGAATTGCGTGTTTTTGTAAGGTTTCTCATATGCTTTGATGGCTCTATTGCACTAATTTATATGGATGTTTCTATTGGAAATATGTTGGTAGAAGTCATATGGATTATATCATACAAACAGGTAACAATAGATTATAATCTATTGAATTTGAAGAAAAGGGAGATGAGGTTGAATTAGGAGATTAAAAGTATTGATTAGGTGTGTGTGGTGATAACCTTTAGTAGATAGGATGACTAGTCCAAAAGGTATGATGAACTCTTTTAGGGCAAGGACATGGAAGACATTTTTGATTGGACAAAAATGCTTCAGATGGTTATAGAGGTCAAGGAGCTAGATGAAGACAAGTTCTTCAAAATTGTCAAGCTCAACCTAAAAGGCAAGGCCCGGGATTAGTATTGGGGTAAGTTTGCAATATAATGAACCACTACAAGTAATCACTCTTGAATAACACACTTGTCAACTTATAATTTCACTTAGGATTAAATGTCTTTCATATAATTTACATAATGTGTTGTAATATACATTAAAAAACAACATATAAAAATATGAGTCAATTATATCAACATTTGAAGGTGAAAAAGGACTGGTTAAATATTTATAACCAATCCTAAGGTCCTAAATAAGTCACATAAAAATTATCAAAATTAATTTAGATTTGTTTGGAAAATTTTCATATTCATGTAGATTGAATAATTATTAGACTTTACATGGTTTCGAATCATCATTAAAATTGATATATAAACCTGCAATTTTTTTTCTGATAACTCTTGATAAAAATAAAAATAAGTTGTAAAATTCAAAGAAACTAAATTTTATTATAATAATATATTGAACAAGTCAAATATGTGATTAAACTATAAATTTTGTGTAATGGTTGCATGCCATCTCAATTTCCAATTTCAAGTTCTTGTCCTTTTGAAAGGAATTGGGTATGGCTCATTCATTGATTTGCCCACTGTCAACTTAACCCACCACTTAAAGATTAAAAGACCTTGTAGGCCTTGCTGCACCTAAAGTATGGTGTATATGATGAGGATGAGTTGAAAATGAAAATGGACGCAATATGTCAAGAACTTAGGCAAAAGGTTCAATTGTACTATAATAGGTTAGAAAGGTTTTTTGTTAAAGGTAAAATTTCAAATGCAAAGAAACCAAAGTGATTTATGGCCAAACTAAAGCCAATATTAAGGAAGGTGTTAGTCGTACAAGCTTACCATGACATGGATAAACTCCTAGCAACTATAATTTAGGTGGAAAATTTTTAGGGTGAAACAAGAGAAACTCCATATGAGCCTTTGTAGGAAGAAAGGGAGGAAGAATTAGCGCTGGGAGAGACTAGCACTAACAAAAGATTGATGCTGGAAGAAAAATGGTAAAGGTCCATCTACTTCTACCAACTTTTTGGAAGTAATGGTAAATGATGAAGAGGCTACCCTAGCAGAGTTGAATTGTTTGTGTGGAACAAAACACAACATTTTCTCTAGGGGTCAAGATGCTTAAAAGGAGTTTGCTTGTACAAGCATCCACATCTAGTGTGGGAGCAAAAGAAATATATGAAAACAAAGGCAAAGAAGTTGGAAATGATGGAATTGATGGAAGCATCAGGTCAAAAATCTTGTTCCATTTTGTTAAAGGAAATTTTTCTTTAACACCTATGAAAAAAAATTGATTGTTCCTAGTGAATTGGAGTATTTGAAAGGCCTTGTTAAGTTGGCTAAGGAAAACAAGATGTGAAGCAGCACAATTTCAAAAGGTTGTTGTCATACCTACAATTATGATCAAAAGGGCCTTCATCAACAAAATGAACCGTAGGAAGACTCTCCATCTTATTGTTGAAATTAATTAAACATTACTTGAAGGTCTAGTTGATACCAACATATCAATGTCGATAATGGCTATAAATGTGGTAAGAAAACTTGGAATAATGCATTTGGTTTCAGGGCATGAAACATTTAAAACAACTTTCGCAATGGTGACTTAGGCACTTGGAAAAATCACCAACATTCCTGTGATTGTGGGCAAGGTGGTATGCCAGATGATTTTCCTTGTGGTTGATACTTACAATTATGGCCTATTGTTAGGACTTGATTTCCTTATGAAGATTGGAGTTATGGTTGATGTTGAAAAAGGAATGATACAAATATAGAATAGTCCACATGTTACAATGGAAGTTTTGCCTCTCCATGTTGTGAATATGTTATAGCTAGTTACAAAGTTAGAGGAAGCATACCTAGACAAATTCAACAACTTAAGTTTGGAACATCTAAAAATACAAAAAACAGGAACCCATAATTTCCAATTTCTTAATTCTAATGATTATTGTGATGACTCATCTTTTTCAAGATGAAATGAATGAATCACAAGACAATGTAGATGATAATCCCAAGAGGATTGTGCCATTGGAAGTTGATTGGATTGAATAGCTAAACAATCATGGGATGAACCAGGTTTTGGATGAGGAATTATTAATGCAATTATTCAATTTGGCACTGCAAGAACAACAACAAAGTTTCTTTGAAAGGCAGTATGTAGCTGATGATGATTACTTAGATTGGATATTTTGCATTCAAGCAAAAGAAGAATAGAGGTTCTAAATATTTACAAACAAATCTTTGGGTCTTACATTTCATCTTTTCCTTATAATAATGGAGGAAGGAAACACATTTGAATACCCAGCTATTAAGTGGACTAAAATCAAGTCTAAGATTAAATTAAGAAGTTTTTTTAAGAATAAACTAGGGCAATATAGGATATACTAGAAGAATTCCAAGACATCTTTGCATGGCACAAAGGTGAGTTAGGTCACTACATTATTGGTGAACATGTCCTTGACACACAGGGGTTCCTTCCTTGTCAAATGACCCTTGAAAGATTATTTTATTAGGAGGAGGCTAAAATTAATAGGTAGATACAATCATTAGTGGAGTTATTCAAGATGCACAAGAGCTCGTCATAATACACTTGCACAGTGACATTACTAGTTAAGAAAGATGGCAACATGAAATTTTGTGGCAATTACAAACCACTTAATGCACAAACGCAACAAGATTCATTTCCCATGCCACTAATTGATGACATTGGATTAGTTGGGAGAATCGGCATGGTTTATTGCTCTAAATATCTAATCTGGGTTTTGGCAAATTTTGATGTCACCTAAAGACATGAAGAAAACCACAGTCATCATTAAATTAGGTCTTTACGAGTGGAATGTTATACCATTTGGGCTAAAGAACACCACCAATATTTTTTCAGGGACAATGGATAAGGTGTTCAAAGATTGGAACAAACAATTCCTCAAGGTTTTTATTGATGATTTCAACATACATAATTTGAATTAGAAGGATCACATGTAGCATATTAGGCTAGTGTTGCAAAAACTCTAGGATGTCCATTTAAAATAAAACCTTGGCAAATGTTACTTTGGAACACAAAACATTACCTTTTTAGGTCACGTTGTAAGTGTAGAAGGTTCCTATCCTAACCCTAAAAAGGTTACTACTATGGAAGGTTTTTTGAATCCCAAGTTTATTACAAATGTTAAAGCATTCTTAAAATTCACAAGGTATTACACAAGATTCATTCTTAGGTATGCCAAGATTACAAAGTCGTTATTCGGCCTAACTAAAAAGGATTGTAAGTTTGTGTGGATACCCATTTGCCAAGGTGTTTTTGTGATTCTAAAAAAAGGCTCATGGCATCTCCTATATTGACTAGGCTTGATTTCTCATAGCCTTTCATTTTAAACAGGGACTAGTCCATCAAAGGCGTAGGGGCCATTTTGTCACAAAAATTTGAAAAGTAGGAACAAGTGATGGCCTACGTCAATAAGGGATTATCGCTCATACAAAAGTGATTTCATTTGATGGAAGGAAAATGTTACACCTTTGTTTGGGGCACAATGCACTTTTAATAGTATCTTCATCAAATGTTCTTTCTATTAAGAACAAACCACAAACCATTAGAATGGTTTACTACAATTTCAAATGCATACAAAGAAAAGGGGAGGTGGATCTCACTACTTCAAGACTTTCATTTTAAGATTATTCATCATGCTAGTGCTAAGCATTCTAATGTGGATGCATTGAGCAAAAATCTAGTGGGAAGGTATGAGGCTAATGAAGATCTTGACAGTGAAATTCAAGACTTGGGTGGTACTAGTCAAGAGATTCCCAAACCACATATTGTCAACAAAGATGAAATTGTCATTAATTTGTCAATTGTTATGGAAGTAGATGCGAGAAATTGCAATGAGGAAGTCTTAGAGAAAGGAAAAGAACTAGTTCTTTGCCATGATGAAAAACAAAAGAAACATGAAACTAACAAAGGAGAAGTGAATCTCTAGCAAAATTGTTGGGATTTGGCATATGAAGCACAAGCTTTAGTTGATTAAATAAGATCGAAAAGGTATGGGAGCAAGAAAAAGATGAACAAGACCATCATTTGGACATATGGGAAGGTTTGTTGAGAATGAAGTTGCTCATTGGCAATATGTTGTAGCTAATTGAACATCCTCATGCTCACGTGGGAATAGTGAAAAGGAGGGTGATGCAATATCATTGGTAAAATGATGTACTATATTTCCAAAACCTTCTAGTTCCTAGACCAAAAGACAAATTGCATATCATAAGAAAAATGCACAATGAAATAGGGCATTTTGGTGAAGCTTGCCCCCTTTCTGAAATTGAACATTGTTTTTTTTGGCATGACAAGACAAAACTTTGTTAAGATTTGTGACAAGTGTCAACTTGCTAAAATGGACTAGGAACTTATAGTCTTGAGTTGAAACTATGAAAAACATATCGATATGTGATTTGTTTTATTGAGTTGCATTTGACACAACATGACCTTTGCCAAAGACATTCAATGGAAATAAATACACATTGTTGGCTATGATCGTTACTCTAAATGGTGTGAAACAAGGCCATTAAAGAGTCATGATGTAGAGTCTACAGCCAAATTTCTTGAAGAAAATGTTGTATGTTAATTTGGTGTGCCCAAAAATGCCTTCACTGATATTGGTAGTGAGTGATGAAAAAATTTGATGTTTTATGTCAAGATTATGGGATAGCACATCAATTTACTACACCAACATGGCCACAATGTAATGGCATGGTAGAATGTTTGATACAAACCATCAAGTATGGTTTGATAATGATGTCTTTAATAAACACCCAATGTCGGGATGACCAATTACCAAATGTGTTATTTGGATATTGGTGTGGCATCACTACTATAATTCATGGTTTTTTAAGAACTTCAAATTGATTAACTTGTCATTTTGACTAAAGGCCAAGGGTTTGAATGACACATGTATTTATTGACTGATCAACTTGACTATAATGGTTCATTTAACTAAATACACATAGTCAAGTTGTACAACCTTAGTCAAAATGGTCAATGGTCTTTAATCAAATTAAACATTTAGTCAAAATGGCTAATGATGTTTAGTATAAATGACCAATGGTCTTTAGTCAAGTTGAACATTTAGTCAAGATGACCAATGATCTTCAGTCCAATACAACATTGTTTACTACCTTATGAATCTACCTCCTACCTATTCATTCACCTATTTATTTAATTCACTATTACCTATTACCCATCCACTCACCTACCTACCTACATACCTACCTATATTTTTCACTTTTGTAAAATGGTGAAAACACAATCAAGTAGGCCACAAAAGTAGTCTTTTCTAATTCAAAAATAGTGATTTTCACATTTAAGCATGAAAATAGTTCAAGAACTCTTATCATAATGTAAAACCATGGAGCCTCAATTGACATCATAAAAATGTAGATTTCATAAGAATGAAAAACAATTGCATCATAAAAATGTGTAAATGATGCATTTGAAAATTAAAATTAAAAATGTTTTAAACTTATTTCATTTCCAAAAACCAAATATAACATTTTTAAATTGCATATTTTCACAAAACCTATGGTACACTTTAAGGCTCCCATTTTATTTTATTTTGATTTGGACATTGTTTTAATATACTTGCACCTACTTTCATTCATAATAATCTTACTTAATTTTTGATTAAATGTGTTTTAATCATATTTTTGACATAAAATCAAAAACCATATTAACTTCAATCTTTCTAAACAACCAAATTACATGTTTGTTAATTTCATGATATATTTTTAAATATTCGTAATTCAACCCAAAATAATACATTAACTGGTCTACTTGACTGTGTTTTCACCCATAACCTACCTACTTACCTACCCACCTACCAACATATTATTTATTTTCCTATCCACCCACTTACCTATCTAATTTTAGCCACTAGGCGTAACCATTAGGTTTAGCCATTATGTTTAACCACTAGATTTAGCCATAAATTTTACCCAAATTTTAGCCATTAAAATTATTTTAAATTTAGCCATTGAATCTAACCATGATGCTTAGTCACTAAATTTGGCATTAGGTTTAGCCTAAGTTGAACCATTAAGTTTTGCTAATAGGTATAGCCTAAATTTAAGCATTAAACATAGTCATTAAGTGTAACCTAAATTTATCCAATATGTTTAACCATTAAAGTTACCCATTAGGTTTAACTTAGGTTTGGGTAAATGCATAATATGGTGGCTCACTTTTAAAAATAATCGTAGTCCAAAAAAATCCACATTTTATTGTTTTTTTTTTTCTTTTGTGGTACCATTGGTTAAATGGTAGTAAAGTTCATGTATTGAAAGCAATAAAGTTCATATTAATAAAAGCCTAAGTAGAGATTTCAAATATATACATCTTTGAAAAAAAAGAATTGAAAATGAATGATGAATACCAATGCTATGGACTTATGAAAATATGAGTTAATTTAAGGCATTCAAAAGTTCATGGGTAGAATTTAGCTATGATTCTTAAGGAAATTTTTCACATAAAAGTGTATTATTTCATTCTAACTCATATGTTAAATCATTATAAATTATTTTAAATAAAATTTAAGATGAACCCTTCAATTTTCTATCATTTTAATCAATTGACCAATCCATAATTTTGAACTCTAAAAGTCCATTACTACTAGCATATGAACTTTTTATCAATAAACAACTACATATATATCTTCATAATAAATCTATTAGTTACATTCAACTTCCAATTAATAGGTTTAAAAATATACTACTCACCATATGCTTTTGAACAAAGGGTGCCTAGCAAAAAACACCATTGTGACACCAAAAGTGAACCACCATACCTTGCATTCACTTGTTTAGCCATTATGTTTAGTCATTATGTTTAACCACTAGGTTTAACCTAAATTTAAACACTATGTTTAGCCAAAGTTTATTCATTATGGTTAACCATTAGATTTTGCCATAAGGTTTAACCTAGGTTCAACCCTGAAATATGTTTGGCCATTAGGTTTATTGATTAAAATTAGTCACTATGTTTAACGATGAAATTTAACCATTAGGTTTATTAATTAGGTTTAGTCATTATGTTTAGCGATTAAATTTAATCATTAAATTTAATCAAGGTTCAACCATTATGTTTAATCATTAGTTTAAATTTGTGAGTTCAACCATTTGGATTAACTGTTAGTTTAGATCATTGAGTTTAACCACTAGGATTAGCCATTAGTTTATGTCGATGTATTTAGCCATTAGTTTAAGTCAGTGAATTTAGCCATTAAGTTTAACCATTAGTTTAAGTCGATAAGTTTAACCAATAGGTTTAACCCTTAATTTAAGTTGATGAGTTTAATCATTAGGTTTAACCATTAGTTTAAGTGGTCAAGTTTAGTCACTAAATTTAATCATTAGTTTAAATCATTGAGTTTAACCACTAGGTTTAGCCATTAGTTTAAATCGTTGAGTTTAGCCATTAGGTTTAGCCATTATTTTTAATCATTAACTTTAATTATTAGTTGTCACTTAGGTTTAGCCATTATGTTTAATGATGTGAAATAAGCATGTGAAATAAAAAATTTTAATAAAAGTTAAACAAGTTTGATGGTGTAGTCCATTGGTAAACATTTGGTTTATCATTGTGAAGGTTTGGGGTTCAGTTCCTTACACTTACAACCTATGTGCATGCTTACAAGGCTAGGGTAGGTAGGTTAAACTAAGGTAGCTCGGTGAGGTTGGGTTAGGTCAGGTTAGGCCTAGGTAGGTTAAGCTAGCCTAACACCTACCTATTTAAAGTGCATTTTCAACCTACTTAAACCTATTTACTACCTACCTACCTACCTACCTCTTAATTCTTAAAATATTAATTCAAAAAATGATTTTAATTTAGGTGTAAAAATCAACCTAGTCAAATGGTCCACTATCTATTAGTCAAATAATTAATCATTTTGTTAGTCATTCTGCCAATCAAAATGAAACGGTTCAATTTTATTGCCCAGTCACATAGGACATGGCCAAAACTACTTGTTTAGATTGACAAGGTGGTTTTTTTTACACCTGTCACTTTTGGGTATTTTTTCATTAGAAAACCTAATAAAAAAACCATGAATTATAATAATGCATACAATCTAGTACCAAATATTTTCCATATATAATATTGACTAGATGTAACCCACACCTTACTGTTGACAATAATTTGAGTGGATCATGTGCTATTGTGAATGAACAGGTGGGGCATAAGGTTATGACTAAACATATGATTAACAAGATGCAGTTGGTTATAAGCATTCACAAGGTTTTGTTGGAAAATGTTGAACAAGCTCAAAAGAAACAATGAAAGGTGTTTGCAACCCAAAAAGGGTTACAATTGTTTGAAGGGTTTGAGGAAGGGGATAGCAAAATCAAGATGTGTAAATCGAGCAAGAAAAGAAATCCAATGGGGAGTTGGGAAGGACCATATGACTTTGTAAGCTACAAGGATGGAAAGGGATGTCAAGAATAGGATGATGCAATAAAACTTGCATAATAAAAGATTTGGATGGGAAGCATTAGAAGCACATAAGAAGAGACTTGGAGATTTACCACTCTGCATTTTGATGAACCAATCTATGAGGACATAGATTTTTAAGAAGGGAGCAGTGACACATGTGACCTAGACTTGTGTTAGCAAGTTCATTTGTGTGACCCAACCTTAATCAAACGAAGCCTTAATCTAATGGATGATTTTCTACATAGGATGTGACTAGTAGAAAGTGCCAAAGGAGGAGATAGTTTGTATCATGGACATTAGAAGAGTCGCTTTCTACTTCTTGATGTTTTTTTCCTATTTTCTTGTGTTTTTGTTGTTTGCAAGTTATGAGTTTTGGTTTGTGTTATTCATGGAATGTCGATGCCCAAATCAAAAACTAGTGATGGAGCTTTGTTTCCAAGAACTTTAATTGTGAAGATGATAATGATGCGAAAAGATTGGCAATGTGTTTGGTGGTGGATGGAGATAAATACCAAAAAACGAAGAGAGCTAAGCACTCTTGGATTTAGACTCATTTTTTATTTCATGTTTGTGGTTTTATTGTTATGAGTTTTGGGAAGAATGCATAAGTTCAATTATGTGAAAGTTTTGCCCATTAACTTCATAAACTTTGTTGTGCTAAGGTTAGTGAATAGAACATTATGTGTCAAATGAGTCAATAAGGACCTAAGATGAAAATGATGAAAGGCTCAAGGGGCTCAATGGGCTAGCACATTGTATGGCATTCTACTCAAGTTTAGTGTGCTTACGACTTTTGTTGGGATTTGTGGAAGATCTAATACCTCTATGTCTTGGAACTCTGAGCAAATTCATTTGAAGTGGGAAATTCTCGGGGAAGTTGAAGATCTCAATAGCTGAATTTTTTTGTCTATCTAGTTTTCACAAGGTTTGAGTGTTGGCTTTACATGGATTTTCTTTGTTGATTTGCCCAAAACAATTAGGTCACAATAGCCCACATAAAGAGGAGATCTAGAGTGAGCTGATCCATCAAAGGTCTATAAAAAAAATCTTGTTATTGTGTTAGTAATGTATTTAGGTTTGGTCAATTGTGTGTTCTGATCTTGCAATGCTGATGCACTGAAAACTCCATGCTAGAATTTTCCTTTGATGTCATAGCACATGCATACTTAGGTGAACCCCCTTTTCTAGTGACATAGGCATTTGATCTTTCAAAAATTTTAAACCAAAGATGTGGTGGTTCTGATTTTTTGAAAAAATTCATACTAAAGGCCACTTTAGATGAAGGTTGAAGGTCCAAGGTCCAATGAAATAGAGCAATCCTATTGGTTGGGAGCCATAAATTGGACCCACAGCCTTTAGATGAGGGTCCAAGACCAAAAAGTGGCAAATCAAGGCTAAACCTACAGATGCCATTTTGGAGGGAAAATCAATTGGTTCAGACCAAAGAAAAAGAAAAAAGCTTCAAGGAGAGCTCAGAATTTGGAGAACCAAGATGCAAGCTAGGGTACAATCTGGGGTCCAACTCAAGGATTCAATTTGCTTCAAATGAGTCCAAATTGGTTCCTATGAATTTGGACCCTGGACCTTCATCTAAAGTGGGTGAAAGATAGATTGGAAACAAGTTGGTAATGGAACCTTTATATATATTTTTCTCATTTCTTGTTTTTTCATATGATCTTCATGGCTACAGGTGCAATTAGTGAAGGTCTATTTTGAATTTCAAAGACAACTGAGCAATGAAAAAGAAGCATGAAGAGAATGAGAATGTTCAAAGAACAAAATGCTTGAAAAAAATGCATTAAATCTCCTCAACTTTTAGAGCTCATATATTACTGATTTTTTATCCATTTTGAGCAATCTAAAATGATATGAGTGCATAAAGTTAAGCTCTATAATCCTTCCTTGAAGGTCGAAAGCAATTGAGTTATGTTCAAGGATCTTAAACTTTAAGCATTTACCTTGCCAAATTGAACATTACTTTCATATCTCATATTTTTTCTTTTTTTTAAATTTTGAGTGATTTTCATGACAATGGATGTGCCCAGTGAAGATGCACAATATCTCTTTCAACTTCAAAAGCAATTGAACTATGTTCAAAAAATTTAAATTGTTCAAGAGCTTCAGTGTTCAAACATTCCCTTCTCTGCATTCAACAAACCTCCAGTTTTGATTGTTTCATGAACTCAAAGAACGTGAAATTTTCATGAAAAAATCAGCCCACAAACCCATGACTTCTTTGCTGATTTTTTCATTGTTTTCTAAGATGGCAGTTATATATCAGCAATGATTCTCTTATTTAGTTTTAGGATACAATACCAGAAAACATTTGGGGTTTTCAGTTTTGGACAAGGTCTGGTTCACCCAAGGATTAAATGATGAGCAATGTAACAGTAAGTTGAAAATTAAGGCTGATTATCTGACCCTCTTCAGGGCCATGTTGAACCAGAACCCATACTAGTACATTTACCTTTGCAATTATTGGCCATTTTTAGCCCAAATTTTTTAACTCAGACTCAGAGACCTGGATTTAGTCTTAACATGGGATATATGTAGTGTCTACAATCAACCCAACAAAATGGGGGAGTTTGCAAAAAAAAATTGGTTGCTTCTAAACATTATAAATATCTTGTTACAAGACTAATTCTCAAAGTTCAAATTTAACATTTCCCAGGTTGCAAAAAATAGAGGCTTGCAATAACAGGCCCTCACTAAAGAAGGCAAATGTCCTTGCGTAGCTGCCAGTTCACCCTTGAGCCCCTCTAAGTGAGGTTCACAGTTGAACTCAATTAAAATTCACATCTGTGGAGAATGGAATGAACTCTTTGCCACCAATTTTGATTTCTTCCAATGACACAAAAGATTGGGAGGCCACACTTTGCTAATGAAAAAACTCTGAAGGGCACCCTCCTATACTCGAATGAGAAATTACCTTCATCTAGGGCTACTTTTATATATGCTGGACTCAAAGGTATGGAACATTTTAATTGAGAGAATGTAGTCACACAGACAAAGCTCAAGAATATTGTTTCCTGCAGTTTTGCCCTTTTCAATTTAGAAGACGTTGGAACACAATAAATGAATATGTGGTTCCTAGGAAGTACTACACATGTCCAGAGGATGCTTTGAAGTTCCATAATTCAGGTAGTCTATGTTATTACTTTATAATATTGAATAGTAACTACTAAATCGTCAACAAATTTATCAAGTGGGAAGAATCGTGACTCTAGCCCCAAGAAAAAAGAGTCTTCAACCACTTCCTGAATCCTATCAGGCTTCAAAAAGGCCGTAAAGAGATATATGTGGTCTAATCTGTAATTGTGTCATCTGGAGGATATGACTGGATAAGAGACTGAGACCACACAGGTTTTACTTACACTCCAAACCAAAGAACCTTCAGGTTTGTGCTCCGGTCAATTTCAAAGTCAGACACTGACAAAATCTGTGTACAAAATATAGGTGTCGAGGATTCCAAACACACAAAAACCAGAAGGAAGAGTCTAACAGGGCAATAATATACATCTCGACAATAAGAACCCCAATTTCATGCTGAACAAGAACAAGTACCTACCGCAGACCTGTAGTAGTGAACACTGAGATTTCCTTTGTAATCCACCTTCAGCACATCCCAATAAAAGAATGCATCTAGTAGATGACTAGTAAGAACAAAATCTACTTGAGAAAAGACTTGTCAGAAATCAGCCTGGTAGGATTACAATCTGCAATATTTCCTCCATGGATCAGGATTCAGTGCCCAAGTCTCTAAGGATACGGAACCTGAGACAATCATGTTAGTCAACTTTGAGCATAAGACAATTGGTTACCATCTCATTCGAAACATCGAGCATCACTGCAAGTACCTTGTAAAACTAAGCTTCAAGGCTGGCCACATAATATGTGTAAAGCTTGAGAGGGGAGTTCAGATGAAACATGCACCAAAGTATGAAAGATTATCATCCTTGAAAGAATTACCCATGGGCATTATAGGGTTACAATAAACTGCAACAAACATGCTTTAACTTCATCTCAAGTATAATATATGAAAAATGAACATGGACAAAATATGTGTGTATATGATAGATAATTCCCAAGTGACATTTTAATTTGTAACATTTAGAGATTGGAAATATGAAATGAAGTGAGCCAGACCCCAGTGAAAGGTTGTACTTCATATTCATGTTCATCAAATTGAAAATGATGAGTTGCTCTATGTGTAATGCTTTCTTTTTGGGCAATTTTTTTCACATCTTTTCAACCTAAAAAATGTGATTTTGAGTCTTGACACATAAGAAGGATTTTTTATGAAAAAATGGCATGAATTATCTAGGTTTTCATCCCCCAAAAAATTATGTTGCTAGATTTCAATTTTTTTAATTATCTAATTTCTATAACATGTTCTCACAGGTAGCAAAAATATAAAAGGATCATTACAAATTTCTACTTCCCCATCTTGTCTATAGCTAAATTTGGTACCAAAATTCAATATAAATGTTAAATTTAAATTAAACATAGGGTGGATTAAATATATAAATATTAAAAATTACAGTAACAATAGTGTGGGAAAATTTAAAGCTTCACCACAATAATTCACCCTTAAACAATACCTCAAATTTGACTCAAGGAGTGTCAAATTTTAACACTTGGTGTCCCCTCAGGTTCATAGTTGAAGTTTACAAAAGAAATGTAAAGAAAAAAAAAATCAATTTAAAAAAAAAAAACTATTGAATCAAACTTTGTGTTTTTACTGTCAGAAGAAGGGGGAAAGAAAGGAACGTGGAATTGCAAAGCTAAAGTCATACTAGAATTGTGCG
>Ga0209208_10001297_pt1 | contig 34977 bp, 16 predicted proteins | sample S1TSphfallax_3_FD_187694 | JGI IMG/M metagenome (GOLD analysis project Ga0209208, IMG submission 187694) | Host-associated microbial communities from peat moss isolated from Minnesota, USA - S1T2_Fd - Sphagnum fallax MG (SPAdes) (version 2) | ecosystem: Host-associated > Plants > Peat moss >...
CAAAATTAGGCTTTGGCGTTGGGTCATAGTTCGCAGGTCTAAGAATATTTGTATGAATCTCGAAAGCCGCGTTGCGGATTGATGATCACATGATGGCATGAGTAGCTATTGCAACTGTTGCGACCTCCATTGACCCTATATAATTTTAGCTGTGGATCCCTCCTTTTGAACTCGGTCAGATTAGCTAGGCTAGCTTATCAACTAATTGGGGCAGCTAGCTGCAGTGACCTTGGCTCAAGATTCAAGATCCTTGAATCTGGATCTCAACCGCCTGTAACTTCATAAACCCTTGTTTTAGATCTTCTTCAGTATTTGTTTGCAGTACTTGTGCATTACTAGCTTATATTATCCTCACAGTTGCACATGAACCTCACAACAAAAGGTGCTAGCTTGTTATTATGATGTTGTAGCAACAACAACACTTTGAAATTTTGCCCAGACAACAACAAACAAACTACTTTGGTTATTATTCCATCAACATCAACTAAGGAGAAGAGACAAAAAGGAAGTCGCTTTACTTGCGCCAATGGAACTTGTTTCTCCTTGCATCCTTGCTGGTGAGGAAAACATAACGACAATCCTGTCGTTGCACCGAAAGAAGAAGAAGAAGAGAAAGTGGAAAATGCTTTGAAGATTTTCTTTTTGTTGCTGTAGTTCTCACCAACAACACAATCCCACTGCAAAGTTTGTTGCGAATTGAGTGAAACACATGGCTGAAGAACAATGGCCAAGGATGGATATGTAGATGCGGTAGCAATATTAAGCGCCAAGGAAAGGCCAACACTAGTGGCTGTTATCGCTTGCAACACCCAAGCTCCTCACCACCAACAGGCTTGCAAGGAAGCTTCACTGAACACATATTGGATCACATAAACATTTGGATAAATTGATGCTGCCACCATTTGTCGTCGTCCTCCTCTTCCATCATCTTCTTCTAGGATGAGGAGGATGGATGACGGGACGGATGGATGGAAAGGGCAACCACCACCGGACAGACTAAGGATATTATATAAGAAAATTGGATTTTAGTTTACAACATATCAAATAATGATACATAATTAATATTTTCTCATAATTGTATGTTTATTCATTTTTATACACATGATATCCAAATATTTGTTTTAAATTGCAATAAATTTTCATTAAACATTAAATTATATGTAAATTTTATTTGTATAAATGAATGGTTATGCATGATGCAAAAATAATAATTATGCATCTAAAAATAAAATTTTAATTTCAAAATAAAAATGAAGGAAATTTTGAAATATGAGTTTGTAATAATTTATGTTCAATATATGTAATTCATTTTTTTTTCATAAATCAAATGTTAGTTTACAAAAAATCAAGTAATAAAACATAATTAGCAATGTTGTCAAATTTTAATATTTATTCATTTTTATACGTACAAGGTCTTAATATATTTCAAATTTTATGATAAATTTTCAATAATTATTAAAGTACATGTAAATGTTTTTTGTATACATGGATGGTTATGTACAATGATTGTTTTTGTGCATAAATATTACAATTTATTTTGAAAATAAAACTTAAAGTAATTTCAATATATACCTCAACTTAATAATGTGTATGTTCAATACATGTATAATTTATCATTTTATGTAAATTCAATTTTAGTCTACAACATTTCAAGTAATGATACTTGATTAATATTTTTTTGGAACATGATTTTCAATACATGTGTAATTTATTATTTCCATGTAGATTCAACTTTAATTTACAATATATCATGTAGTGATACATAATTAATATATTTTAAGATTTTAGTTTTTATTACAGTGTTGGCTATTAGTTCCAGTAAATTTTTCATGTTTTCAATTAATTATAAATTTTTGTTTATTATTTATTTCTAATGATTAAATTATATATATGATTAAAATAATTAGTAAATATAATTATTAAATTAATGTATAATTTCAGAAGTTATCTTTATTTAACACGACTATATTTTTATTTATTTATATTTAATATGTATTATATTATTTCATAATAATTCCAACAAGTTAAATTTTAAAAATACGAATAATAATAGTTAAATAACTAGCCTAGCTTAACTACTAGCTATAATATTTTTATTTTTGTTGTTGTAATTATCAATGCATAATAATAATAATTCAAATTAAAATATCATTTCTAAATTATTATTGAGTATTTACATTTTAGTTAATTACTTATTATATGAAATGCTAATAAAAATTAATAATGAATGTGGAATTTAGAAATATTCAATAATTATTAATTATCTAAAAGATAATTACATTTAATTGTTGGTTTTAAAAAGAACTAATCACCATATTATTTAGTAAATGATGATAATATGTTTAATTATACATATATACAATTAAAAATAGTTGATGAATAATTACTACAAGTAATTAAAGTAAGTAACTAGACCTAGTTTAAGTAGATTATTAATTTAGGTCTAGGCTTGAATAAGCTTAAACTAACTTGTATGATGACAACTATTTAAATTACAATTAGGTTACAACTAGGTTATGATTAAATTTTTTATCCCATATTTTTTGGTTTTCAATCCATGAATTTAAACTATATAAAGGAATGCACTACAATTGTTGGAAAACACAAAGAATATGTAATAGCCATTTGTGATGAGCTAATAAAAAATGTTCAACCCTAAAGGTTAATTTGATTGAAATAAATTTTCATTTATTGATTGCCATTTGGGCTAGGTATAGGCCTAACATAGGCACCTAGGTTTAGCCCTAACTTAAACCTAAGTTAAATGGCCTATGTTTAAGTTTAGTTTAAATGCCTTGTTTAGACCTAACCTATGTTTATGCACCATGTGGCCTAGCCTATTAATGTGGATGTGCCACATGTCATTTAGTTATTTGTTGACCCCAGATTTCATGAATGTGCCATGTGTCAACATTATGTGTGTCGTGACATGATAATATTTAACGATGTGGCATGGAATAGCTATAAAGATTTTTTTGTTGTTCATTAGAGCCCGTTCGCTCGCTCACCGTTCGTTGCTTGATGCTTGGTCATTAGCATCGTCATTAAATGGGGTGATATTTCAAATAGAAAGTTACATTGGGCTTCCACATGGCATGAAACTCATATTAAAACCACCATTCATTGAGTGTTAAACTGAGTTTCATGCACCTTTTTTTTCCTTCTTGAATGCTTATGAAGCCAATTGTTAATGGATATTACATGGGACTAAAACCTAATGGTTGTTGAAACTTCTACGTATTATCATGAATTCATGCATTCATGCCAATAGGGGGATGAAATAGCAAATGGGAGGTGAAAGTCAAGCATAACCAAACATGACCTTACAACCTTGAGTAGTTAGTATGGGAGGGTGCAGCAAATTGGAGGTGATTGTTAATCCCCAAACATTCAATAGTTTAATATAATGAATAATTCAACTGTTTTCTCCCTTCACACACTTAATTAATCATTATTCTTGCTATGATTATGACATATTAGATTGACCCACCACGTAAACAGGTTGAACACCAATGCTCTCCGTTTGGTCATAAATACATGGAAAATCCTTAAAAAACAAAATAGATTGGGCCTAAAAGAAGGACTGAATTTCAAATGAGTTGCGAGATTTCTTAATTTTATAGACATCATCCAATAGGGGATCAAATAAAAAATAAGGACAATTTTTATTCAGGTCTATCAAGTAAGGTTGGGGAAAAAATACACACACAAAGGTCAATTGCCATACATTTTGAAAAATAGACAATGTGAGTTTGGTTAATACTTGCCAATATGGTAGATTAAAATATGTTTTCCATTTTCACACCATGGAAATGAACATGATTGTCCTTCTCTATTGTTGTGCGCCTTTTACCATTCAACCATTCCTCGTGTTTTTCTATCTTGTTCATAAATTTAACTACATGCATTCACTACAATGCATGCCTTTGTTCTAGTTGGCCATTAAAGGCGACACATTTTTTCCTAAATACGTGGTGTCTACCAAGGTAACATTGATGTCCTTGGTACACATTCTTTTTCAAATGAGTAGATTGTCTTGTTTCTACATTTCGGCACTATTGGAAAACATGTAGCCATACCACTCAACATACCACCCATTTTTCAATCATTTACAACAAAAACTAGTTTAATGGTTTTGTGGTTTCCTTAGTGGTTTAATCTAGTGGTTGGTCTTGCATGGTTGTTAACAATGTTTGACAAAAAATAATTTTGACATCACTACTGGGTTTTTATCTACCATACTATGCGTAATACCACACATCCGTGTAGTTAAAAACAAATTACAAGGCTTTAATCCACAATCAACAAAACAATGTAAGAATGGAAACATGCATAGATAGAGATAATTCGACAAGGAATTGATTGTAGTGTATATTATCAAGTTTTGAATACAATAACATCTCTCATTCTAAACATGCTTGGCAAATATTAATGTATGCCCCTTATATATCCATTCTTCTTCTTGCCTCTTTAAACCTTTAGATAACTAAAACTTTTGTTGTTTCGGTAGACCCATAAATTCGACATGTAACAATAATGATTATTGAACTTAATAAGGCCATGCTAAATATCACCCTATCAAATCTTGATAATGTGTCTACCTTAATTTGGTTAGACAATTGTTGTTGTTCAATAAATTAACTACGTGATTTTGGTAGGACTATTTCCAAGACTTCTACAACTACTCACTACTCCTATAAGTGTTGATTATTCATATTCTTAACAATGGTAAAGGACACCACTCACAGTCCACCCATCTTGGTTTTGGTGATCACCTAATGGTTCAACAAGTGGGGGATTATTTTTAAAAATTTAGAAAAAAATATTTTAGGGGAGCTAGGGTAGGGGAAGGGGTGAATGGTTTTATTACAAACGGTTTTTATTGTGGATTGTGAGTGGTTTGGGAGTGGGTTGTTAATGGGTTCTATGTGGTTTGTTACCAATTTGGTGGTGGCATCATGGGTTGTTTATTTAGTGTGCATTATAAGAATTCCAAGTTTTTCAAACTATGCACATTAATTGAAAGGTTGTTTTTTATTAAATAACATGTATGTTTTGACTAATGGCCAAAGTACTAAATGACGTGGGTATGTTATCAATTTAACTTTGATGACTAATTTGACCATATGTCAAATAGCCACCTAATCAAATTCGACCCCAAAAAAACCACTTCAATCAATAAGATTATGCTTTGATCAATGAGGTAAATTACAAAAGGGTCAAATAAACAAGCTTGGTGAAAATAATTATTGGCTTAGTTAAAAAACCAATCCACCTACCTATCAACCTATACATTCTCACCTACCCAACTACCCACATGGTTACCTACCTACATTTCAAATGATTTTCTTATAATTCATTTAACCATAAGGTGTATTTGTTAGGTTTTACCAATTTAAACCAATCATTTAAACCAAATTTAACCATTATATTATAATATAAAATTTGGCCATTAAATTTAACTAATTAAATTTAACCATTAAATATATAGTCTAAATTTAGCCATGAAATTCAACTTAGGTATAACCATTAGGTTCAACTTAAATTAAATCATTTACTTAGTCATCAAATTATTTTTATTTTTATTTTTATTAATTAGCAAATCATTTAATCACCATATATTTTGAACCATTAAGTTTGGCCATTAGAGTAATCATTAAATAAAGTTTGGTATTAAATTTGGGCATTGAATTTAATCATTATATATGTTTAACCATCAATTGTATTCATTGAACTTGGTCATTTAATTGATTTAGCCATTAAATTTAGCTATTGAATTTACTAATCATTAATAAGATTTAGCCATTAAATTTAGCTATTGAATTTACTAATCATTAATAAGATTTAGCCATTAAATTTAGCTATTGAATTTACTAATCATTAATAAGATTTAGCCATTAAATTTAGCTATTGAATTTACTAATCATTAATAAGATTTAGCCATTAAATTTAGCTATTGAATTTACTAATCATTAATAAGATTTAGCCATTAATTTTTTCCATTAGAGTTAATAATTTTTTTCCATTAAAATTAGTTATTAAAATTAATCATTGAAAAGGTTTAGCCATTAAATATAACCATTGAATTAAATCATTAAGTAAATTTAGCCATTGAAATTTGTCATCAAATACGTTTAACATTAAGTTGAGTCGTTGTATTTAGTCATTAAATATGTTTAGCCATTAAATGTAACCATTGAATTGAGTTATTAAATAAATTTAACCATTAAATGTGGCCATTGACATTTGTTATCAAATAGGTTTAACATTAAGTTCAATAATTGTATTTAGTCATTAAATCTGTTTAGCCATTAAGTTTAATCATTATATTTAGTTATTAAATAGGCTTAGTTATTAAGTTTAACCATTGGTTTTAGTCATTGAATATGTTTAGCCATTAAATTTAGCCATCAAATGTAATCATTAAATATGTTTAGCCATTAAGTTTAATCAATATATTTAGTTATTAAATAGATTTAATTATTATGTTTAACCATTGGTTTTAATCATTAAATATGTTTAGCCATTAAATTTAACCATTGGATTTAGTCATTAAACATGTTTAACCATTAAGTTTAATAATTGGATTTAATCCTTAAATATGTCTAATCATTAAGTTTAACCATTTGATTTAATCATTAAATATGTTTAGCCATTAAGTTTAACCATTTGATTTAGTCATTAAATAGGTTTAGCCATTAAATTTAGACATTGGATTTAATCATTAAATAATTTTAACCATTAAATTTAGAAATTGGATTTAATTGTTAAATAGGTTTAGCCATTAAATTTAACCATTGGATTTAGTCATTAAATATGTTTAGCCATTAAGTTTATCCATTGGATTTAATCATTAAATATGTTTGACCATTAAATTTAACCATTGAATTTATTCATTAAATAATTTTAGCCATTATATTTAATTGTTAAATAAGTTTAGCCATTGTATTTAGTCATTTGATAAGTTTAGCCATTAGATTTAGTTGTTAAATAGGTGTAACCATTAAGTTAACCATTGAATTGAGTTGTTAAATAGGTGTAAACATTAGGTTAACCATCGAATTTAGTCATTAAATAGGTTTAGCTATTTAATCTAATTGTTAAATAAGTATAGCCATTAAGCTTAGCCATTAGATTTAACCAATTATTTTTTTGCAATTTTGTAACATGTGAAAGAAAAAACTTGACAAAATTTGATATTTTTTAATGGGTAAGTCCATTGGTAAGGACTTGGTTTGTTGTGGTGAAGGTGAGAGGTTCAATTCCTAACAATTGCAACCTATATGTATGTCTAGAGGCTAAGGTGACTAGGTAGATTAAGTAGGTTAGGTTAGGCTATGGTAGACTAGCCTAAAGTAGGCTAGGTCATCACCTACCTACTTACATTTTTAATTAATTAGTTAACCCATTAACTCATTATTTGCTCAATCAAATGATGACACGTGGGGGATTGAAATGACCTTACAACATGTCACATTTTATCATTACTCAAAAAAATTAATCAAAAGCACCACCTTGGGGTTGGTCAAAAGTACCACCTTAGTCGTACTAGACTTGTTAAAATCGACTTGTCCTAGAAAACCAAAGTGGTTTTTTGACCCCTTATCATTTTGAGGTACTTTTTGGTTTGAAAATCTAGTTTGAATAATAGTGGTGGTTTTAGGTGTAGTCTTGGGTTAAAATAGGTGGAGTTAAGGTGATTCCTTTAGTGGTTTTAAGGGTGGTGTTGTGAGTGGGTTTAGGGTGGCTTCCTTGATGGTTTCACAAGTGGTGTTATGGGTGGGTTGCAAGTGGTTTCATTGGTGGTCTTAGGAGTGATTTTCTTAGTGGTGTTTAGGATGGCTCCTAAGTGAATTTATGGTGGACTCAAAGGTGGTTTTAAATTTTTTATATGGGTGGGCTATGGGTGGTCCCTTCGATGGTTTTATGGGGTGAGTTATGTATTTATTTAGGGTTGGGTATATGTACTTATAAGTGGATTTGTTGAAAGGTTACATGGATAGTTATGGTGGGTTTGGGGTGGTTTTATGGAAGTATTGTGCAATATTTTGAAATGTCTTTAGCAAGGTGTTTACATATCTTATAATGTGGAAAAACCGGTTGTTTATGCAAAGTTGGCAATGAATAACCAAAAATGAAGTTGCTCCCAAGGTTTCAACACATATGGAGGTCCACCTACATAGGGCCTAGCAAGAAAACATTGTTATTATCATGTACTCAGCCCTAGTTTTTGATACTTAAGCCCTAAACCATCACATTTGCTATTATCATTAGCAAAATGTCTTGATCCTTTGATGTTGCATCCCCATATCATATGTGCAAAAAAAACATGTATATTAACATGCACCAAATCTTAAACCATCAAATCCACTAGGTACCAAAAAAAATGTCCATACATAGGTGTAAAAATAATGTTTAAGGATCACAATAAAGGAAATGATGAAGCACATTGGGAGTGATTCGAAGGGAGTTGGAAATGTTAGGTAATTTTGATGATTGTCACATAGATGACTAATGGGCTCATTGAGAGTGAAATCACTACAACACAATGTGTCCTTGTACATCAAATGATTTTACTAGATTTTTAACGAATTCACTAATCTCCATGATTGGGACCTAATAGAGATGCAATAAATTATTTGGTTCACTGAACAAGGTCTAGTGAATTGCGCCCACATTTTATACTAGTGAATTGAAGTATGTGGATCCCTTATGAACATATCATAGATTTAGGTTATTAAGTAATAATTCACATATGTTGTCCTTGCAACATTTACCATATCGAAGCTTATTGAGTTTTTGTGGTTTGAGTTTAGCTATCTCTATTGACAAGACTTTGCAATTGAAAACAAATTCTTTCCTTTTCTTTGGGTAACATTCTTGTCAAAGTTTCCAATTGATGATGAAACCCTTCCAATTGTGCTCTAAATGACTTTGCACACACACGCACACACACACATATATATATACATTCCACTAATGTTATCATAGTTGCTTGAAATTTGATATTGATTCATGATGTTGTTCCCAAGTTTCCCAACAAATTCCAATTTTATTCCCAGAATTTGCAATGATGTTTCAAAATTGTCCCAAATTATCATGTGTGGCCCGAATTTTCCACTGAAAAGATGACAAAGGAAGATGGAAACTACGAATAATTTGATGAAAATATAAAGATGCAATAGTGAACAACTTGAGAAAACAAAATACCACAGTTGTTTCACTAATGTATCTTATTATGGAAGGAAGAGGGTCATTGTGTATCCATTGTGCATCTAGTTGAATGGGAGTCTTTACAACTGGTGGTTGGTTTTGGCTTTTAGCTTTGGTTTAGGCACATTATTAGTGGGGAAAGCCAGTTCTTTAAGTCTTTTTTTTACCCAAAAAACAAAACATGAGTTTTTTATTATTTATAAACTACCGATTTCACAATTTCCTAATAACCATTAGGAACCTTCGGTTTAGGGGCCAAAATTGAGGCCGGTTTCAACTGGCAATGCGCATGGGGACTAAATCCCAAGTTGCTACAGCCTACTCCTGAAGAACCAAACCCTAAAGAGAAAACCCCATTGGGATTAAAGTCTGGAGCTTCGAGAGCGCAACGAGAGAGACGCAGAGGCACCTATATTACCGAGAGTGTGCAGGTTGTAGAGCTGCGCTTATCATCCCTGAAATCGTGGGAGGAAGCGATGGCAGATGTGGAAGCTGCGGAAATTGTAGCTCCAGAGGTGGTCGGTGATGGTGTTCTAGAAGCGGGAGCAGGAGGAGTTGATGTCGATACTGATTCTGCTGCTGAAGGGACTCGAGTGAAAGAGACTCGCTCGGAAATGCTCTCCCGCCACTTGTGAGTATTTTTCTTTACATTGCATTTCGTCTTATCAGTTCTTTACCTGGGTTCTTTGTCCTTTCTTGCAGCTTCCTGTAGATGGCGATCATTTCTTACGTCGATGTCGTCCGATTAGGTCTAGACATGCAATTTGAGAAATGGTTCCAGACGAAAAATTCGAGAATTCCTGAACTTTTGTAGGAAAGAAATCAAGGAGTTGCAAGGCAAGGAAATCGCACTGAAGAAGGCAGCAGCAGCAAAAGGCAGCAAGGCCGAACAGAAAGCTAAGAAAAAAATTGCAGAAGAAGAGGTAACAATTCATAATTTCTCTGTCATCACTCCTTTGGTGTGGTGGATGTTGATGGTGGCATGCTTCCTGTAGCAGATTGTGTAGGGTTTCTTCATTCACTAGGTGAGGATCAAGGGTTTATTGCATTGTTTGATTTTAACTCCATGAAATTCTTTGTCTTTTGTGATGTACTGATCAAGTCAGGTATTGAAATTGGATGCAAAACTGCGAGCTCGACATGCAAAGGAGCTTGGGTCGCTGGGATTCCAGAGTGAGGACACCAAGGATGTGAAGGGGATAGAAACCTTGGTAAAGGCAATTGCAGGGGTTAGTACAACAGCTGCTAGTCAACAAGCTCGGCTGTCAAAAGGTCAGAAGTGGCGTGACAGACGGGTGCAGCAAGATGCTGAGAGGGAGCAAAGGATCAAAGAAGAACAGGAGAGTGTGGTTAGTGATCGTGTGCTAGAGGACCAGCAGCTAGAGCGGAAGCTTCATCCACTTGGTTTCTCTTTGAAGGAAATGAAACCAGATGGGCACTGCTTGTATAGGGCAGTTGCTGACCAGTTATCACTTTATCCCAATTTTGGTCCCCAGCATTCATACCAGGAGCTTCGATCCTTGGCTGCAGCTTACATTCGTTCACATACAGATGTTTTCTTGCCATTTGTTGCTGCAGAGTCTACATGGGATTCTCCTGCAGGCAACGATTCGCAGTTAAAGTTTGAGGTCTACTGCAGGTAAATCCACACTTGACTCCAGTGGCTAATTCATGCAATGGAGTCAGTCATTCACCCAGACTGCACACCCCCACTATGTTGTTTCCAATGACCATAATTATTTTGTACTATGTTGCCTAATTTTTGCACGCTTTTGAATGCAAAAGGTCAGTGTGGAAGTTTTTTTTGGGGTCTCTGTTCTTTATGATCCCACTCAGCAATCTTTCTCATTGTTCTCTGATGCCTTGGAAATGTTATAGACTGCTACTCCAGGGTTAAGTTTTTTACCTGTCTGCCTATCTCTCACACACACATCCTTGCACAAAATGTGGATTCTGCAGAGAAATTGAGTCCACAGCAGCTTGGGGGGGGGAGTTAGAGCTGGAGGCACTCGCACACGCACTGAAGAGGCACATAGTGGTCTATGCATGTGATTCACCTGATGTAGAAATGGGGAAGGAATATTCAGGCAAGCATTCGGATCGAGGACTGTTAGTGGTTCCAACACTTAGGGTCTCTTATCACCGACATGCCTTTGGGTTAGGGGAACATTACAACTCTGTGGTTCCTTTGTATTCTTCTGACTTGTTGCCAGACAATCTGTAAAGTGGAAACAGATCTGCATGACATGTGTCACATCTCACTGGGAATATCTTAGAATTTTTCCATGTAGTCCTTAAGTAGTTCAACTGTTTGTTTTAATTGAATTGTATGTGACAGTAGCAAGAGTCATTAGCATTATGTTAGCTGAAAGACTTAGTGTCAACAATATAGAAATTCAGCGTGGCACTGAAAGTATGAGTGAACTGGAAGGATGCTTGAGCCCAACTATCCTGTCTAATTAAAGCTGAGGCTAAAACTGTTACCTGACATTCTCAATGCTCCATGCAAAGTAGATTTCAGACTAGCGCAAGCTTTCCCAATTTCTCAAGTGTAGCAAGTGTGGTATACATTTGAGCTTATGTTTTGATATTCTCCAAGCAGGCAACTGCTAAAACAAGGATTGAATTTTAGCAAGTTATAATAGGCAATTTTATTAGCAGCTTGATCACTGCTAATTTTCATAAAGCTCATTCTTTATGTTGAGTTTTCTGATAGTAATAACTAGAGCAAACCTTAATTTTTTATTTAGCATCTCCTTAACCTGCATTTCGTAAGGGAACTGGTGCATGGAGCTTTGGCTTTCCTCTTCTGTTTTCACAATATAACAGAAGTACCCTTTATGATTTGGTCGTTATTTTGTAAATAGTCGCTTAAGAATTAATGCATTGGTGCAACTTTTACTTGTCCTTTTACACAATTCCTCCATAATGCCCAATTGATTAAAGTATGGAAATCCTAATGCACCTAACATGTAATTACGCTAACACATCATATTGAGTAATTTTGCAAATTCTGGCATGATATAACTAGAATGGCCGGTTGTTGTCTGTGTAAGTGTTCATGTTGGGGTGACTGGTTTTATAGTGCCATTCTTTTTGGCTAAATGTTGGACAAAAGCTTTAAATAGAATATCAAGGCAGACAATTTAATTATTATCAAGGTTTTTATCGCCAATGTCAAAAATAGTACATTCAAGATTTCCAATGTATTTTTTTTGAATTTTACTTCATAGCCAAAAACACATAATGTTGTTTACACAATTGCAATGGTCATAAATTGCACTTCATACAAATTTTAAGCCATTATAATCTTTAAATAAATGCTTTCTTTTCTCACACCAATTTCATGAATTTGCAATATGTTTAATTTGCTCCACCCAAGCAAACGTAATTTATTAATCCACATATGATAGTGCCAATTTGATCTTGTTCCAACATTTGTATCTTTTATTTACATTAATAAATTGAAATTGGTTCCTTCTTCACATTCACAACATATATCTCTCTCATTTAAATACATGCCTCAAATTATTAATCTTTAATAAAAAATATAATTGGTTCAATATTGGTTGCCAAATTTAGAACCTTAAACCCAAATCAATAATATCCCTATCTTTATCCATGCTTAGTGATCCCAATGAAGTGGTATGAAGGTTTAATTGATTAATCCAATGATCATAATAAATATAAATTTTATTGGATGAATTGTTTAACTCAATCCTATAAAATCTTTTCTTGAATATAATGGTCATCAATGATAAACATATATATCTTTTTCATACATCCCTTCAACTTTTGAGAATTTTTTGAATTGATATTTCAAAACAATTGTGCCTTTCTCACCACACCTTTGGAAATGACAAAATCAGGTTTGACCAACAGGTTTGGATAAACTTACTTTGGAGTTTCATTGCACTCCAAAAAACCATGATGCTCAAATGCAAAACAAATATCAACATTTACAAATTAGTAAGTGGAACTCTTACTCCATGTTACTCAAGTTTCTAGGTTGAATATCACAATAGATCATTCGAGCACCATAAGCAATGGTTTTGTCCCGATGACTTGAGCTATTGTGTGGGTGGGACAACATGAAAAATTGCAGTTGTTAGACTTGTAGTTCCAATTGTATGGCCCATCCAAAAAGGTACTAACTTGACCCAAAAGGAGGTAACAACTCTAGAAAGGTTTTCCTTTCATCGCCTATGTAAAAACAATGTTCAAAGTTTATTTGGCTTCCAATCTCCTAGTTCAAGCAATTCCTATGTGCTTCTTGTGAGGTGTCATAGCCTTGTGAGGTTGTTTGATGCAAGTTGTTTGCCTAAAATTCATGGTGGCAAGAAGGTGAAATGACCTTACGTGTTCAAATAATACAATAGCACATGAACAATTGGGAAGCTGGCAAGTTATTTCTCCAATGCATTGTTTTCGTTGTTGATGTCTTGCCACCTAAGTATGGACAAACTTAAAATATTCTTTCTGATGATAATTGCTACAACATCATTATTGGCAATTTCCTTGGATCTTCATGTGTCTACTTTGTTAAAATGTTGGCATGTTCTTTGGGTGCTTGTGGGCATATGTGTAATGTAAACATGTTTTCACATCTTGTAGACAATTGTGTTTTATGGGCTCACATAAAGTTCATTCATTATTGCATGTGGAATTGGGATGAAGTTTAACGTTTACTATAACACTCTAAAGCCTTTGGATTCTCATGATAGTACATAACAATTACATTTGTTTCAAATCGATTGTGTTTTCTCATTCATCAAGCTTGCTATAGTTACCTCCACTATGTAAGAAGTTTTGTTTCTAGTTATGGTTAATTAGTTTTTTTTCCATTGTGTATTATTTCAATCATTTTTATGAGATGTATATGTTATTTTGTTTTGGTGATTGTACACTAGTGGTGTGGCATCAAAGTATGTGACTTGATTATAAAAAAAACATGCTATTTGCAATAAACTCATTGATAGTCATAACGTGCTTTCATGTATATTGTTTTATTCATTAAAAGTATTGTATAAGAGCCCTAGACATTTGGAACATTGGTTGCAGCAAGAATGTTAATATGCTTAAAGTCAATAAATCATTGTTGATTCCCCAATTAATCATGTATGTGACATGGAAAAATATTCCATGACAAGGCATGAAATATTTTGCCATGTCATATATTAATTCCACATGGCAAAATAATATATTGGAAATATTCCATGATGCAACATGGAATATTTGTAAAGATTCCTTCTTGCTCGTGTGAGCATGCTCACCTACTCACCCACCACTTGCTAACGTTGTTGCTGTAATAACAATGGGTTAGTATTGTTATTCAACTTTTTTGGCACCAATGCCGAAGTAGCATTAGAAACTTCATTTGACACCAAACTTAAATGGGAAAACGCTCTTGTGATCTTTCTATCCTTTGCTAGTGTTACCCCTTGTGAGTCCTCCATTGCTACATTGTGCTCAAGTCCCATTTGCTACAAATTAAGAAACAATCAACTTGTTGTGTTATGCATCTACTAATGTGAATTCACACAAGGAATAGGGTGTTCAAACCAAAACTTCTATCCATGGATCCACAACTTCTTTCATGCATGTATATGCTTTAGGGTACATTTCCAAATGCCCATGCCATCATATGCACGCACAATTGTCACTCGCACGTTCCAAGTCAAATTGAGCCAATAATTTATCACCAAATAGCTCATAGGGGCCCCTTTCATTGGAACCTAGATGTTAAGTAATTTTTTATGGGCGACATTCCCATTTTTTTAAGTTGTAGGTATCGATAGAACTTTCCCATCAACACATGTCACTTTAAAATTTTAAAAAATAATTCTAGATAGTACTTATGCATATTCTATTGTAGGTACATGTATAGGAGCAAAACATTAGGCAAACTAGGCATTGTTGCATTGTAATGTGGGAGGGTTGGGGGCAAGGGGGGAATTAATTGCCCCTATATGTCACAAAAAAATGAATTTGATCTCTTGCACCATCCTTCATATCACCAAGAGTATATATGTATCCACGAACTAAACCTTTTTCCAATAATTGGGATTGGTCTATTCAAAACATTAATTAAAAAAATTATCCTCATTTTTGTAATGGGTGGTGTGGGAATTGTGTATTTTTAAGTGATTTAATGTTATTAATATTGGGTGAAATTCATAAGACATTCAAGTACATTCAACATGATGGAAGATGATACGATAAATGACCAATGTCATGAGGTATTACCACTTTATATACCCACAAAAACTTGAGTTAAAAAACCTTTGCAAAGACAAATGTACTAATCACACACGACAAAACTCTTCATAATATTGTTCATGCGGGGAATTAACCCAATAAACATGCCCTTGAGTCGTTTAACAACCACAGTGGTGCCCTAGAGGACGTAACCATGGGGAACACCACTATGGTTTCCAAACACCTTGATCAATATGAACCACTTTAAACATTGGACCAATGCCACAATCCAAAGAAAATACATCAACAACCATGGTTACACGTACAAGATGTGATCAATGAAACAAAATACAAACAGTGCCAAAAATTGTGTGAAAACAATGTTTGAGCATCACAAATGCCCAATACACCACTTCCATTGTGTTAATCGTGCAATTATTTTGCACCACCAAAACTTTCACCAAACATTATATCAACCACCAATAAAACCCTTGTGCACTACAAAAAAATTCACATGAACAATGTTTGAACACCTTAGTTGTTGAATACACCACTCCCACCATGTTGATCACACAATCATTTCATGCCATTAAAAATTTCACCAAATATGGGATCAATTGTCAAAAAAACCACCATGAGTGCAAAAAAACTCACAAGAATAGTGTTTGAGCATTATGAGTGCCCATTACACTACTCCCACCATAGTGACCACACAATTGTTCAGTGCCACCAAAATTCCATCAAATATCAAATCAACCACCAATAAAATCAATGTGTGGTGCCAAAATTTCCACAAGAATAATGTCCAAGCACTTTAGGTGCCCAACACACTACCTCCCACCACACTGACCACACAATTATTTCATGCCACCAAAAAATTCATCAAATATGAAATCAATTGCCATTAGGACCACTACGAGGTGCCAAAATTTTATCAAGAATAATTTTCAAGCACTTTGGGTGCCCAAAACATAACTTTCACCACATTGATCACGTCCAGTCAATTTAACCACCAATTTTTTTACTAAATATAAGATCAATTGACAACATAATCATTGTGTGGTGGCAAAATATTCACAAGAATAATATTTAAGCACTTTAGGTGCCCGATACATCACTCCCACCATGGTAATCACATAATTACTTCATGCCACCAAAGACCATTCAAACACTCCCCAAAACAATTGTAACATCTCAATTACAAACAATTCCCCAACATTATTGCCCATTCAAGTTCATCAAATACTTTAACACAAAAGTCATTTGAATAAATGTTACACCATATTGGTTGCCTCTTTGATTCTTCATTTTGCAATGTAAAATTTTATCCACACGAAACATGAAATTGCCACTACTTCTTGTCTCAAATTTGGTTTTAAATTATGATAAACAAAATGTCCCCACTCCGTCTACTTCTTACTCATCTTCTACACCAACACAATTAAATAAAGGATTATTACAACTCAATGAAAAATAAAAATACTTGGATTTGATGATATACCTTCCCTCGGCCATATGTTGAAACACACATCATCATTGTCATCATCATTCATGTAAAGATTTACCCCATAATTTTTAGAAAATGCACATGTAGTGAATGGTGAACCATCCACAAGATGCCCCTCCCCATCCATAATGTCAAACCTCATCCATTTGTCTTCCAAACTTTCCATTACTTTTGGAAACGTACAAAATAAGACATTTTGGAGTTTGCCCACAAAATTGATAAATTTTTCTTCCATTCTTCAGTCATGATGTTTATACATGCGTACATGTAACTATAAGCCAATGGATTCACAATAATCTAAATGAAAATATCAACAAGTGAAAAAGTTACACATATTATACCTTCCCAATGATTTGGATTTTACTTTATATTTGTTTTGTTTCCATTTGAACATGTTCATTTTAGAACTGCCCATCTTTGGCCCACGATTATAATCATGTGTATGTAAATCCAACCATTGTGCCTCTTCACACAAACTTCTTGCAACCTTAGTTGACATAACATCATACAACAAAACTCTTGCAATACAAAACAAATTCTCCCTCTCCACCAATGCAGTTGAAGACTTTAAATTTTGAAATTGTACTTCAATTCCTCTCAAAGATCATAGTTTTGAATATAAGGACACTTAGATTATTTTTCTTTGAAAACATCCAAATAATTAAACCCTTGTGTCAAAATAGTGTTCCTCCCCACCACATTGGAACCCTACATGCACTAGTAGAAATTAGCCAAAATGTAACCATTCCATTGACGACTACATGTGACTTGTAGTCGTTTGTGACTACATTTGAGAATATTTGCAACTATAAGACCAAATTTCAATTATTTTGGTCATTCTCACAACTATGATGCAACTATTCGAAACTTCAACCTATTGGTTGGATCCATTTTACGTTTATTTTCATCCATTAATAGGTTGATATGTCCCATTAGTCATAATAGTCACCAAATTAATTGCACCCTAAAGGTGTATTTTAATGTATGTACTAAAATTATATATATGATATGTGTATATATATATATATAATATGCATATGTATGTATATTATTCATATAATGAATCTCAAAATTAATATTTTAATTAAAAAAATTGTTGAAATTAAATTTTTTAAAACATTCGATTTGAAAAAAAAATTCAATTTTGAAAACTATTATTTTAATTTTTAAATATATATATATTTCAATTTGAAAAACTTCTTTGAATATGAAAATTCTTTTTGAATAAAATCATATTTGATTTAAAATTTGATATTTGAACTATAAATTATTATTTTCAAATCCAAAAATTATTATTTCAATTCAAAACATTATTGATTCATTATAAAAATATATAATTTAATTTTGAATATTTTTATTTGTATATGAAAATTAATATTTAAACTCTGAAAAATTTTCATTTAAATTTTAAATAATCATTTGATTTGAACCTGAAATTTCAATTTTGAATTATTGTTTTGGATTCTCAGAATTAATACTTCAAACCTGAAAATTATTAATTGAATCTAAAAATGGACATTTCAATTTTGAATATTGTTGTTATTTGAATTTGAAAACTGACATTTCAATTCTGAAATTTGATATTTAAATTCAAAAAACTTATTTGATTTAAAAACTGATATTTGAATTTTAAATTATTAACTTTGAATCTAAAGTTTGGTATTTCAATTCAAAAACATTAATTAAGGCTAAAAAAAGATTTTTTATTTTAAATATTTTTATTTGAACTTGAAATTTGATATTTGAATTTTGAATTACTATTTTGGAAACTTAAGTTTATATTCTAATTTAGAAAATTATTGATTGAGTTGTAAGGGTTTTTTCAACTAATGTTATATATAATAAATCATTTTTATAAATAACTATAAATGATTATGTTTATTAATTATAAGTTACACCAAATAATTATTGTTATAACATAGATTTGTGTATTATATAATTTATATTATTATATTGAAATTTTTTAATTAATGTAATTAATGTTACATTACTTTAAAATCATTGTAATTAATTCAAATTAATTAATTAATTAATGTGTGTATAATTCTTTTATAATTGAACATAATTATTTATAATCTGCAATTTATTTTAACCTGAATTAAAATCTAAAAACTAAAAAAATAAGGCATGAAGAAAGTTTTGAAGTTACAACTTAATTTGTGAAGAAGTTACAACTTCAAAATTAATCCCATATTGTTTGTTTTCCATTCTTATTTTGAACATTATATAAACAAAGGGGTGTGGTCATTTGATTTCACATTAAAAAAAATTGTGCACATGGGACGAACTAATCAAAAGGCGCAACGCAAAACAAAAAAACAAATTATGCACAATTTATAAAATACTTACCTCCCCAACCTACTTATTTACCTAGCTAGGTAAGTACCTAGTTTGACCTACCCATCTAGGTCGACCTATGTACCTACCCATATGAATAGGTATTTAGCCTAGGAAGGTGGAACCTACCTACTTACCTTTTTACTTAAGTAGGTAGGTAGGTATGTAGCTTAGGTTTGTAAGCACCTACTTATGTACCTACTTAGGTACCTACAACCTAATATTAATATTTTTATTAAATTAATTTTTAAATGCCACATGGCATAGTTACATTGGACCATGTGTCATAATATAATCTCATCCAAGCATTCGAATTGAACATCTTAGACATTTTCAAAATAATAATTATTATTATATTTTAAATAATCAAATATTGGGACACGTGACATCACATCATTTGCCTTCAATTGTGACCAAAATAATTGCATTTTAGTTGCATGTGACAATATGTATACAATGGAGTCAATGGATCAATTTTTATTTGTTGACTTTTTCTTTCATCCAATACCTTTTGTCATTTGCAACCAATTTATTGCATGCAATTTGTTTTAGGTGACTAAAGATATTTTAGTTGCAAAATGTGATTTGTGACTAAAATTTAGTCACAAAAACCAGTCAAAAATACATGTTTTTTTTTCTAGTGATGAAAACATATGCAAATTTAAATCACTTTAGTGTAACTTCAAACAAATTTGATATGTGTTTTCAATTAACATAAAAAACAAGTATTCAAATATTCACATGCATTTTGAAAAGTGGCTGTAAAAGTTGTGTCTACTGGTTTTAAACATGTTTTGAACTAGCAACATGCATCATAATGTCCTCGAAGCAATCATGAAGTGTCACATCACAACTAGTGCACACCATGTCACGACCCTTACCACCCCATTATATTTCCCATTGAAAAACATTAGAACCTTCAAATAACAATAAAAATCCCAACATGAAGTCAACAAGTGTTGAGCATTGATTACTTATGTGGAAATGTTTGAACATATGCGTGTGTTTTTTTGTAGTGTGGCAAATTGAAAATGACTACTACTATTATTAAGTTCTTCAATGTGTTTTTTGTTCATGGAAAGATGTTTTTCACATCACATGCAATAGTAGTCAAATGCATTTGATGAACCCACAACCATCTCACGTCCATCATAGGAATAAATAACTTTTGTTTCTTCTATCATCACACCATCCAAAAAAACATGATCAAATTCATGTAGATGATTAATTTGAGGAATAGAAAGTGGGAATCATTATAAGTGCACAAAAAAATTGTAGAATTGAAATCATAATATTGTGGATTACCTTGCTAGACTCAAGTCGATCAAAATTGTTATGGAATCTTCCTTTCAATTTTGTAACATTTTCCATGTTTGTAAAAAATGAATTAATGGAATTTTTTTTTTGAAAAATTGCAAGTAACATATCATACAATAACCAAATCTTAGCAAAATATTAAGAAAATCATTAATGTATAAAATCTTTCAATGTACTTTCTGATACACAAAGGCCCAACAACGCATGAATTCAACTTTTTGGTGGATAGTTTAATGTGCCTTTTTTCCTTGTCTTGATTCAAAGTCATGGCCTACACAATTTCAAGAAGTGAATGTTACATATTTCACCAAATTCAATGTATGAAATCAATAATATTTCCACACATAAATTAATTCAAACTTACCTTCAATTTTCCCCCCATAGCAAACATAACATCCATGTTTGTCACATGAGCATGATTAACTTCATTGATATGTAACATCTTAATGTCTTTCCTTAAATCAATGAACATTTTGAAGGATTTCACACATTACACTATTCTTTCAAGGACAAAATCAATTGCATATTCATGTCCACTTGACCTAGGCTCGATTTGTTTTTGGGGTGCCATATTGCTATGTTTTATCATCCCAAGAACGCCATAATTTCCTTACTTTCTTTTATGTTTATAATCTCCATACCATTATGTTGCCCACAACCATATATCCACACCAATATAATCATCACGACAAGAACACCAAACAATAAATCAAGAAAGAAGAAACTAGGGGGGAAAAAATGCAAAAGGTTCATTTGACAAACATAATTGTCACGACCCTAGCCTTAGGCTCGTGACCAAAGTAAAGGCATGGAAAGCAGCAAACCAAGAGTGCAACCTAGGAATCATATTTTCATTCCCAGGAGTGTGAGGGAATGAACCCACACACTCCCAAGTGGACTCCCATTTTGGGAATTGGAATACCTATGGAGTCCCAAATCTTCAAAGAGGTATTTCAGGAATCAAAACTCATTGGATTAAAAAGTTCTTTATACCATTGGAAAGTTCTTGAAACATAGATGCTTTAAATGGGTTTGTATGACCCATTTGAGTATTTAAAACACAAGTTATGGCCAAAAAAAAGGTTGGGAATCAAAATGTCAGTTTGACTCTCACCCATTAAAAATCATGAATAGCCCTGAAATACATGTGTGCAGGTGGCGTCCCACATATCTTTGGAAAAATCCCAATGTAGCCTACAATTTTGCTTTAGACCTCACTTCAATTGAAGGTCTACACAAGAAATTATGGGCCTCCAAAGTGGTAGGAGTCCCGATTTTGGGAATTTCGGGACTCCTGATTTGGGAATCCTAGGACAAAATGTCATTTGGATGTAGCCCCCATGGCTAATCATAGAAAATATTATAAGGTGGAAGGTGGTGGTTTACCCCAAGTTCAAGCCATGGTGAGTTATATGAATCCGTGGATGCAAATGACTTATTTGTGCACCAAAAGTGTTCCAACCACACACTAACCAACTTGTTTTTTGGTTTGTGCAAGTCTGTGTGAATAATCAACCTACTTGTGACTCGCCCTAATCCCCATCCTAGAGTTTCAACATGTTTTTCTATCATCAAAGTGTTATAAGCTAAAAAACGCACCCCAACTCCTTCCATTATTTTCACATTCGAACTCACATTTGAATCTTTCAAGGAGTGTGGGGTGTGTTAATAATGATTTCTTTGAATGATGATCAAATCTAAGAAATTTTCAATGATTGAAATAAACTTACCAAGAAATCCAAAGCCTCAAAAAGGAATGAAGACCAACCACCCAACCTAAAAACAAAACCCCCAAAACACCCCAAATGGTTTGTAATTTCCAAAGCTTTTTCACATGCTAGAAACAACAAGAGCTACCACCCAATGACACTCAAATTGAAGATTTAAGCAGTGTATTCACTTTTAAACCATGAGTAGCTACAATGAACTCACATAAAGGGTAAACAAAAATGTTTGATCTATGTTGACCATATGTTCCTTTTTCCTTCAACTAGTGGAAGATGGACATGTGTAGGAATAATGGTGTGTAGAATCCCACAACTATCCCACTTTGCACCATAGATACTTGTGCTCTACAACAAGCCAAAACACAAGTTACTGACCATCTAGCTCTTAACAAGATGTTACAATCTATTATTTCCTAATGAATACCAAATGAAACTAACCAATTGGGGTTTGCATCGACAAAACATAACATCACGGCCAATCTGCATTGCATAGTACCACAAGAACATATGTTAATCACAACCTAGCACATGGAATAGTAAGGTAGGAGGTGAATTAGGTTAGGCATGATAATAACATAATTTGCTAGTTATGTGGATATTTTTTCCAACCAACAATGTTTTGCCACATAGATACAATATAAAAGACATGAAAGTAGCAAGTGACATCATTAGAGCAAGAAATTAGGTATTCATATCCTTGTGAAAAGTTGTGGCTTTAGAAATAATGTCTTAAAAGCTTATCTTAAATACCACCTGCCATTAAACAAACCCATTGCCGCCATTCGAATTCCCCGCCAAAAAGTTTGCTTAACTACCAAAAACATCCATATGGTGCAATTGAACACCTCAAGAACACACATCATCATGCTAAGATCCCTAACTATTGTTGAGCATCATTAAATGCCTTTGATTCATTTGCAAACCTAGGTTCCCTTAAAAGACTTCCATAAAAAGCACGATGAAACTGACATAGAAACCTATTGACATTGTAAAATTATATTCATCAAAGGTCTACATGGGTGAGTTCACACTCTATTTCAATATAAAACTTTGACATATATAACCTTGTCACCTATAGAGTCCTCACAAGGCTCAATCCAATTTTATCCTCCCAAGGTTGAATGACCCAAAAAGACATTAAAAAACAATTTGCCCACTTAGGGGTACAATTAAAATTGTCATCATGCTAGTAAAATGTTCCGGCATACTCCTCTCCATTTTTAAGATTTCCTTCTTTTTTCTTTTAACTACTTGATCAAATCCAATTGCCATTGTAAACTTTGGGTCACCATTCGATTCATCTTATTTTAGAATCCTTCTTCTTCAGAGTTTATAGGTCATTCTATAGTCCTTACGATGTCAATTGCTTAAACTTCTAATGTTTTCTAACATACCACTTCTAATTATAAATTGAAAACTAAACCACTCTTTTGAACACCTTCATATACAATATAAACCATGAAAAATGTAAAAAACCCTCTTGTTCCTATTTTTTTTTAAATCCCCAAAAGATGGTTGCCAAATGTTAGATGTGGATCAAATTCTTGTAGAATTATTCCACACTTATTGTAACAACGTATTTGCACTACAATATGCACACATTCACAATTCTTGCTTTGATGAACACACTTGTTTTTGCAGTTCATTAAAACACCATATTCAAGGTTATTTCATATAACCATAATCTATATTTTAAGATACAATGTAAAAAATCCAAAAATAGAATTATAATTCATTTCCTTATATTTTTTATACTACAAAGAATTCACACAACAATTTGAATAAGGAAATCATTACAAAAGTTTGTACTTCTCTTGTTTACTAAAAGATTCAATCAAAATATAACAAAAAAAATCCATGTTTTGTTGAAATTAAATTAAATAGGAAGATTAAATATGTGGTATAGAAAAAACATTTGTAGTTTCTACTAGAAAGTACCTACATCTATTTCCTTATTCCAAAAATGTGTGTTTGAGAATGAAAAACCTTTTCCCATAACTCCCATCTTTGGGAAGTCCCCAAATCACCATCAACATGATTCAAAATTGAACAAGAATTCAAAATTTAAACCTCCAATGTTCATGATCAATCCTAATCCTTAATGCCTTGTTCATCCTACCCCCTCGACATCCACACATACATGTTACACACAAACTAATTACGAAATGTATGGATGAAGTACATGATGATGTTCATTTGAACATAACTCAAAGATATGCAAATAGATCTTCAAATTAAAATACACTTCATCCACATATGGAATAAGAACATGTATGAAATCCCCATAAAACACACATAGTACTACTCCACTCCATGTGGTACACAATTGGACAATTTTAAGGTATGTTAATAATTCCTTTAAGCTAAGAACATGAAAACCCTGATAAACAACTATGAAGGTAAGGATATGAAAACACATATGGAAACATATATAGCCACATGATTAACCACATATCTAGTGGTAGACTCAACATAAAGATTCCACCATGTATGCAATGTAATATACTAACCACGTATACAAGGTGCAACACATGTGTACAACATAATATGGTGAATTTGGCATTCAAATACCTAAAGTATTATGCATATGTATGTGCTATAAATGTATGCACCATATGTATGTACCACATATGTATACGCACCAATTATGTGAAAGTGCCATAAACTTGTACCATTTGTATGTACCCAATGTATGTGCCATTTATATTTATGCATAATATTTATGCTCCATAAATAGTTATGTACCATACATATATAACATCCGTATGTGCTATGCATATGAATGTCAATGCATTTGCATGTGATATATGTGAAATTGGAACATGTTTATATTATGTGTCATATGCATGTCCATCCTAGCTCCATTTGTATGTGCACCATGTGTAAATATGGCACATGTGTCAACACATTTTCCACTTATAGGACGTATGAAATGGCAATTTTGATTATACATATAGTTATATACTATTGGAATTTGATGATCAATGAATATTACGTGCCACACATAAGTGATCAAATCCCAACATCTTTGGGTTATGTGAGACAATCTTAAACTTGGATAATCATGTGTTATTTACACGACATTCGTGTGGGATATTGATTTGCATATTTTGGTGTAATGAAGACAATGTTAAGTACATTAAATTGAATGTTTTACTCATATGATTCATTTAAATGGAAATACAATGGAGACAAATTTGTGAAATCTATTAACTTATGCATCTATTATATAAAAAACACGAGGAATTTGGTAACACATTCAAATAAAACCATGACATATCCATAGTGATTGTTGGGTTTAGAGTGGTTAGTATATACATAATGAAACCTAGTTCGTGCAACCATTGTCCAATTCAAAAAATTGAAAACCCCTCGTTTACATATCATTTTGCCTAATTATGGCCATTTTATAGAGGTGTGGTGATTAAAAACAAATGTTTTGAAATATCATTTGTATAATTGGTAGTGGATTTTCTTTCATGGGAAAAGGTTTTAATTAGCCAAAAATAGAAAATACATGTTGGTTCAACGAAAACCTCATACAATGTATCAGTAGTCATGGCCAATGTTCAACCTAAATCTAGCATTCCAATTAGTGCAAACATTGAAATCAGCCCCAAGGGCTTTATTGTAGGAGTCAAAGTTAACAAAAGAATAAACTTTTCAATTTGCCCCAAGTTACTAATAAACTCTGAACATTATGACCTTATATTGGCACCAAGACTAAAAAATGGATACCATCAAATTTGGGAGGCCAATTTGCAACCCTTGGGGCTACTGAGTTAGTAGAAGTGAAATTTAAATGCATGTAGAATATTTCACACTAATATAATAACATATTTATATTTCACATGCTTGTGTTCACTATTTATGTCTTAAGTTTCAACAAACTTAACACTAAAATTCATTCCAACATTAGATTCATGGTTATTGCATATAACCAAAATCTGCACTTCAGAATAAATTGTAAAAAACTCCATAAATATTACAATTCATTTCATCATAATCTAACACTACAAAAAATTCACACAAAAAATGAGCATAGAAATCAATGTAGAAGTTTTTGCTTATCTATATTACAAAAAACATCAATCCAAGTTACAATGTAATCCCATGTTTTGTTGAAAAAAATCCCAAAACAACATTTAAAATCTGTGTTATATCAAAACAAAGTATATGGTTTTCTACCACAAATACCTCTAGCTCTTCCTATTATTCTCTCCCAAAAAAAAAAAAAAAAAAAAAAAAAAAAAAAAAAAAAAAAAACTCCATGTCTCCTTTTCTTCTCTTCTTCTTGTTCTCCAAAACTCCCCCCTTTAAAACCATCCCATGTCACATCATAATGATCCAAACCAACAAGAATTCAAAATTCAAACTAACAAAGTTCCTTGATTAGTTCCTATCCTAATTGCCTTATTCATCCCAAATCACATACTTAGCTTACCCCCTTAATTTATAAATATCTCGAAGTCAATGTTATAACAATCAAAGCTACAAGCTTGTAGTGTACACAATTGGAAAAAAAAAATGTTAATACAACAACATCAATTCCTTTTCACTTTTTGTTATTGACAAAATCAAATTAGGTACAACAATCCAATGTCAATAGCAACATTCATTCTCATGAAGGAAAATAACAATTACTATTAGTTAACAGAAATACATTGTAATGATTAGGAAGTGCAAACGTGCAAACACGACGCATAACAAGTATAACTAGTGCTAAAAATTATGTAATTTTAGGCAAATCATGTGAAAATTTATAGTGATTTTGTTTTTTTAGGTAGTTTCATTCAATATATATGGATGAAACTTGCTAAAAAGTTTGACATGTTTTCAAATTTGTTTGCTTGTTGAGAAGGACTTTCTTGGCACTATAATTAATTTTAACAATCATTTTGTAACACCAAATACACACATGTTTTATGTTTTTAAGCCAATTTTTTGTGCTTTTAATGAATTATAATTTTTCATCAATTTGGGTGACATAATACTAATTTTTTGAAAATATTTTCCATTATCCCAATTTTTTTGTCTTAAATCAATATGGATGTAGTAGCAATTTGACATTTTAAATTCCAAAAAATAGTTTAAAGTAAAGCGCAATGATTTTGGAAATTTAACTTGAACCTATTTTCACTCACACTTGTAGTTTTATTTATTAAAGTTAGGTGGAATATTATTAATTTGCATGGATGCAAAGAGAACAAAAATATTAATGAAGGAAACCCTATAACTGAATGAGACCATATGTGTATGAACTTTTCAACTATCATTCATGTTGATTGAATTTTTTGGATCACTTGTGATGACTTGGTATCTAATCACAACCATTGAAAAATAGACAAGCCCCATGTTCTAACTATCATTTTGCCAAATAAGCGAAAAACCATTTGTGCATACTTGAAGTTTCAAGGTCCCATTTTAGGTTTTTACATTGCTTTATGAACTTCAAGTGTTGTTGCAACTAAGCCATGCGTGTAAACATATAACTTCTTGACATTTTCATTAGGTTTGAAGTTTGAGTGTTAGATCAAAGTGTTTGTGAGTAATGAAACATCAATTTTATAGTATGTTTGAATTTTGAGTGCACGCGAAATCACAAAGCTTGCTGCATTGATTGTTTAAACTTTTATGCCTCTAAAGTTATGGTGGGATCAAGATTGTAGTATAAATGTTATTGACAAACAAATTGCTAGGGTTTGGAAGGCAATGTGGGAGATGTTGAAGTGCACCAATATTGTTGACGAGTATGAAAATAAAAAAGATTGCATAATGAAGAATCTTTCTATATGCTTTTAGATTGTTGCAATCCTAACATTGGGTATGTGACAAAGTGTGAAGTGCAAAGGCCCATGAAACACACCCTCAAAAATGGGGGAGAATGCAAAGGATGAAGTCCAATGACTCCCAAGTGCACTCCCACTTTGGGAATTGCACTCATGAAGGAGTTGTGAATGTTTAGAACCTTGGTTGGAAAGGCAAACAAGCACCAAATTGGGCCCCTATGATACCATCAAAAAGGTCTTGAATCTTCAATGCTCAAAGTGCCCTCATATTGGTCATTTAGACCTGATTTGTATGAGTTATGATCAAAAGAAGGGGTGGGAGTCAAATTTGGAATTTGACTTTAGACCACAAATCCCTTGAAAGCAGGGGTCAAATGAGGTCCGATTGGAGCGTGCTACACACCATTGGAAAGATATTTTCAAGGGCTATATAATATTGTCCTTGCACTTTCAAAAAAAAAATCTTTATTTGAAAAAGATATGAGTGTCCAAAGTTTTGGAACAATAAAAGTCTTAGTTTTAAGACTCCCACTTGGGAGTCTTGGGGAAAAGTGACATTTGGATGTAGTCTGCATGGAGAGGCACATAATATACTATAGGGAGAGGAGTATCTTCCTCCCAAAGGTTGCGGGCCATGTAAATCTCATGTTTGAGGTTGTCCGTATTAAATCCGCCGCACCATTTCCATTTGATTTGCATTAACCGCCTTTTTTTCTTAGTTGTGCATGTTGATATCATCTTGAACTATCACTTGTGAATTCATCCTAGTCATGTCCTAAAGCTCCATCATGCCCTCCTACCCTTGTTGTTTCATTTTGGGACCCACTTTTGGGTCTCTTGAAGAGTTTGGGGCGCGTCACAGATACTTTGAGTAAGCTCACTATTGAGCATGAGATTAGATGGCCTATAAGAATCAATAGGCAAGCGCGGCCTCACACCTTGTTAAACAAAACTGATGCTTGATTTACAAGCTCACATTTGTGATTAGTTATGAATTCCAACTCAGGTTGTCATCTTCCAATGAAAAATGCTTCTATTTATGTGAATAACTTGGGAAAACCAACAAGTTATGAACATTCCAACAATGGGTAAAAGCACACTACGCCCCTCAAAAATTATAATCACAAATATTGTTTATTTGCATTTCATAATTTTGGGTTCATATGGACATCGTATCTTATATTTGTTTTGTACTTTTAAAGAATATTTAATTAGCTTTAGACTTGAAATACTTAGTTCACAAAAAAACTCCAGTAAAAATTAAAATTTTGAACACATGAAATATATTTATGACAAAATGATACTTGTCACAAAGTATGAAAAAAATAGAACTATACTTCAAAACTAGGGTTGCAAGTGCAATTTTTGGATGAATTTTTTTGAGGTGAATGATATTTAGGTCCATATAAATTTTTAAAATTGGGTTGGGGATTATTTTCAAAAATATGTTGTTTTATAGTTATGTGCCGATAAATGCCAAAAAAAAATTATATTTGAGAAAAAAATCACTACCATATGAAAAATAAATAAATTACAATTAAACATGGTTTTATTTCTCCATTTCACTTTTTTATATAATTTTTTTGAAGCTTGAAATGAAGGTCCCCCATTTATGGACCAAATTGGTTCCAAAATGTACATCACATAATTTGAATAGGTTGTAAATTATATCTAAATCATTGGATTAAGAATGAACCATCTAAATTCAAAAAATGTACTTAAATTTTATTATGTTTTTATTGTTTTGAACCACCAAACATCATGAGCACAAACCTTTGTCAAGGTTATTTTTGTTGAAGCGGACTTGGCCTTCTTTCGGGAACTCCATTAGGTGTGCCAACATTGATTCTCTCTTGTGGTGTCATGAACTTGGTTTGCCTCGAGCAAATTGTGAAGCTGGAGAGAATGATCATGTGCTCTTGAAGATGCTAGATTGAGGGTGCAATTTATAAATTGGTAGGATGACCATATGCATCAGAGCTTGTTAGGATGATCATGCACATTAGAAATTACAAGAATTCTTGTGACCATGTGCATTTGAACATGCTAGAATGGTTGCATGCACTAATATTCTTTCCCCTTGTTGGTGTTCTTTACATAACTTTGAACATACAATGATTTTGTGTTTCATGAATGTTTTGATTTGTATGTTTCCATAATTTTGGCAGATCTTTTTAGTTGGGTGCCATGATCTGTCTATATGGTTTCCATCATCATTGGATAATCTTTCAAGATTGTTTGGATATGTATGTCTGTATGGTTCTCCAACAAATATAAGTTACAATAATGTGAACTAGGTGCCAAGATCTAGTTCCATCCTCATTGCATTTGCTTTATAGGGAGCAAACTAGTTAGTAACTACAACAAAAGAGCTAATGATCAATGCCACAATAATTGTCCCTAAGGAGTAGCAAAAAAAATTGATGCCTTCAACATCTTTGTTTAGCCAAAAAATTATAGTGAGGGGAAAGAAGCTCAATGGACACAACCATTCGGGCACAAAACCTTGACAAATCAAGTCTCTTTGAAGGCAAGTTTTGAACCTCAATTTCTTGAACTTTGAACTACTTGTCCATGTTTTACTTTGATTTGCATTTTCCTTTTTTTGTAGTTTACGTATTTAATGCATTTGCATGCAAGGCATGAAAGAAATCAAACATTACCAATACAATAGTTGATGTCGTTAACCAAAGTGGTGTGCATTGATAAACCCCCATGCACAAAATGTTAAATACTTCAACCATACCTTCCAAATCGTCAAGCACATGGACCATTGCCTAAAGTGTTGGTTGTAGGCTTCGACCCCCCCATTTGGAGTTTATGTACATCTTTGTTTTATTAACACACACATTCATAAGGATGATATTCCTTGTTCAAGATCAAAATTGTTCTATGTTTGCACATGGTTGATATGTGTTTTTTGTTTTTTTGTTGAGATTGTGGTGCTTTTTTTTCATATGTCTCAAGAACAAGCCTTGGTATGTTTCTCATGCTTTCACATTTGTAGTTCAATGTGTTTTGTCTAGGAGGAGGATTCGTGGGTGGGGACTTGGGTTGTGGTGTATTATAGGTATTAGACATACATGTATGGATTCCATATAGTGCAAACACCATATCTTGTACATGACTTTTCAATTATTTCAAAAGGTGAACATTTTGAATTTTATTGTTCATAAGTAATCCATGCATGTTTTCATTGATGACTTTGGAATTGTCATTGCAAGTTTCTACAACGCCTTGCACATAGCTTTCAAGTTAGGGTTTCAATATATTAAGGCTTGATGAACTTACCTTTTGTATATTGTTTTGCACCAATAGTGGAAGGCCACGTGATTTTTCAATGGGAGACTTTTCAACAATTTTATTGAATGATATAATTTGCAACATATGGGCCCAAATATGCAAAACTACTCCATGGGAGGATCGAATGGTACTATTTTTGTTCTTGCATTTCACTAGCAAGGCATGGGGGGATTTGGTTGATGGCAATAAATAATGGGCCCATGCTAGATTCTACCTTCTTAAGCTTAGATTCCACCTTCTTAAGCTTAGATTCCAAGAACAAAGAATGTTGAAGGAGTTTTTTTTTTAAACTATTGGAAAAGTTTGATAATTGCAACAATGCATATGAATCTCAAAGGGAACCCAACATTCAATAATTTGGTGTGAATTTTTTCATTGAAAGCAAGTGCTTAGCTATGTGCCTAGCATTTGACTTTTGGATTAAGTAGCACAATAGATTTTTTCTGATTATGTAGCTTAGCAAAATGAATGGATTTTGTAATTTACAAGAGAGATAGTTCCTTCATTTGTTTTGTTCATTTATAATGTTTATGAATTCTCATATGAAGATACAAATGTCCAAATTTTTTAATTTAATTTTTTTAATTTCATAGGATCCTATTTTTTGGGTTGATTTCAAACTTTGTTGTCATTTTGTGTGATCATAATTTTGCTTCAATTGGATCTTTTGGGTTGTTTTAAAAGGTTGGCATTTGAATTTTGGTTCTAAAGATGGTGAAAGCCAATAAGGTGATGGAACTATAGATGTAGCAAAACATAAAAAAGAATGCATTTACTGTTGATTCCAACATGGCATCTTGCAACAAATTTTTAAGTACATGTGTTGTCACAACCTTAGCTTTGGGCTCACGAACAAGGCAAAGGCTTGCAAGGGTGCGGGCCAATAGTGAAGCTTGGGATTCACATTTCATGCTCCCAAAAGTGTAGGAAAGTGCGAAGGAATGAACCCCCACATTCCCAAGTGAGTTTTCATTTTGGGAGTTGGAATCCCAATGGATTTCCAAATTTTCAAAGGGCAATTGTAGGGGTCAAAATTCATTGGATTGAAACTTTCATTATACCATTGGAAATATCTTAGAATGTAGATGTCTAAAATGGGCTCTCACAACCCATTTGAGTACTTAAAACATAAGTTATGGCCAAAAGAAGGGTCAAGAATCAAATTGCCAATTTGACTCCTGACCACTAAAAGTCAAGAATAGCCCTGATTTCCTTAAGTGAAGGTGGCATGCTACATATTGTTGAAAATATTTCAATGAGGGCTACAACTTTGCTTTAGACCTCACCTCAATTGGAAATCTTCACATAAAGTTATAGACCTCCAAATTTGCGAAAGTCCCAATTTAAGGATTTTTTGGATTTCAACTTGGGAGTCCTAGGACAAAATGATATTTGGATGTAGGCCTTGTGGCCAGGCACAAAGAATAATATAATGGGGAAGGTGGTGGCTTCCCCCAAGTTCGGGTTGTGGTGAATCTTGTGAGTCCGTGCATTAAAAGTCTTCCAACTATGCACTAACCAACTTGTTGTTTGATTTGTGCAAGTTCATGCGAGTAATTGACTTGCTTGTCATTCTTTGTAATCCTCATCCTGAAGCTCCAACATGCCCCTCTACTCCCAAAATGCTTCAAGCCATGGAACGTGCCCCAACTCATTATCCTTCCGTTGTTTTCACCCTTTGGACTCACAATTGAGTCCATCAAAGAGTTTGGGGGTGCATCATGTGTAGCATTAACCCTAAATGTTAGAATTGCAAGTACTAATTAAGTGTCATCTCAAATACCAAAATTGCATTTGGTGCCAAATGATGTGTAGTGGGCCCAATTTTTCTCATTTGAAGCTTATTAAAGTGGGATGCAAAAATTATACATGGAATACAATAGCAAATAGTGTAAACAAACTTCAAATTTTGTGAACCTTCTTTCATTTTTTCTAAACCTAAACATTGTCTAGTACATGAAGAAAATAAATTTGCCTCTATAGGTTTTACATTTTTCTAATGCAAGGTTGTGAGTTTGGCATGCCACATATGAATGGATTATAGGGTTTAAGGATGACATAGATTTTCTAATGGGAATTCTTTTCATACACTTCATGGTGGTGTGATCATAAGGTTAAAAAAGGTAATAAAATCTATTACAGTGGCAATAAGGTTTGATTACCTTGTAAACCTTTGCACCTATGAATGAAAAATCACTTTCGACTAAATTTTTCATTATTATATTTTAGTGAGCTTTAGTATGGAATTTTACTAAAATCATTGATGCATTCCATCAATTGAATCAATGTTGTTTGGTGGCTAAGGTGAATGTAAAACCTTAGCCACCCATTCAGCACACTCTTAGGGATTTACTTTCATGGGAAGGCTTGATGTTCAAAATCTACCTTTGTTGGAGTAAATCGCACCCAATATGGTATGGCATTGATCCACCTTTGTAACATTTGGTACTAAGATCTTTGGACTATATATCTTGTCCAAGATTATAGTTTGAACATGCCATATTTCCAAGAATTTATAACATGGTTTTGTTTGTAAGTTTATGAACTATGCACCTTCTATGGATTTGCATATGTATACTCAAATTTGTGTTTATACTAATATTGTATTGGACATGTATTTGCACACTTATATATATATATCGAAATTGAACATGTGTACATATGGATGTAGCCGAGTCTATACCTTGCACGTAATATGAAATGTATTGTGTGTAGGTTATGTATGTACAAAATAAATGTGAAATATAGACATCTATGTATTTGAGTTTCAACATATGTGTGTACTTGTTAATACAATTTGAAATATATTATTTGTATATGTTGTGTAAGTTATGTATGTACATACCCAGATGTTAGATAGATATCTATGTATTTGACTTTTGACATGTGTATACTTGTCAATATTTGAAATACATTGTTTGTATGTTGTGTAGGTTATGTATGTACATACCAAGATGTTAGATATACATCTATGTATTTAAGTTTTGACATGTGTATACTTGATAATATTAGAAATATATTGTTTGTATGTTGTGTAGGTTAAGTATGTACATACTAAAATGTTAGATAGACATTTATGTATCTGAGTTTTGTCATGTGTATACTTGTTAGTATTTGAAATATATTGTTTATATGTTGTGTAGGTTATGTATGTGCATACCCAAATGTTAGGTACGCATGCACACACACACATATGTATATAAGTATGTATGTATAAATATATATGTGAACTATAACTTGAACATAATTATTATAATGTTATACATGATGTGTGTGGTTTCAAGTATTTTATGTACATATATAGATTTGAGATACATACACATGTAGTTGAACAATGTTTCATGCACTCTTGTCAACACATTAACTATATTATGTCACACACATGTGTATACATATGTATGTATATTAATTATATGTGTGTACATATGTTGCATGTATGATGTTCACACAATTGTGTATGACATACAAAATACACTAGTAGAAATCAGGCAAAATGTAACCACTCCATTTACGACTATATGCGACTTGTAGTCGTTTGCGATTAGATTTGAAAATATTTGCAACTATAAGACCAAATTTCAACTAT
>Ga0209208_10001298_pt1 | contig 34975 bp, 23 predicted proteins | sample S1TSphfallax_3_FD_187694 | JGI IMG/M metagenome (GOLD analysis project Ga0209208, IMG submission 187694) | Host-associated microbial communities from peat moss isolated from Minnesota, USA - S1T2_Fd - Sphagnum fallax MG (SPAdes) (version 2) | ecosystem: Host-associated > Plants > Peat moss >...
AGAGAAAAGTGACGGGAAAAAGAAAAGTGACGGGAAAAAGAAAAGTGACGGTGGACGCAGAGAAAAGTGACGGGAAAAAGATAAGACGACCGTAGGATGGAGAGCTTTCGAGGTCCTGAAACCTCGCGTTGAGGGCCTGAAACCCAGGTCCTGAGATCCAGGTCCTGAAACCTTGCGTTGAGGTCCTGAAACCCAGGTCCTGATAGCCAAATATCGAGGTCCTGAAACCCAGGTCCTGAGAGTGTGCGTGCGTTATTAATTGGTTGAAGCAATTAACGGGTACCCACTAGTATTATGTAACAGCAAACAATGCCTCATTTCTATGTGTCTACTATGATCACATCATATTGTAAATAATTATAATTGCTTTAATTTTATCACAACAACCTTATGGCAAGCAAACCTAATAAGGTGCGAGAATCTTTACTAGGAGTGTGAACATGGTGACAACTTTTGGAATCCACAAAAGTGAGGAGAGAAAAGTAACTTCAAAGAGTAGTTTTGTCTTATATTTTTATATTTTGCTTGGAATGTCAAGTTATGGATTCATACTTTCATATTCTTCTACAGTCCATATCCCTTTCAACTGTTAAGTACAAAAAAAGAAGTCTAATCCCTTATCTGGAGAAGTTACATACATGATAGAAAGATTCAAGTTTTGCCATGTCAGCAGCAGTATGTAAGGAAGCTGGTGTGTCAGATGTGAATCTGCAATGTCTTGTTGCTCTAAAATACCATTTTTTGTAACTGGCTGATCCCATGACTTCCCATCTCTATGGAACGTGCTACACTAGTGGTAAGGAACAAAGCCCAACATGGCACTTACACTGTTCACCAGGCATGTTCTGCAGTTTAGAAGGTAGGTCAGTTACATTCCCCCTTCCAATTAACACTAAGGACAAAATTTGTGCACTTGAAATTCCACTAGTATTTTACTATGCTAAAAGTCCAATTGTTTGGTTGTGTCGCTTCATGAAAGGCCCATACAGTATTATATCACTGCACAAAATGATCTCTTTGCTAATTTCTTAACATCAAAATATCTTCTCATTAGGTTTTTGATGAACCAAATTTACGCTTTGCTGTTGCAGAACTGAATGCTTGTTTGGCATGAGAGAGGGCTTGAACAGGATTAAGGTACAGATTACAGAAAGTGGTGCCATAATTTTTCTTGAATTTTTGCACCAGGTGTGAAAATCAATGGCAAGCATAAGGGGAGGATGAGGTAGCTTACCAATGAAAACCAAAATAGTAAAGTATCAAAACATAAGCCTGTTTGATTCCGGCATGAAAATTAAGTTTGACCCCAGAAAGAAAGGACCAAAAGATTAATGTTTAGTATCAGAAGTCTACTGTTGCTGTCTGTGTTTGTGGCAAAAAAAAATCAAGGTCCCAAAATACTCTGGACACAACTTGATCTCAAAAAATGGCAAGATGGTCCAGCGTTATATATTGCATCTAGCTTTCGGTGCAAAACTAGGGAATCAGTTAGGGGGTGTCAGGAGCAGCCACCACTGCTCACTGAAATCTGTCTACCACTAGTACTGGAACAATTCACTGCCCAATTTTCTATAATATTGCCAGCTGCATTCAGATCTGGAACACACCCCTTCATAAGCTGTGGGGCAATCCCCTTCAGATAGCCGAGGATTGAACACCCTTGAAGATTGATGGAGAAGACATAGAAAGTGGGAATATCAGACATTGAAAATCCATTGAAACTGGATCCAGCAGCAGCTGTGTATGCTCCCATGTCAGGGAAAATGATCCAATCCCCGATGGATAAATCAGGGAGTGATGCACCTTGCAAGACAGTGTCTAGTCCATCACATGTTGGCCCAAATACTGTGGAGTTATGGGTGGGAAGACTGCTACAATCACCATGGCAATTATTGTTCTTGGACTCATCTGCCAAACAAATAAGAGGACGATACTTGAGCACAGCATGATCATAGAGCAGACAATTCATGGAACCATAGATTCCATCATTGATCCAGTACTCCTTCACTTCTCCCCGCACACGCTTACCAATGACAGTTGTTGCAAGGGTGGAGGGTGTTTCTGCAAAATAGCGTCCTGGTTCTGCAATAATCTTCACACCCATCTCAAGTGGGAAGTAAGAATCCAATGCATAATTTACTGCTGTAGCTGCATCTGAGAATTTCAGGCTGCCACTACATCCAGAAGTAAAGCCACCACCAATGTCTAAAATGTGCATTTTGGGCAGACCCAGTCTTTCAGATATGTCGAATACTTCACGAGCCGCAGCTATGGCATCAGTAAATGAAAAAGCATCTGTTGCTCCACTGCCAATGTGAAATGAGACACCTGCAACCAGAGGTAGAGTTGTGCAACTCAGATGAGATTTGTAAGCAGATCAAATTGGCCAAATCAGTGTCATATAGCAACTTTGCTGCAAATTTCTACCTTCCAGATATAATTGTATTTCGTGAAGAAATGGTTTGTGTATCTGCAAATTTCACATTCTGCAGCATGCTGTGGGCAGTCTAGGATTAAGCAAAATATGATATTTCCTTGTATGGAATGGTATTAGCAAAAGGTTGAAGCCTCTTGCTGCAAGATTCATAAGATTAATAGAAGCAAATCCTATAAGAACAGTTCACTTCTGCTGGAAAAATGTGCTAGAGAGAAGCATTCCAAGTTTTGCTGGAGAGGCTAGGCTGTGCTATGTCTGGTCATGTCGCAGTAGCACTGTTTTTCCAACAAGCACAAGGTCTCTCATGCAAACAGATGGGGGATGGATGGTTACCTGCAACAGGGACATGGAGGTTGTCAGCAACGCGCAGAAGGTGTTCCACTTCACACATGAGAGCCCCATACTTCACTCCCAATGGACAGCGAGCTCCTCTGTCATCGGTTCGGATGCGCAGCAACAGAACAGCTCCTGGGTGATGCGCTTTCACTTTGTGCACCTGCGAAGGCGACGGCCAGCAGGAAAACAAAATTGTTCAGGCTGCCTTCGTGTCACTCCGGCTTCACAAACATCCCGGAATGGTAACATCCTGTTGAGAAAGCAGTTTAAGAAGGGAGGGAGAGGAATAGGAGAAGAAGGTACCTCGCTTTCGGAATCGAAGGTCGTGAGATTCACGCCCACGGAAGCGGCATAGGCGACGTGCGATTGCATTTTGCAGGGATTGGCGAAAACTATGCGGTCGGTTGCGACGCCGAGATCGAGCACTTGCGAGATCTCGGCCTTGCTCGCGCAATCAAAGCCCGCACCGAGAGCCGCCAGTGTGGTAAGCAGCGCTCGGTCCGGGCTGCACTTCACGGCGTAGAAGGGCCGCACTCTTGGCATCGCTTGCACCCATCCTTGAAACAGTCGAACCAGCAACCCCAAGTCTAGGACGTAAAACGCATCCTCCATTCCATGTTTCTGCAGGTTGCGAAGGAAAAAAACTCTTGAGAGTCTGTCTCATCGCAACAATGGCTCTCAGAATTACACATAGCAGCACAACAACCTCAAGACGAGCTCCGTTAGCCTGCTGGGACCGACCCGTCTTCCGAAACCCAAAAATCCATCAAGCGAACGGCGGTCGAGATGAGATAGCTTCGCCAATACTTGCTAGATGCTTCACTAACGACAAGCAAGTGTGTCATCCAACCGATTGATTGAACATTAAGGAAAAGCCAATCCAGGGCAGAAGCGGAAGGAAGCATTTCTTTGAAGAAGAAGAAGAAGAAGAAGAAGCAGATTTCTGTGTTTGAAGATTTTTTTGTTACCTGGATAGTGGAGCGAATGAAGGAATCGATCTCGACATGCGACCCCGACTGCATCACGTGCATGGAGCCATAGGCATGTCGTGGGTCGGTCGCGCTCATGGACTTGTCATCGCGATCACCACCCCATGCCGAGCTCAAGCCCATGATGTTCTTCTCTCTTCTGCTGCCTATCGACGTGAAGGAGTCGGTCACGCTACGAATCCCCCCACGCAACCACAGCGATAGTAGAGAGAGAAGAAGCAAAACAAGGACGCAAAAGTAGCAGCAGCAAGGTGCAACAAAAAACCCCTGGACGACGAGGTAAAATCACGCGACTCGAGTGGCTGTTGTGCCCACCCGGACAGCGTTTTGTACACCTTTCAATCCATCGCGCGAACCGAGTCCCCCCAACTCCACCCCCGGCAAGAAACCGGTGCGGCTATGAGAAAGGGGTTACGACAAGTCCGCCGCAATTGCCAAAATTTTCGCGGAACAACTCCGCCGAATATCAAAGACAGCGGAGAGAAGTCAGTCAGAGAGAGACAGAGACAGAGACAGAGACAGTCGGAGCCCCTCCGATCCGATGACTTCACCCCCACAAAGAAAGGTTTGCCTGATCACAACAGCAAAATTCCCAAATGCTACAACAAAGAAAAGGTCTGATAAGGAACACCCAAAAACAGAAAGATAACGTCAAGAACTGGAGCTTTGCACTACTAGAGTTACAAGTCCCAGAACTGTTGCCAAAAGGCTTGTTGTTGTCTCGGAGCTCACAAACTGGAAGACCAAAACACAGGAGGGTTGTTCCAATAGAGCGAGAGTTGATATCCGAAAGCTCTTTCTGTTGACGATGGGTCGTCGAAACACTAGAGTCTGATACTATTGAAGGCAGAACCAGAAGAATCAGAACAAAACTCTAACCCAACAACAACAAAGAAAAGCCTTCTGTGAAAAGAACACGCGCTTGGAAATCGACTACTCCGGCAACGAGATCAAGTGTCTGGGGAGTGCAGAGAATATGAAAAACTACAACCCAACAACGCACGAACCCTTAGAGACGACCGGTCGCCAGTTCCGACGAGGGAAGGCGCTTCTAAAATGAGGCCACAACATGAGGGAAGCTCAAGGTTTTAACGAGGTTTAGCGAGGGAGGGATGCCTGGGCACCCGGGGGAATCGGGGGTAAGTGGGGGGCGGGCCGAGGGTGGGGAATTTGAGATGGTAGGCAGAAGGGGCGGATCCTGAGTTGTGGACGTAGGACCGGTTAAGGGGGGCGCCCGGCCTGGGACAGCTGGATTGCCCTACGGCGGGGGTCAGTCAGTCAAGGGAGTATGAGGTGTAGGGCCTGGTGTGACGCATACAGGAACCGGTAAATTTAACCAGTCGCTTCCCTTCCTATCGCAACTAACCTCGCCTACTAAAGCGAGAGGGCTAGTCCTTTTTTGTGCTGGCTATATATAGCCAAAGAGCTATATAAAAAAATTTAAAATGCTAAATTCAAGTGCTGTTAACGATTTTCAATAGCCATAAATAATTATAATAAAGTTCTAAGAAAAATTCGTCAGATTTTTATGCATGGTTCAAGTAGGGGTAGCCAAAAAAATATATATAGAAAGTGTGTTTGAAAAAAGTTTACTTTTAAATCTAGATTGTAGACAAATATGGCATTAAAAAATCTTCCTGTGGATCATCATCGCCATTTTTGGCTACATCATAAAATTGACCCCAAAATACAATTGGTGGGGGGCTTGGAAGGCACGGCGAAGGCAGGAAAGCGAGAGGTGGTGTGGGTGATGATGGATGGCGGGCGGCAAAACAAATACCCCACTGACCCCCATTAGGTAATGACTTTACTTATTTGAGTGCTTTGAATGGAGTTGCAACAGATAATCCTCAACGATGCCACGATGCCTTGTCTGCCGACGACATCGGTTCCTCTGCATTTTCTTTGCACCTCGATCTCTCACGACGCCATGACGCGGTGTCTGCCGACGACAAAAACGACGACAACGCGGGTTCTGTCTCTCTATCTCTCTCTCTCTCTCCCCGTGCCTCTCTTAGATCCTTCTTCCCTTTTCTCCAATTTCTTGATGGGCAAGGCGGAGTTCCCAACCCTCAATTGTTGTCTCTCTTTTCTTTGCATCTTCGTTATTCAAAGTCGTTGAACCGAGGGGCGGACGAAGTTTAGGGGAAGGTACTCACAACTCACTCAGCCCTGGTGGGGTTCATGAGGCCAAAGGAACTGCCTGACTGACAACAGTGCCTTCCCTTGCATAAAGACTGAGGTCACAATGACTTTGGCCGGTTCAGATGCATTAGAACGAATGGTCCAGATTCCCTTACAAGCAATTTCCTCGGCCGCTGGGAAATTACATGTAAATCTCCAAGGAAATTACCTGGGATTCACTGGGAGCAGGAAATTGTACTGGGGGACGTTCCCAAAGTTCCCTGAATTTCTGGTTTTTAGGGTTGTTGGTAACTTCTAACTTGCTACTCAAATTCAACTGTCCTTACATAATTTAAGTTAGTAGGCAACTTCCTATCCCAATTGTCCTTGAGACATCTTCCAAGGGATGGCAACATGATAGTTTTCGTCTTCTAGGGGGGATGGTTGGTAACATGATGGCTTCTTCTTCTTTTTTTGGTGTTTTTCTATTATGGTTAAGACTCTTTTCTTTCATTTGGATTTCATTTTCTTTTCGCCCTTCACGGAGATGGCATGTGTTTACTCTTGTGATTGGATTGGACTAGTGTACCTACATGCTTGAACAGGAAAACAAGAATGATTTGAAGACCTAGGTGAGACTTTATATTCATTTTCCTCACTATGGTTATGAGTTAATTGAAGAAGACGAGGAAATACACTATGTTCTTCTCATTACCATGTTTGGGGAATAAGTATTGAACTCAATCCTGATTCTCCATGAGTAGTGACCATAAACAACAATTTCTAATTGTAACTTTTTAGATATGTAGATGGTGAACTGATTGGTCTTTCTTCACGTGTATAGACTCCATACAAGGCCTAGAAGGTTTGGTTCAGTTACTGGTGTGATTCTGGTATATTGAGCATGGCCTCTTACAAATTGTCGGGGTGCACATTGATAACAAGGAACCTATAATGCTGGTACAACATAAAGCAATACCGACCTCACCCAAGTCACCATTCAGATACTTCTTCCAGCGTGACTAAGTTTATACCAGCCTGGTATCAATCTCGCTCTAGTATGACTTGAGGCAGCATCATAACAGTACTTCCCCACTTTCCTTGTTCAATTTGGTAGCATGAACCTCATGTTTTTGCACTGAGGTGGAAAAGCATGAGGTGGATGAATGGAAATCCTGCCTCTCACATCTGCTGAATTTGCAGATTCCCTCATCTTGGATGTGTTCTATGACATTGCAACAACTGTGGACAAACAAATGACAAATTCCAAAAAGACAATTCCAGCTTTTATTTGGATGATCAAACCATTGTTGGTCTGGTATAATTATATAACACATGACTCAGGTCCATGTATCTGGATGTCTGCAAAAATGTTGTTATCAGATGTATACTGGAATTTATATACTAGTCTGATGTACATAGGCCATTGATTATGAATTGATGATGCATTGCTTACCAATGAAGGTTGGTTTAGTGTTATATCAACTGATATATAATATGAATCCTAATATTGACATGACATATACCAGATCTTTCATTGATGTTTTCTTTTGGAATGCGGTGTATGATATTTAGCCAAAGAAGAAAGCACAAGGCATTCATGAGGAAGAAGTGTTGGCTACCATCAACATCTGAGCTGATTTTGTTAGTACGATCAGAGAGTACCTTGCCCAATGTATTTTTTCAAGCACCGTTTGTGGGACATATTAAAAAATGGAATGCCCATGAGAGTGGGCGTTCTGTTTTTCTTTGACATGCCTTGCATTTTTCCTATTTTTCCCATGACACCTGGTAGGTATCATGGGAAATGGTGCACGTCTTTAGTCTTTCTGCTTGATAAACCCTGAGCTAGCTACAGTTTCCTAGGTGGTTGTTTGATTTTTCAACCCTAAACCCTAAAACCACGGTGATGTATAAGAATGGGTTCTTTGAATTTTGTGAGAACTACAGTCAAGAACCCTAAGAATCACCCCGGTTTTCAGGGGGTATGTTCTTGTTTCTGATAACCACCCAACACTACTAGGCACATAAACCTGTATAGCAGACCCTTATATATGAACCCCTTATAGTGATAAAAATCCTTTATATATTTTGTGTGCCTGACCGCATTTTCCCAGTCCACATTTTCTATGTCAACAAGCTGAGAAACTGCATTATCGACAAATTAATACTCAATATTTCTTTTTGATATATCCACATCAGTGCCTTATTCAACAAATGAATGCATTCATCAACATATACATCTAACAGGTATATACCATGTACTATGAAGCTCCACAGAATACCTCACTCATATGCAAGCCCTATAAGTGGTAGGTAAGGCCTTAATTCTTGTACCACCACCCTATATGGGCCTTATATCATGCATAAGGACCACTCAGCATTGCTCAGCCTCATAGCTGACATGCAAAGAAAAATGGGCAGGCCATTACAAAAATGGAAGAACATGGCAAGAATCTTAGGAACTCGGCCTGAATTGTAATATGACCTCTTCTATCAGGAGGGGAACTTACACATGAAAGTGCCATCGAATACACTGCGAAATTGAAGAAAGGAAGGTCATTACGAAGCCCAGTACCATGACCAGTTGGTATGTCAAAGAGTCAACAACAAATAACCATGGTTTGCTCCCCTACACCCTAGAAACAAGAGTTCCCTTCAACCCATTTATTTCTACTAAACAGATTGGAGTCATCCCGTTGTTGTACTGGGAACTTAATTTTACATAGCAATTGAATCTATAAGTGCATTATAACATTTATGGAGTCAGTTTGCTACAAGTAATGTATATGGAATACCAAAAGGGGTCATCTTTCCTCGGAACCCTTGACTACAAAGCCCTTAGCATGCATGGGATTTTTTGTTCAGATCATGGGTTTTTCATTCCCTACCAAAAGGGGCCATACTTTTAGAATATTTCAGTAACCCAGGGTAGATTTCATTCGCAAGTGGGAAGGATAAGTCTAGACTCTTGTATTTAGTTGCCATCAGTTTGACCCTTGGAGAGCAACAAAATGTGGTCTTAGATCATCCATGGAGGCCATTGGTCAAAGCCAACTTTGTTGCTTTCTGGCAGGTAGTAGTATATATATATGCATCCTTTTGAGATTTTGGCTTCTTGAGAATATGTACAAAGTTGAATCACCAGCCTTTCTTGGAATCTGGCTGCCTAGACAATTTAACACCCCGGCCCTTTCTCCAACCTTTTGTTGGAATTCTCTGCCAAGCATTTTGAGCAGCTTCTGTGGGCCTCTGAACCTTCAGCACTTCTGTGGTCACTGGATCTAGATTTATATCTTTCAAGCTTTGACTTGCGCCCAAAAGCAGATATAATGTGTATGGTGGCATTCACATTCGGTTTAGGTCTAGAAGGCCAGCCTCTCATTTGTGACTCAAAATGATAGAGTGTCGTGTAATAAGCTGCCTCCTAATGGTGCTTGACTCCTCCACCTTAAATTGAGATTGTAGGTTTGGATGAATGGGTGCCTTGGTGATCCAATCCGGATGAATTTTGGATGATGAGAAAATTAAGAAAATTTATTCCAAAAAAAGGAATATGGCCTGAGATAAGTATCTGGAGGTGGCTTCTTATCCATCCCTCTTAATAAGAAAAGAGCCCTAAACCCACCAAACAACTGCCATCCATCAATAGGTAGGGTGTTCAAAGGAAGGGCTATTAATCCAGGCCAAAAAATAGTGACAAATAAAAGCATGATGATTTTTCAACCAAGCAAGGATTAGAGTACCACCAATGTGTAAAAATGATGAGTAAAACAACAAATAACAGCAACAAATGAGACTGTGTGCTCTACAAGATACCTACCTAGTAGGAGCAATTCACTACATGTAGTGGGTGGTTTCGTGAGGCCTAAAAATAGGTGGTGAGAGGCGGTACAAATAAATAGGGATGTTATCACACCCTTAGGAGACACCATAGGGTCACCCTTCTTCATGAGACACACACTATAGGAGTCACACCCCCTACTTTAGCATCATGCCTGCATTCTTGCTCGTCCCCTCACCCCTACCCTATTTTTCCTCCCCCATTTACTCTCCACACCCATCCATGCATGGCTCCTGGTGTGCAGGTGTAACTCACACACCAAACACTGGGGGTCAGGTTAGGTTTAGTAGCTACTTCTACATACATTTGCATAGCTGGTAAAAACTCTCCCATCTCTCCCATGTTGCATTAGGTTTTCCCTTTAGGGTTCCTCCCTTATAATTAATTGCCTTAAAATATCCCCATCCTGATTGAGTAATGAATATCTATAGGCCTCATCTTTCATAAACAGCTAGATAGATAAACCCACTATGACAATAATAAGGGTTTTGTATGCCACTTAGCCCTTACCTACAAAGCACTGTTACCCAATCATTCAATTGTAAAATGCCTTCTTTCTTTCTTGATTTTTTTGTTTTTGTTTTTGGGGGGCACAGATGATTCTTTCTTTGATTTTTCCTGGATATGAATAGCAATGACTTTGAATGAGAAATCCAACCCCCAGTCCTTGCCTTCCCCAAAAAAAAACCCCTCAGTTTTCAAGACAGCTAGACTAGCATAGAAAGGTATGATTATCTGTTGAATGAATGAATGAATGAATTGAAATCTAGAATGCAGATTGTAGTAAGTGGAAGAAATCCACTTTGGTCCATTTTAGTGTCATCCTAGGCCCTATAGGGGGCTTTACCCATTGTAAAACACTAGGCATAGGAGCATGACAGTTCTTATGCCTATTCCTTAAGAGTGGGAAGGATCTTACACAAATAAGTAGGCAAATGAGGCCACAGTGAACCAGAAGAATGAATGGTAAGTTGTCAGGAAATGGTTTTCTCTTGCGTTCCAGTTCCCTAGCTAACCAACAGTGGTTAGCTCAGTTGCTTTCTTTTCTACCTACTTACTAACAACCCCCAAGCAGGTTGTTAATAGGTAGGTAGTAAAAACACCCCTTACTTATGTATGTAACCATCTTACCTATGCACAAAACTTACCTAGTAGCTACTACCTATTTTCTTACCTACCTATCTATATATGAGGCCTATTTCCTCCAAAATTGGTTATCAAAGTGAAACCAAATATTAACTCACTTGAGGTTCATCCACAACTGAGTAATAATAACAGGCATCCAGTGGGTGGTGGACTGGTAGGTGCCGGTTCACTGTGGCTGGCAGGCCTATGAGGGGTTTCGATCCCTCCCACTCTTAAGGAGTAGGCATAACATCCCTCCTAGAAATAGGAGGGATATTCAAGGATAGATATATGGTGTCCTCCAAATGCACTAAGGAAATTTCTCATAATGCTTTACAAAGTGTGAAAAGACACCCGCAGGATTTTGGCCATACTCACCAAAAACAAAATCCTTTGACAATGAAACACATCAGGATCATCTGAGGCAGGTGGTTACTTTCTCTTGTGCCTGTTCACGGGAAAAGTTGTAGCATACAATGTGAACTCATTCTTGTTGCATTTCTGGAGTAACAACAACATAGCTTGTTGCACACTTCAACGGCGACTGAGAAATTGTATGTTGACCAGAAATTGTATGTAAATCATCAGATTGTGTTCCATAGTTCATCGAACATGACGTGGAGGCGTCAGGCTTTAGTAAATGGTGTAACTGTTTTTTTTTCCTTAAATTATGCTCTAAAGACAACTAAAAATAGCCCAGTTGAAGCTCATGCAGAAAGACTATTATGATGGATATAATAGGTTAGATTATCTCATCGAGCGGATGTCAACAAGGCAGCTTGTCATCTCTAGTGCTCATATCCTAACTTTTTCCTATTCTTGAACTTCTCTTTTTGGCTGTTGTGTCGTCACATAGACATACTTAGAACAGGGACAGCCTTTCTCTATAGCTTCCCACCATTATCTTCTTTTGAGAGGAGAAGCAAACCAACCCAAACCCCCAAAAAATTAGGGAGGGGGGGATGGTCCCTCCTTTCATTCATTCATTCATTCTCTATTTTTATTTTTATTTTTATTTTTAAAATCAGGGGTTGGTTTTTTGTTAACATAGTAAGGTTGTGAAGCTAAATTTTTTGGGTAAGCTTCTTTGGAAATCACTTACATGTGTCACCAACCAGAGTAATTCATTCTCACTTCTGATGGATGCTCAGTTTTGGCTGGCTAGCTAGCCTTGGGTGAACCAGCACCTACTACACTGGTACGAGCAGAGTATGAACGACATGACCAACCTGGTAACCAACCTGATCTGTTTAGCAGTTATATAGTATTCCTAGTGTACAACAGCCTTTGTTTTCTACTAGGTAAATATCAAAGTAAAATAATCAAAAATCAAAAATCAAAAAAAAGTGATTTGTGCAAAAAAAAACTTCAGATTTCTATATTTGGTTTTTTTTAGTGTGGTAGCTATACTTAAAATAAGGAAGGTTGGTTAAAGGGAGATTTTGTACTTCATATCTGGTCTGGTTTTTATAGCCAGATTTGGGTATCTCTTCCTAGAGATGACCACCAAATTTTTGAACATCTTCTTCCTCTGGATTATCACCAGTTAGGCTACAATTTTTAAAAATTGCTTTAAAAATCTTTGATCAGATAACTATAGCCATTTGCCAGTTTTCACTACCTATTCATTCTCAGTAAACTGAGCTGGTTTGGAAATTAGTGTGCAGACTAAAATTCATTAAAATAAAAGGCAAAAAAAAGATAAAATTAATTTTAGACATTATTGTGCGGCTGATACATAGTGACCCACAAAAAAAAATTATTTTAAAATGTATTTTTAAAAATTAAAATATATAAAATTAAAAAAACAAAAAACTGTTGAGGAGGTGGGGGGACGTACAAGGGACGGCAGTCCCAAATATCACGAAATATCACTGGGAGCCGCTCACGACCATGTGCGGCTGTACTTGGGTTTCGACATGCTTCTTCGCCTGAGTTGATGATTTGGTGCATATGGGCATGCACTGATCCACGTCATTTTGTTTCCATCCCAGGAAGGAAATTCATCTTGTGGGAGAGAGGAAAGTCCTAAGAGTAGCTGAAAAAAGATGCTATGCTAAGAAGAAGAAGAAGAAGAAGAAGATGCTGCTGCTGCTGGAAAGCTATCTGGATTGGAGATGTCAGTAAGAGCAAACCTCAGAGTCTCAAGCAATACAAAATTCACTAGGATTAATAATCTTTTCTTTTGCTTATTTCAGCGAAAGTTTTGCACAAACAAGCATATTCTGTCACAAATTTCCTTTTGTAAAATGAATTTTGCTCCCCCAACTTTTGCCAATTTTTTTGTTTTTTTCTGAAGGAAAACCGTTCATCACAGTTCTGCGACTCGGGATTCTTTTTTTGGGTGGCAATTTTGTGATGTGCCCACAGTGGCTAGCATCCCAACAATCGTCAACAATTGTGTACTTGCTATTACTGTTTTGATGGTCCTGAACAAATGTGTCGCCAATTAAGGCGAAATCTGGTTTGGGATGCTCATGCTCTCTACTGTGACTCTGCTGCATCACAAAACTGAAAACAAAACAGTGACTAGGAGGAGCACACGATGTGTGAGGAGTACTGTATCAATAAGTCTTGAAAATCCATCCCCTGTTTCTCAGCAGTGCCTTGCTCTGTGAGTTCAGGCGAAAGGCATCCGTTGTGCTTCCTCCCTCCCTGCCTCCCTCCCTCCCATCCTCCAGACTCCCATGTCTTTCTTGGATTATGGGATGATCAGTATAAGCGACTGCCTGTCCCCCTCCCCTTCGTGGGCTTGTCTGTGAGCTCAGGCAGACCTACCTACTACCTACCTGCCACCACATCATAATGTTGTTCTTACCATGTGACCATATGTTGTTGACAAAAGGATCAGAGAGTTGTGTCATTCCTCCATTTCTATTTTCTTCAAGGGTCACATGCTATTCTGAGGTAAAAACAAGCTCAGAACAGCAAACAAGCAAATTTGCAAATTTCACATTGCCCATTGCAGAATATGGGCAAGAGGCACAAATCAACCCTTATATAATCTAACTTATTTTATATAATGTATATAAATGTGTTGAAATAATAAAGTAATGTACACCTCAACTGTTACACTTTATAACCTAATGTGAAATGTAAATTTGCTCTTCTAGCATAATATGGGCAAGATGCACACAAATCAATTGTTTGAATGCAAGCTTCAAAGCAAAATCTAGTTATTGCCAAAGCTACAGTATGATTCTCAAAGTATGAAGGTGATTCAAGCATCTTCAACAATTGTGTATCCAACTACCCATCTATCTATTAAGGAAGGTTGTTTGTTTGTTTGTTTTCTTTGTCAGGTTGAGATCTCCCAAACCACAGTGCCCCCCACCAGGCTCTTCATACCATTGTAAAGCCCTCAGTGAGTAGGGATGCACCCAAGTGGTTTCATAATATTTAAACATATGGTGCATGAGGTATTGAATATTGAACAATTATGTCATTGAAAATTCAATAAAATCAAAACCAAAAACATTTAGGTAAATTTGGGTGTGGTATTGGTATTGTTGGAAGGCCCTCAATGAGGAGAATTTTATGGGGTTAATTTCATAATATTTAGACTTGAGGTGTGGGAGATACTGAATTTTTTTGGTACTTTGTCATTGGAAATTCAACTAAATTACATAAACTGATAAAGGAACAAGAAATTAGTTGAGGAACAAGTTCACATTTGGTCCAAAGGCACAAGCATAGTAGTCTATCTATTAACCCCTAACTGTCAAAGAAAGATAAAAGCAAACCAAATTAGTCCATCCTATTGGTTAAGGGTTAAGGACTTAGGTTGTTTGTCTGTTTTGTTTGCCACATTAAGATCTAAATTGCAGTGACCCCCCCCCCCCTCATGCACTTGGTATCTTTGGAAAGCCCTTAATGGGTATGGATGCATCAAGGTGGTTTCATAATGTTTAGACCTACGGTGCAAAAGTTATTGAATATTAAACATTTTTTAATTGAGATTTTAATAAAATCAAAATAGGAAAAATAGGAAAATTGGAGTGCATTCTTGGCATAGTTAGAAAACCCTCAATGAGTGGGATTTTATGGATGTGATTTTGTAATTTTTAGACCTAGGGTGCACCCCAAACTAATTAATATGAATCTCACTAACTTAGCATACAAAATAAATTAGCACATTCACCTACACAAAATATCCATGCTACTAACTTACTAATCTTTGCAAAAATACATAAGAGCCTTTTGAATGTTCAATACAATAGCCTAGAGCAAATTTGACCTCAAAATTTGTGTGAAATAAGGAGATTCAGTGCTTGCAATTCAAATTGAAGCAAACAAGGCTTGGAAAGCATGTGCATTCTACCTGGGGCGGTTGTAAGAGGAAATCAAAATGGTGAAGGGGAGCACAAACTGACATTAAACATGTCATCATGTATTTCATGCAAAACAGGGCCTAGATAAGTGAGAGGTCCATGGAATATATGTAATTTTTTCCTTGAAGGCAAATTACACACACTATGCAAAGAGAACCTCACACTTGAAATTGGTTGCCACTGGTGTTGGCAAATTCTAGCTTCTGAACTTAGTCACCTAGTCCCAATTTTGGGACTAGAATGAACCAACACCCACCAAATGCCATGAAAGATCCGTGGGAAGTGATTCAAAAACAGTTTTTTGTTGGGTTCCAACTCCTTGGCTATCCAAGGTGGTTAGCTCAGTAGCATTTTTTACTACTTACCTACTAACAAATTTCAAGTGGATTGTTAGTAGGTAGATAATAAAATCAGGCCTTACCTATGTATAAAAACATCCACTTAACTAGTACATACCGATTTTCTTAAGTGAAACCAGGCCAATAATTTACTCAGTTGAGGTTCATCCACAACCAAGTCATAATGGGCATCGAATGGATGGTGTGCTGGTGGGCACAGGTTCTCAGTTAATAGCTCTCTACTAGGCTCTTTGAAAACCAACTAGTTATGTCTGGTAACATGCTCAAGGCCATCGATTACCAGAAATAATCTCACCATCTCCTTGGCTCAATTATATGCAGTAGCTAGTGGCCTCTTGCCGGTTACCTAGTCCATAACCAAAAACTAGCCAACACCAATTTGCACAGTAGGCAAGGTGACAGTTAGAAGCTGGTGAAATCCATCCACAATCCAATGTTAAGGTGTGAACTCCAATGTTAAGGTGCGTTCACATGTAGTGTTAAGGATTCTAGTGTTGAGTCCATTAACTTCATACTAGTCATTTAAGACTTAAACTTACTTATTGTGAAGATTTTATGCTAAACTAACATTCATTTAAGATTAAGGTATTTGCCCATTTAACATTAGGTGCCACCTATATTTTCATTTAACATTGAGTTAACATCAAGTGTGAATGCACCATTAGCCATTCAAATAGGCCACTAGCTATATGTAAGTGCTAAAATCCCCCCTTTGGAATATATCCCCTAATACCAAGTGAAGGACACTCCTAATGGCAAATGGCACCTAAGACAACAACCCACCCAAAAAAGAAAATAAATAAATTGCAAAAGCTTTTAAGGGCTATTTAATATATATGACCAATTAAACATGGAGCATGAGCCAACATAAGGTCACCACCTTTAAGGGTTAACCATGATGGCCTAAGGGCTGATGTCACTTCATCACATAATCACATTTGTAAACCCTTTGCTTTATTAGCTTCGCCTAAACAAAGAGACTTTCATGTTTATGTAGAATGTGGATACAAATTTGGCTTGAAATGGAGATTAATTTGCTGGTGAAAAGTAGAGACCCATTTATGTTCTGTGGATTGTTTTTAATTTTATATTCACGATGCATTCAATTTACGTACCCATGTTACAAGGTTCCATCATTTATCATGATTTTGTTTGAAATTGTCATCAAATGCAAAGCCATTCAACTATAAGTTATTTGTTCTAGGCATGTCATTTAGAGGGGCATCTTGCCTTTTATTGGCTCACATTTTCATTTCATTCTTAGTTTAATTTGCTTCATTGCAATTGATGGTTCTAATTCCTTGTACATCAACATCATTTTTTTTGTTGATTTAATTCATGCCCACTATTATATTGGTCAAATGTGATTGAAAACATTCCAAACCTTTATGTCGCAACCCTAGCTTTGGGTTTGCGACTAAGGCAAAGGGGTTGCAAAGGTGCGAGCCAAGAAGAAGCCCGAGAGTCACATCACATACTCCCAAGAGTGTAGGAAAGTGTGAGGGAGTGAACCCTCACACTCCCAAGGCAACTCCCACTTTGGGAGATGGAGTCCTAGTGGACTTTCAAAACTTCAAAGAGCAATTTGAAGGGTCAAAACTCAATGACTTGTGGCATTCTTTATATCATTAGAAAGCTCTTGGAACATAGATGTCTAAAATGGGCTCTCATTGCTCATTTGGACATCTAAAACACAAGTTATGACCAAAAGAAGGGCCGGGAATCAAACTACCAATTTGACTCCTGACCAGAAAAAGTCAAGAATCGACCCGATTTACTTGGCTACAGATGACGTGCGACATACCGTTGGAAAGCTCTTGACGAGAGCTACAACTTTGCTTTAGACCGCACCTCGATCCGAGGTCTACTCGCAAAGTTATGTTGCTCCAAAGTCGCGAGAGTTCCAACTGGCACGATTTCGAGAGTCCCGGGAGAGAAAAACCATTTGGATGTAGCCCCCGTGGAGAGGTGCAGAGCTTCCCCCAAGTCCGGGCTGTGGTGAATTTTGTGTGTCAGTGTTGCCCGTGGCTCGTCCTAGCACCAAAAGTGTTCCAACTATGCACTAACCACCTTGTGTGGGTTGTGTGTAGGCCCGTGTGAGTGAGTGAAGCTTGTCAACTCTTCCTAGTCCCATCCCGGAGCTCCAACATGCCCTTCTACCCCTCAAAATGTTGTGAGCTAAGGAGCGTGCCCCGACTCCTCCCCCTTCTATTGTCTTTCATTTGGACTCACATTTGAGTCCTTCAAGGAGTTGGGAACGCGTCATAGGTAGCATGATAAGCAACTTAGGTAGTAACCTAGGCCACCTAGATGGAAACTTAGGCCAAACCTAGGCCTAATTGACTAATCCACCTAGCTAACCTAGCTAATAACCTAAACTTAAGTTATGCATATAGATAGGTTACAAGGTAGATAGGTAGGTAGGCTTAGGTAAGTAGGATCCCATTTAATTTGTTGGTCACAAACCTTTTTTATTAGCTCATCCCAAGTGGTACTTGCATTTTGAATGTTTATAGTGCATGTATTATTTATCAACTATTCATAATTATATAGTTTATAAAGTTAAACTTGTTGACAAAGGATATGGGATAAATTTCATCAAAAGAAAACAATATAACATTATCCCACATCCAAGTTGTCCCATACAAAAATAGCCTACTTATTTACCCATTTTCCTATTTTTTAGTACCTAACCTACCTACCTATTTAGTTAAGTAGGGAAATAAATAGGTAATAAATTAAATAGATACTTATGTATTGTTTGCTTATGAACACACATCTTTGATCCTCTTAACATGCTAGAAGCCATTTTAATATAAGATTTTATCTTTTTTCTATTCTATTTATTATATTTGAATTGGAGATCACTTTTTTTATTTCCTTAAGCAAATTATGTTAACAAGATTGATTTGTTTGGAATTTGATCTATGCTAGTCTTTTTATAGATTTTGACAATTGGATCTATATATGAATGGAAAAAATGCATTTTAGATTAGGAGTAATTCAAAAAATTATGAACCAAAAGACGTAAAGCAAGAATTTTCTTTTTCTTTTATTGCATTGCAAGCTTGTAGCATTCCTTCCATTGTTGTGGAAACAAAATAAGATAAACCTCGAAAAATAAGCATGATTAATATTCATTGACTTGATTGATTTTGCCTTTATTGGTTATGTCAACAAAACGCAACCTACAACTAGAGACCATGGGGGTAGGAGTGATTGAAAGGCTTTTTAATAACTTTAATTGAAAGCATGATGGGATGTGAAGTCTTAATAAGCAAATCAGGCAGGGCATTGCCAATTTTTATTTTATTTTTTACGTGTTGAATTTCCTTTGCATTACTTAATAGTTTCATCTTATTTAAAGGTGGAAAAGATGATTTTTTTTTTGTAGCTCCCCATCCCCACACAATAAATGTTCAAAAATAATAGATTTTTTGTGATGGGGAAATGTTTTTGGAAAAAAAAAGGTTGGGAAGTCAATTTTGTTTGCACAATGAATGAAAGGCGAAAGTGGCTTTCCAGAGCTATTTTATACTCCCACCAAGAAGCTTCTAAATAATATGATTTTCTTCCCCCATGCTTCTCATTAAAAAAAAATTGTATATTAATTACATAACATACTTAATTATATATGATCAATAAGGAGATTAGTACATGTAGACAATATACTTTCCATCAACACTTCATGCTAGATAACAAAAGAAAAGTGGTAAGAATTTTAATTATTAATCACTTTTCATAGGTAGGTAGGTAGGTAGGTAGGTAACTTAACTTAAGTAAGTAGGTATATGTAGCTTGGGTTAAATAGTTAAGTATGTAGTTTGGGTTAGGTAAACATAAATAGGTAGGTAGGTAAAAAATGTAGCTTACATTAGGTAAACATAAGTAGGTAGGTAGCTTAAACTAGGTAGGTATATTGTCTGAAACAAGTGACAAAATGAGGTTTTTTTTTTTGAATGTAGGTAGGTTATATATTTAGGATGGGTGGTCTAGATAGGTAGGTAGATTAAACAGGCACTTATACTAGGTTATATTATGTAGGTTAAGTTAGATAGGTAACTAAATTAGGTAGGTTGAACTACATAAGTAACTAAGCTAAGTAATTCCAAAATAGTCGTAAACGACACTTTTAGTTGTTTAAAATAAGTTGCAAAATGGGCTTTTTTTATTAATGATTTGGTATGATCATCATGCTGTATAATTGGCAAAATTGATGTAAAGTTGGTAGAAATACTAAAGTAGTTGCAAAAATAGTAAGGTTTTCATCCATTAATGGATGCAAAATCAATAACAAATGGTAAATGTTCATTTTCCTTTTTTTCCATCCAAGTAAACAACAATCACAAATTATAGTTGCAATTTTGATTTAAAAGTTTTTGGCCAAGTTTTAGTCACATTTGTGACTATAAACATTTGTGACTATAATGACACATAGGATGGACATACTTGTAGTTGCAAAATTAATTAACTTGGACACTAGTTGCATCATAATTATAATTTAGGGTCGAACTGGACAATATTTCTTCTAGTGATTTCAAACAATTATAAATATGTTTTTATGCATCAGCATTTTCAAACCATGATAATCATAACAAGTCTTGCTTAATGATTAATATGAATGTCATGAAATTTGAACTAAAAACTCAATTAATTCATTTTTAGGTTTTTAAAAAATTAAAAACTTTTCACAATGTGCAACTATTGTGCCAAATAATGTCCATTTTGCAAATGCTCACTTAACATCTTTAAAAACAACTTATTAATGGTTTTAAAAAATTGGGCAATAGGAAACTACAAGTCACATCCAAAAAACACTCACTATTGAGAAAATGTGTAATTTGAATTTTTTTAAATACATTTGAGTTTTCGATATGTATAAATTTCAAAAGGCATTTACGACATGTCAATGAGTTCTAATGTAAATAATCTACAAAATAAAATTATAGGTTATAATAGATAAATGGAACAATGAAACAATGAAAACATTTTAGTTTGATTTGAAATTTTGATAAAATCTTAAATGAAATAAATATACATGCACATTTTTAAAAATCAATCATTTTTCAATGTGGACATCACACAAATGGCGAGGAATTGGGTTGATCCCCAACATATTTAACAAAACATTACAAAAAAAAATCATTCAAATATTTTCTTATGAAAATATTATTTTGCACTAATATTTGGTAATGTCATTGGTTCATTTGAATGCAATTTGACCCATTTCACTAAGGGATGGAAAGAGTTTTTAAATATTGAAGGAAAAAAATTCCACAAGTTTTAAATTACATTTAAGATGGTTTGAGGTGGAAAGCATTAACAATAACAATGAATTAGATGTAATTAATTTGATGCCAAAATCACTATGTTAAAATGTGGCATATATTACTTCACGTATGATTATGTAGAAATTTATGGCATTAGTGACTACATGACTACAACCAAAAATTTAAATTAAAAAAATTAGCTATTTATTAGTTTATTGTCTATATGTGGAATGTAGACATGTGTTTAACAATGGTAAAGCCACATAGAAAATATAATTACTTATATTTATTATCCTAGACATAGGTAGTTTAGAAGTTTAAGCTAAAAATTTAATTAGCTAAATTGGTAAGTCTAAGTAGGTAGGTTTAGGCTAGGTTAGTAAATAGGTTTGAGTAAGTAGGATCCTATTTAATTTGTTGGTCACGAGCCTTTTTTATTTGCTCATCCCAAATAGTACTTGCACTTTGAATACTTCTCCTACATGTATTATGTGTAAACTATTTTTTCACCTAGTTATATCATTTACAAAATTAAACTTGCTAACAAAGGATATGGGATAAATTTCATCAAAAGGAAAGAATACAACAAGATCCCACATCCTTTGTCTCATACAAAGTAGCTTACATATTTACCCATTTTCCTACTATTTATTACCTAACCTACATACCTACCTACCTAACTTAGCCTAAGCCCAAGCTTAGGTCAAATAATATATATGTCTAGGTAGGTATAAATTTAAGTATGTAGCCTAAATAACCTACCCACTCTACTTACTTATTATCAACCTACCTACATAACCTAACTAACTACCTATATACCATAGGTTACAAAATTTACCTATTTATTACCTATTTAGCTAAGTAAATAGGTAGGTTAAGTAGGTAATAAAGCTAAATAGATACATAAGTACTTATGTAGGCTAGGTAGGTAGGTGGGTAAATAAACATAACTAGGTTGTCTAGGCTAGATATGTAGGTACATGAAGTAAGTAGGTGAGTGGGTGGGTAGGCAAGTAAAGTAGGCTATGTAGGTAGGTAAAGAACCTAGGCTAGGTGAGTAAGTAGGTAGGTAGATTAGGTTAAGTAGGTAGGTAAGCATAGGTCACAATGATGTGATATGTGATGGGCTAGGTGGATGAGGAATCACCCACAATTCATCCACTTCAAAGGATTAATTACCACTAATTGCATCCCAAATTGTAAATATGACTAATGGAAGAATTGAATATAGTCATGTAATCATAATATTTACTATAAGGTGTTTTACATGTCACATATGACTACATGAATAGGTTTGGCCATTAATAATAAATGTTCAAGTCATGATTACAATGTTTTTGGCATAGTGAATACACAACCTTTTTTGCAATTTATGTTCAATAGGAAATCATTGGTTTTCATGTTTTGTTTTTATACCCAAATTATGAAAAAAAAAAACTATACTTACTATGACATTTTTTTAAATAAAAAATCATGGTGTTTTAATTGACAACTTTTCAATAAATGAAATAGGTCCAAACAACATTTAACAAGTCAATGTGTTTACTTTGCATTTAGACTATTATCCATTTAGGGGTCATTTTGCCCAAAAAACATGTTTTCATAAAGATGAATTTTCAAATGAAATATTTTGAAACTTTTTATTTACTATATTTATAGTTGTTGCAATATGTCATTTTTTTTGGCAATCAATTTTGAATAAATATAAATTTGAAAATTGTACAAATTTTGCCAATTTTTTTGTTTCATCTTGAGAAATTGTCACAATTTCAAATCATACCAAAAACATCTTAACATTTTCAAGTTTAGTTTATAATATTATAAGCTACAAATGTTTTGTAAACAACATATACATTGCATCACATTCACATGTCATAAAGACTCATGAGTTTTTTTAAAACCTTAAATTTTGATAAACACAAAATTGAAATATGAAAATTTGAATGTCTTTAGAATGTGTTTAATAGTAACCTACTACTATAAAAACATTGAGGATCAATGAAATTGTATTATGAAAACTAAAGGGCCCTTTGTGAAAGTAGTGTTATTGAATGAAGTTGCTAAACATCATTTGTTCAAACTAAACTTTGATATTGGAATTTTTTTGACTCATTTTAGATTTTTCAACATCCATATTGTTCAATAAGCACAACTTTCCATGATTCACATGCCATTAAAGTTGCACCACATAGATAAATGTAACAAGAATTAAAGAAAAGTTGATGTTTTGACATCAATTTTGGCTCGTTTGAGCTCATCCCCACCCAAACATCAAGGTTTCAAATGTTTTTATAACCAAATTTTCTTCCCATATGGCTTTCACCTAGGAGAGAAAGAATATGATTCTCCTTTGGCAATTTGGGTTAATCTTCTTCAATCAAATGACACACCTCTAGATTTGTAAAGTACTATCAATGGTAAATAACCTTGTTGGTTCAAGGTTTTATGATAGAATGTAAACCCAATGCACATATCCTAACTCCCTATGAAGAAGGTGGGGGAGTTTTATGATGAGACTAGGATGACCTTTTAAATTGAATTCCTAATCAAGTCAAATTGCATAAACCAAGAGAACAAGTTAGTTTCACTATCCATTTTGATCCTATGTTTGTGACTAATGTGTGACCAATGTCCAAATCAATTCATTTTGGGACTACATGTACAATAATCATATGAGTCACCATAGTTGCAAACATTAGTAATCACATATGCAATTACATTCTAACATATCCAAATTCTTGTTGTACATGTGATTACAATTTGTGACTGTCATAAATTTAAATGAAAAGATTGATGAACAATGCACATGACACCTTTGCTATTGTAATTTTTCTTATCAAAGTGTACACATTTATTGGCTAATAGGTAGGTTAGGATAAGCTATTATTGCATAGTACTAATGATAAACTAAACTAGGTACTAAATAGGCTAGGTGCACTTGGTACATTAAGTTAAATTAAATAGGTCAGGGTAGGCACTTATTACCTACTTACTTATTTTTTTACCTAGCTAGGTGGGTAGGTAGGTAATCCATCTACATATATAGGCTAGGTAACCCATTTACCTACCTACATATTACATACATTTCGAGTTATCTTAAGTAATTGGTGAATGTAACAATTTATGAAAAAAATAAATGAAAAAAATTATTATTTTATAAAGGTGCAATGTAATGTTGAGGACTTGGTTTATACTTATGGAAATGATGGGTTCAAGTGAATTTTTATTTGTACCCTAAAGGTTAATTTAGGTCAGGTTAAATAGGCTAGGCTAGGTATTCATTACCTACCTACCTATTATTTACCTTGCTAAGTAGAGATAGGTACCTAGCCTAGTAAGCTAGGTGGGCATAGGAGGTTGGCTTAACTAAAGCTAGTATGCTAGGCTAGTTAGGCTAGGATTAACACCTATAATTATCTTCCTACTAGGTTGTTAGATATGTAAGTAGGTTAGGCTAGTTAATTAACACTTAACATCATGCAACTATCCATATCGTAATCACAAATTTAGTTAAAAAGCCATGTTCCATGTAGCTACAAGTATCCACATCATATTCATGTTCATTCATGATAGTCAATGAAAAAATGGATTATAGTCACAAGGGTTTGCAACTATTGCTGCAACTTCCATGCCATTAAATGTTTTTTACAATTAGTTATATAATATCACATTTGCCCAAGGTGACTAGAACATTTTGCAATTGTAAATGTCCATTATGATTAAAATTTAATAAATTTTTAGTCATTATTTTCCAATTCTCTTTTAATGTTTGGATCCAAAATGATGCATGAATCAACTTCGGGTAACACAAATTTACAAAACTCAACTCATCCCAACTCAAACTTAAAGGGAGTTGTCAGTTCCCTCCCTATGGTAGATCCTACACCATGGGACTTACAAATGACATTTTTTCCCAAGACTACAAAATGGGAATCTTGAAACTATCAAGTTATGAATCATGTTACTTTGAAGGTTTATAACATTCTCATTTTTCCTTCATTTGAAAAGTTATCATTAAGAAAATTATAATTTAAAAAAAAGTCAATAAGTCTTCAAATCCTCAATTGAATCGAATTTGACCTTTTTATTAGATGATTCAATGCCCAAGAGTCATTTTGGCAATATAACTTGACAAGGGGGGTGACTAGGGTGACTATGGCCAATAAGATGGGCAATCATTTGTCCAAGTAACTTGGCCTAGCAACCATTGGTCCATTCCATCATGCACAACCATATGGTTGGCCCAAGTTGCCTAGGGCAATTAGCCAACTTGGGAAAGCTTCATGGACCAACCATTCCCCCAAGTAACTTGGTCCAACCAATCATTCCCCTTTGTTCCATATGGTTGGCCCAAGTTGCTGAAATAAAAATTCATGGACCAACTTGCAAGCAACTTGGGGCAACTAATTGGGCTAGCCAACATTGACAATGGATGAAAATTGGGGGGGGGGAAGTTGCATGATGGATGAAATATTTGAAAAAAAATTTCACATCAAGGATGAAAAAGTGGGGGATTAATGTTGTATAATGAATTAAAATTAAGGGAAAAGTTATAAGATGATTTTTTTTTAAAAATTGCATATTGGATGAAAAAAATACAATTTTGATGAAAATTTGAAAAAGGTTGAAAGATAGGGAAAATGAGATGATACATTCATCCATTGTGTAACCTTAAATTTTTATACAAGCATTGTAACTTCTGTCAGTGTTTTCCTTAAGTGGTGTAGCCAAGCCCCATGATAAAACATTACCCCAATTCCCTTTCCCCTTAAGAAACTTGGCTCAATTTGTTTTGTTTCCTTTTTTTTTGTTGGGCAATTTCATTGAGGAAGTGGGATCAAGTTGCACATGGTACAAATGGAAATCATGTACATGGAAGAAGATGAATATTGGGAAAAAAAATTGAATTCGAGATCTTGAGCCCATGTACTTAATTTTTAGACATTTCCCCATCTTTCTATTGTGAGATATTAATGACACTTTAAAAAAATTATCATAATTACTATAATTTTCTTGAGAAACATATTCAACTTGGGCACTTGTCTTACAAGAACATCAAGCCTATGCCACATATAATTCATTGTTCCTATTTAGTGTTTGGTGTTGGAGTTGGATATTAGATACTAAAAATCATTGAGTGCTTGAGTTGAAATAAAACATTATATTTTACAAAAAGTATTATTTTGGTGAAGGGGTCTAGATTTCTCAGTTTGATCTTGAGAGAGGATTATCCTTCTTTTCACGTTTGGTGAAAAAAAAGAGTTTTACAATTTGAATCAACTTTAAGTAATTGGTGCCTTGGGCTCACAAAATATTTTCAAATTTATCTTCTTAGATGTATTATGACAAATAGTAAATCAATTAACCATCAACGAATATGTAGTCAAACGTCTGGAGAAATTTGAGCAATTGCTTTGCCCTAGATCACCATCTTGCAATTCAGCGCAAGTATCCAACTTCAAATTTTAATCAATATTTTTTTTCAAAAAAGATAATCAATTATGGCATATTAAAAATTGTAGCTCTTGTATGATTTACATCTTATGCAAACCAATAATTGTTTTGAACAATTCATTTTCTAGTTGGTTGATCAATTTTTGCCTCAAATACCCATTTAAAATTTTGCCTAATTTTTAATAAGGTATGCACACATGTAATCGCACATTTCAATCACTAGATTTGCATTTTTTTTCCCCACAAAAAACTAAGAAGGCATTCACAAATGACACTTTTTTATGGTGCTTCCCTATTGAGCATTTTGTTAAGATGAGATTTTATTTTATTTTCAATTGGGGTTGGTGTATTATCCAATTATCCAATTAATTCCAAACATGTAAGATCCATCCTCCTACTTTTAAGCAAATAAACCTTTGTGATATGTTTACAATGGATGGATGGATGTAATTGTAAAGGACTTTGTAAAGAATCATTTTGACATATGTTTAAAATGTTATAAAAAGAATGTGGTATCTCCACATGTCCACATGCTTTGCTTGGTCATAGATTTCAAAATATTGAGTTATTAGCTATGTCTACATCATTGTTTCCAAGGATACTTTGCACCTTTTGTGTTTCTTCCTTATGCGGTTGTTTGTCCTTCAGAACACTTTGCATTAACACATTTTATGTATGTAATAAGGCTACTTGTAAAAACTATGCATTTTTCAACAATGAAATAATCAAATGTATGGTCGACTAAGTCTATTGCATTGAGTTCACAAAAAGTCATATATCTACGAGAAGAGATTGTCCACTTGTTGTTCTACAATCTAGAAGATAGGATGAAGTAACAAACCCTACAACAATAGTGTGGACATGGTGTGACAATACATTACAACATAAGGTTGACCTTAAGTGTGGACATGATCACCAAACATCGGTGGTCTTCTTGTTTTGGGAGCCAACAAGAAGACCACCGATATTTCAAAAGTAGTTTTAAACAAATAAAACCACACGGTGCTCCAAAGATTTTGCCCACCTTCAGCTATGTATGCATGAACATTGGAGATCCTTGATGGTTGATGAAACTCACATGGAATTGCGTAGTGGGACTACAAGTAATACACAAATATGTTCAATAATTGGCCATGTTTTGAAGCCAGATATATACATGGTTGTCTTACCAATATGCATTGACCAAACAACTAAGCATGTTGCTTTTGGGAAAAGCAGCTGAGCGTAATTTCAATGGATTCCATGATTGTGCAAAGTCGGCTGAGGTAGGCGATGCATGTATCTCTAATGAGAAAGTGAACTTTTACTGAAAGCGGCTCAGATAAGCATGTTGGTTGTTTGCTAAGGCGGCTTACAGCGCTTTCACCGGCTCCATGACTCTACAAAGCGGCTCAGATTCTTACTCCCATGTACGTTGCTTGTCTGAATTTATTTACAGTGTGCTGCACAATGGGGCCCCCTGAGCACAACCATTTTTTTCTGCCGATTCATCATTGTTATCCTTAAGTTTACTTTAAGAAACCCTTGCCAACATTAGAATTGGAGTACCCAAGCATCAACTTGACAACTTCTCCATGTGTTTTCTTAAGGGGCCCAAGGCTCACATGCACTTTCCTACTCATTCATTGCCATATTTCCCTTTCATCCCACACAGGAAGCAACATTTTTGGTGGTTGCACCGACCTCACAATTCCTGTTTGTTTTTTGAAACTTTACTTTCAGCCCACTGAACCCTATCCCCCTCCCTCAAAATGGACCCCATGTCTTTTGTTTTAAAGCATCAGCCAACGGACAGGACCTTAAACCTCCCTGCACCCTCTCACTTAACATGACTAGCTACTTTCACAAACATGTATGATGGCAACTCCTCAGACCTCAAGTAGCCCACTAAAACATTCAGCCAATCATCACCTTCCTAGAAGAGCAACTTGGTCCTCAACTAGTTGTTCATGAATGGGAAATTCTTCATGCAACCTTTCAAACTGTAGTGAGAATAAAAGACCTTGAAAGGTGATACTTGTGAAAATCCTTACACTTAATAATAAACTAGCAAACATCAAATGAATCAAACTTGAAAATTATTTCATGTCATTATACTGTGTAGCATTCTATGCGGTGTCACAAATTCCATATTCAGCTAAAGATTACTAATTCTCATGCGAGGATCCAAGAGGACATCTTTGCATTTTGTGGCATCAGCAAACCCCTGTTATTGTCACTTGGTCCCTTCACACAATGGTTGTCTTGTTCTTTTACTCTAAAAACTCCATTGCTTCATTCAAGAAAGGGGAGATAGGAATCAGATGCTGAAATTGTCAATTTTCAGGGGGGTTTAAAAGAGATTTGTGAGGACCTTGTGACAGCCAAACCATAGTAATAGAAAGAGACAAAATATATACTTCCTATGAATAGGGTTTAAATGGTTGACAACATAAACCATCCCCATGTTGAAAGCCTGCCACTAACTTGTATAACTAGTGGCAAACAATATGGGAGATGTAGTATTCATCCCTAGACATGGCAGCTTGTAGTAAGTTCCAATTCCCCAACCCATCAATATATACCATTGTCTAGTTTCAAATGGGTGACTAACTCCATGAACTCGGGGTCTCAAATGTAGGGTAAAGCCCCAGGATAGGGGCATTCCCAAAAGAAGCAGCCTAGGATGAGGTGGAGTCAAGTCCAGCCCTGCATTTTGGGAACGTCCCCACCCATGGGATTTAACCGTTGTAAAGCACAAGGCAAATGTTATTTTAAACCTAAACATACATGATCATGAGGTGTAGGAGGACAAGGGTTCTTATGCCTACCACTTGAGAGAGGGAGGGATCTTGTGCCTACAAGTCAACATAAGATTCATTGTAGACCTTTCCACTCTTTAAGGAGATTCCTCCTCTTTTCTATGAGTGATCTTCACAAATGTAAGGTGACCTCCAAATACATTAGGAAATTTTACTTGGTGCTTTAAGACTTGAGTAAGTAGCTCGTAATTGGCCAATTTACCAGTGTCAGATACCTTTATCCGCAAAAATACTTGGTCCTTCCCTTCCAAGCACCCATTAATTTAGCACCTGATCATTGGGTCACATAACTTACTCTTTTGCCCTTCATTTTTCTCAAGATACTTGCAATTCCCTCCCCAGACCTCCACAGGGTCAATGTGCTTGATATTGTTGTAAGAGTTCTTTGAAAACTGATGAACTTTTGACCTCCTGAACTGTTCATTGCCATGAATAATATTCTCAGCAAAGAGTTGAATATTGAATAACTTTGCAAATTGAATTTAAGGTACATTGGAAAAATATAGAGGTATGAGTTGCACATTTCCAAGTGAATGGTAACAATATTGCATAAAAACAAACAAAAAGTCTTTAGTTGCAAATTTCCTAGTATATTTGGAGGGCACTTTAAATATACGAATATCCTTTCTAGAAAAGAGGAGGGATCTTATGCCTACTCCTTCCGAGGAGAGGAGGAGCAATCTTACCCCTATTTGAAGTAGCATCACACCTGGTGTTATCTTGGTGGCAAGTCAATAGCAAAGAAATCATTTAAAACTTTATTTTCACATATGCAATCTTAATAAACACAAAAATAAATGTGGCATCCTTGATTGGCAATTGTTGACAAGTTATTGATAAATCAATGTTTAGCTAACACCTAAACTTGTTCAAAACATAGATTTTATTGAAAAGTTTGGTGTTAATTTAAAGCACCCCAAAATGAGCTTGTAACTTGGTGGTGACACAACGCCACCATTTCCCACCCCTTCAAGACTTCTCCCCAATTCCTAATGTTCAGCGCCTTCTAACATCGTATCCTTGACTTACCATTATATAGTTTGTCTGAATGCAAAAGACGGAATTGACACTTATAGACAATGTTGTTACCTTACAACAAGCGAGGTGTCAATAGATGGAATGATCATGTTAGATGAAGGTAAGAAAGGTGATGATAATTGGCCAAGTGACACTTCAAGAGATGATAAATAGGTGTTACTGAAAATAACAACTGACCACTCTATAACACTAAGTGTCATGCTACCTTTAAAGATGTAAGATCCCTTCCACTAACAAGGAGTAGGCATGAGAAACCTCCTGATCTTCTGACTTGTGACTTATGTATGTTAAGGCTCATGATAATGCTTGCCTTGTGCTTTACAAAACAAAGACCCCAGAACATTCTCAAGATGCAGGCCAAGACTTGGGTACAGCCTTACTCTTAAGACCCTTCTTTTGCTGAATGCCCCCACCCTGGGACTTTAACCTACACTAGATATAATTGTCTCCTACAACATGAGATTTCACTCCAGAATCTATGCGAGGGTAATCTTACAGTTTTGCAACTTTAAATCACATGTCAAAGTAGATACTAGATACCTGTGAACTTACTTTCTATAAGATGCTTCCATCTGCTTAGAGCATCCTCACTGGGGCACTGCACATTGATGTTTTAGATGAAGAACAATCTTCTTAGAGCATGGTCGGTGTGCAAATCATGTTTTGGATGAAAACAATAAAAATTGGCCAGGTTGAGGCAGTAAAAAGACTTTGGGTTAGCATTTTTGCTAACACCTGCTCTTGATTGGTGAGATGGATTGACTGGTCCAGGTGGTTTGCTATTAGTAATCTCATCTCTTTTAGGATGCCATTTTCATGTTTATGGGTGGAGCTTTGGAAGCAGTAAATAAGTAATCTTAGTAAGAAGTAATATTGAAGGCTCAAATATTGAGTACAGGTGGAACTGCTCGTAGCTTAAGAATTTTGTGGAAAGGTAAGAATTTGTGGTTCTTTGTCCTTCAACTAAGGGTTGTTGGTGTGGCTCTTTTTGGCTGTTTTCGAACGCCATTGTCACTGTGAGTGCTGTCCTTGTAAACAGCATTCTCAAATGGCACGATGCCTTGTCAGTACTGGCCCCCTTACCCTACACTTAACGCTTTGAAGTGGGTGGTGAGTAGTAAGTACTCGCTGTAGAAAGAAAGCCACATGGGCATGCGTGGTACCCTGCGTCCCACCTCCATTTGTACATGGGATAGCACATGGGCATGGAAGGTGCAATTGGAGCCCAAAGCACAACTGCAAAACCCAAGGGCCGACTGAATGCAATCTCTGGAGTCTGACCTGAAACAACGCATTGTAATGTGTGCTTGGTGCTACTGTGCCTGAACACTGCCGGCCCCCTGAGATATTTCATATGGAACAATTTCAAAGTTCAAGAGTGTGATTCGCATCTTTTCAGGTGGGGGCATCTACTGATAATTTGAGTAACAAACAAATTTGATGCTCATGCAGTGTGTCCGAGTATCGACCCAATTGATTCTTGTTGCGGTTCAAACACCAGAAATCTGCTCAATCATCTCCACTTTGGCCTCCGCGCGTGCCCCGTACTCTGTTGAATGTTCCTCGATGTATGTGTAGGTAACATAAAGCTTCAAAACTGCTGGAATAGTCTCTTGGGAGACATCTGACTCTTTTCATAATAAAGTGGTGGAATAGTATCTAGCATTTTTAACACAGAGATGCCATCAAGCAGCCATTTTTGTGGACGCGAAATTTCGCACAAGTACAAAAAAATTAAAATACTTCTATCGCATATTCTTTCTCCTTTGCAAAACTTTTGCCAAATTCTGAAATTTTCAACTCATATTTTGGTTTCTTGGCATTTTAACTCATTTTTATATTGTTTAGATAGGTTATAGGAACTTTTCATCATTTATTTGACTGCCTGAATCCCTCTTGGGTATGCTCACTACTAACTTTAGTTTCGAAACTTAGGAAAAAAAAAACCCCACTACCATCAAGCAGTCAGAGAAATTTCCTAGTGTATTTATTTAAGATAGCACCTTCTATTTGCCAATAATCCACCTTCCGCCTACAAGAGGCATCTGAGGTTGAGGCAGCCTCTCACACACCTAGTAGAGTCTAGGAGGTTTAGGTCGGTTCCTCCTGCTGCTACTGCCTCATGATCTATGTATTTCTAGGCTCATCATGATTCATAATGGTTGGTTGCCTCGTGCTTTAGGGGACATTCTTGAAATGAGGAGGAATCAGCTCATCCTACATCCCTTGTTTCAGGAATGCCCCCACAATGGGGCCTTACTCTCCACTTAAATGAGAGGACATGAGAGGATGCAGTTGTTCTCCACTGATGATCTAGTCCTCATTTGTCTTGAGAGGATAGTATCTCTTGGATTTGTATTTCGGATCACAGCTTGGCCAACTGTAAAAATAAGTATATAATAGTGGCGCCAAGGCACCCTCACAAACTATCCAAAAAATGGTTTAGTTGGTGTCTGGCCACCTATCGCTCAGCTCTCTCAAGAGCTGATAGTTGACGCACACATGAACCTAGAACAGGGCAGACTGCCTCACGAGATGCAGATCCGACTGAAGTAGGCTACAAAATGCAAACTTTCTGCTTGGCCGTATCAGGCAGAGGCGTGCCTCTGCCTCCAAAGCTCCCAAACCTCTGTCCTGTCCAGAAAAGAAAGGGCCATTCAAACCTAAACCTTTTTATAGAAAAAAAATTGATCTTTTTTTATGAAGTTCCCTTATACTCCCTCATCCTCCATAGCCACTTTTTCATTGCAACTGTGAGCATTACAAACCTCAAATTTAGCTCAGGCAGGTGGAATGGGCAGGCCAATGAAGTGAGCTGACGCAATCATCTCACTCACCTGATTGGCTGAGAGGACGTGGGTCACAGAACCCATAATCTGTGACCTTGTAGTCATTTCCTACCTACTAAACTCCAGAACCCCGCCCTCATGGATGATATCTGAAAACCCTCTTGCTCTTGGATGATGAATAGGAAATTTCAAAAGCAAGCCCCGCCCTCATGGATGATATCTCAAAACAAGGTGCAAACATGACAACTAATTGCTCCCGCGGCTTGGTCATATCTTATAACCTGCAGCCTCTCGCCAGTTACCTAGTCTGTAACCATACTGCTTCTTGGATGAAAACATCATAACTGCTCTCTTCATGGATGAAAATAACATTCATCATACATCAATTTCTAATATTTCATTAACGACAACAATGATGACAGATACATGAAGAATGACAAAATTAAAACACACACAGTATTCAAAAGTGATTGAGAGATTGTGGTTCTGACTTAGCATGGCCATTCATCTTGATTCTAAGAAGAGCAAATCATGCTTGGTAACTGGTGGTACACATTGGTTTCTGGAAATAACCTTGGCACTCCCCCATCTCAACTATTTCTGGTAACTACCCACCTCTTGCAGGTTACCTAGTTGAAAATTGTATACCAACTCCTGTACTGTGCAAAATCTTCTGTTTCTACACAAAGCTTAAAAAATAAATTTCCTTTCCCAAAAAATTGACAGCCAATTTGTATCTTCTAATGAAGTGCAGATTTGCAGCATCAACTAATTCCATCTTTTCCAGATTTCCCCAGGAGTTTTTAAGGTGACATTAGTCATTAACTAGTAGCTGGTGTCAGTGGGTTGAAGTTTGAGTTACCTAGGTGGTGATGGGTGTGTTGTTAGTTCCACAAGAATTGGGATGGAATTTGAGTTAACCCTGCAAAACTATATTAATAAACACACCGCAGATCCAGAAAATGTAGAAGGGAAAAAGAAAAATGAAAAGGATTAATTTATAGGACCTGAAGCTAACACAAACTAGATATCAAAATCTCTTTGTCCCAACAATCAACTCCTTGTAGGAGGTCAGTTGTGGTGATGGGGGGTGCATTTTCAAGGGGTGGAAGTTGGGAAGTAGCTAGACCTACCGCTATTGCCCAACTTAAGATGGAAGATGTTTGCAATCTTTGTAATGTAATTGAAAAAAATTTACAGAGAAAAGTAACAAAGACAAAAGGAGGAGGGCTTTTTGTTCCTTTGAAATTCCACATGGCATTGGCACAATTGTGTAATAACACATCAACTTGTTTGTCTAAAAATCCAAACTCTTCAATTGCTAAAGGGAGGAAATGATCAGTGAGGTGTTGGTCATGATAGCTCCTTTTTTTGGCTTGAGCTGCTTCAAAAGCAACAAAATTTTTGAGTTGCGTGGAATCAATGAAGTAAATATGCTCGTGTTGGATTAGTAATGACAACATTGAGTAAAGTGCGAATTCCATCTTTGGTGAACACAATGTCAACTCATCAACAAGAGGAGTGGAACATGGTTGAAAGAAGCACGTGTAATTGTTTTCATCCCCCATGGAAACCAACATCTTGTGCAATGGTAGCAAAAGTGTTACGAATTGCATCATGGGTGCACATGTGTTCATTGCCATGGACATGACATAAAAAGCGGACACCTGTAACATCGATGGAATGTTTTAACACCACCCCAAACTCCTTGATGGACTCATCTGCAAGTCCAAAGGTGAAAACAATGGAAGAAGGAATAAGAGATCACTCCATGGCTCGCAACACTTCGGGGGTAGAAGGGCATGCCAGAGCTTCGAGATGGGACTAGGACGAATGATAAGCGGGTCAATTATTCACACAGATTTTCACAAACCAAACAACGTTGTTTAGTGCATAATTGGAGCATTTTTGGTGCACGGATTGTTAACAAATAGGAGATCTACTCAAGTGCAAACATAAAACTTTATTGAAAGGAAACTATAACACGATGCTCACAACACAAAACATAACATCAAGAACTCCTCAAGGTTCTTGTCACATGAAATACACAAACTTGTGTAATGAATAAAAGAGGAACA
>Ga0209208_10001299_pt1 | contig 34963 bp, 25 predicted proteins | sample S1TSphfallax_3_FD_187694 | JGI IMG/M metagenome (GOLD analysis project Ga0209208, IMG submission 187694) | Host-associated microbial communities from peat moss isolated from Minnesota, USA - S1T2_Fd - Sphagnum fallax MG (SPAdes) (version 2) | ecosystem: Host-associated > Plants > Peat moss >...
GATCTTCCCACAACAAAATCCCACACTTGTATCTTCCAAACGCAACGCTTCCAAGAGAAAACGATGCATTTCTAACCCCCTGCTCCCTCCCTCCACTCTCCTCCTCAGCAAAATATCTCTCGCTCTCTCTATGAAGAGAACCCAAAGATGGGTCCCAGAGAATTCCTTGGGATTGACATCTACATCCAACGGGGAAAAAAAGACATCCAATTTTCTGTTCAAATACGAGTTCTTTCGTAAGAGTGTCAGCTGCATGTGAGCCGGAGGAGAGAGAGGGAGAGAAGACTGAAAGAGATAATGATGAATGAAACAGTCACTGAACGATATGTTCGGTCCCCTGAGAAGACGCCATCCTATGATTTGCTGCATCATGCTGGAGCTGCCACCACAGTTTTATCCATTGAGCCTAATATCCGCTATTTTAGGGATCTCTCAATCAGCATCTGTTGCCCAATCGCAGCCAGAATTTTGATACTGGAGCCCATCGTGTATGGATTGAGAGAAAAGACGGTCCGCCTCACGTGGCCACAGACAGTGGAAAGCTCCATCGATCCACTTGATTCAATTTATTACAGAATCCGTTGAGAAACATGGCGGGAACGCGCCAAACCCTTCTGTCGTTCACCCTTTTCTCTCCGCCCCCTAAGAAGGATTCAGATTCCGGAGCTGGCAGGCCGGAACACAGGTGCAATGATGCAATCTCGTCTACCGACAAAAAAAAGGTCCTCTTCACGATTTGCCCGACGAGCTAAGCAGAGCTCATTTTATCGTACCTAAAGACCTGCTCCAAATTTTTAGGTGCCGTTGGAGGGCGCCTTATTGGGCAGGCGTTTCACAAAAATGTAACGCCCACTCCTATGGGTGTTTCAAACAATGTCATGCTCGCTCCTACAAGCATTTCATTTTTCAAATTTTCCTCTTTCATTTTTATTTTTTCTCATGATACTTGCCAAGTATCATTAGAAAAAAATAAAAAATAGAAAATTGGAGCATCCCTTATGTTCGATAAAGCCCTTGATATCACGCTCAATCAGACTTGGGTCTATGCTCAGATTCGTTTCATGTGGGCCCTTATTCCAATAAGTAGGTTACCTCAGGTACTCATAGAACACTCCAACAAAATTCTTCATGTATTTGGAAGGTGCATTATATTTAGGAGTATTCCTCCATTTGTTTCATTTTGGGCTTATCATGCTTTGTTTGCAAGATGTATTTTTGCTCATCATGCTTTTGTGTCAACTTCCTTGTGGCAAACCATTGCATTAAGAATATCAAAGTGAAGTTGACACACTTTTTAAAGGTTGATATCTCAAAGATGAATGTTTAATGGTTTGTATTTTGTAATGCTCCACAATAATATAATGACAATTTAAGAATGAGGCAGATTTGCATTGGGCATGTGCATTGGTTTATTGCACCTATTGTTACTTAATATAATAGGATTGTGGGTGTTAGTTGATGAACAAGACAATCGATATGAAATTATCAAGTTTATTAGAACGTTTCCATTTTCTCAAGGTGTTCACTATCCATGGAGTTGATGTGTCTTCCTTATTAGAATCCATCTCCATGACTAATTCACTATGTTCATAATTCTATTGTGTAGTGTTTTAGGTTGTCAAATTTTTTTCGTCATTTTATGTCATTTGAATTTTAGATTTTCTAATGTTTTTGTGTTTTTTGCAAGATCTCCTTGTACACTTGCTCAACATCATTATTTGGGGGCCAACAAAATCCATCATGCTTGCACAACTCTTAATACATGCAAAAGACATGTTGGTCCTTGGTCATTTTCAAATAGATTATATGTCCACATGTATTGGTTTTGTAAAGGGTTAGCCATCTTTTTTTGTTAGGACATAAATAATAGATGCATGTTTGAAATCTTGATTATTTGCTTTTTCATAATTGTAGTATGTTTTTTGTGTATGATTTTTGAATTAGGAACTTGATAATTTGGTGAAAGCAAGGTCAACAACTTGGTATTCCTTGCTTCTTTATGATTTAGTACGATGATAAAACATGGATTGAACAACATTTCTAGGTTAGCAAGTCTTTTGTGAAACATTTGATAAAGAGACTAAAACATAAAATGAAAAAGAAAAATACAAAATCCAAGTGTATGGTGCTTATGAGCATTAAGGTAACTTGTTAAGGATTTAAGGAGCTATTGAGCATGCCATGCATCCAAGGGGCCATTGATGTAGCTCATATCCAAATCTAGAAGTCAGAAGTCCAGGCCTTTGGAACAAACTATTAATCAAGTTCAAATTGAAGGCATAAAACATGCAAATGTAAACCATTGTTCATCACAATTAATGTTTTTTGGATATTTTGTGGTGATGCCAAGATCAATGAATGATGCACAAGTCTTGTGTTTATCCTTTTGATCTATCAAAAGGTAAAATGAGGAATATGTTCAATGAGTAAAATTCATTTGAAGCATCAAACCATACATAATTGGAGATAAAGGCTACCCATTATTGCCATGTTTAATGGTGTTTCACAAATAAACAAAAGTTTGACATTACATTTTAAAGTTATACAACAAATGATTTTCTTGTACTAGAGTTGTTGAAAACAACTTTGGTATACTAAAATTGTTTCCAAAATTGATAATCAAGTCAAATTTGCATGTGCTTTCCCTTCCATATGTGGCCATTTGTTGTTGTATCTTGCATAATATGATTATGAATAGAATATACACAAACATTTATGAATTAATGCAACAATTGAAGTAAAAAAAATGCAATAGAAGATAGATGTGGTGTCCCAACAACTAAACATGGTGGTGATTATGTAATGAACTTGACAATGAACCTACCTTGCAAAGGAGGGAAATCTCAAGCATTAGAAGAAAATTTGACATTTGAAACCAATTTTTGCTAATAAATATTATCATTTACAATTTTTTTCATTGCAACAATTGCAAATGACATTTTTTTACTTGCAAAAGTTGATTGCAAAAGGCAAATTTTCTTTCAGTGAAGGGTTAATCAATTTAATTTGATACAACAATATCTAGGGTATCATAGATGTTGACTTCATGGATTTTATAATTTCATTTCTTCACATAATATTGAATTGTTGACATGGTGTCTAGTGTAACAAATCTAGAATTAAAAACATAAGAAAAATATAATTTAAGGTTTGGATTCTAAATTGAAACCAAATGCCTAGAACTTATGATCATGAAATTTGTATCAAGTGCTACATGTTTTCATTCTAAAACTTTTTCTTTTTTTTCATCATGGAAAACATGAATTGGCAATTCATTTAATACTAATTCATGAAAGTAAAATTAGTTGTTAAAGGCATGAGGGCGCATCTATGGTAAAAGGACCCACATTTGACTCCTTTTCACAAAGGAGAACAGTAAGGAGTGGATTTTATAGGACGACATGACACATAACCATTGCTTGAATTATTATTTAATGTGAAAAATATTAAATTTTCTCAAAAATATTTGACGCGCTCCTAACTCCTTGAGAGACTCAAATGTGAGTCCCAAATAGAAAACAACAAAAGAACAAGGAATCGGGCACGTTCCTTAGCTCGCAACACTTTGCAGGGGTAGAAGGGCGTGTTGGAGTTCTAGGATGGGACTAAGAAGAATTGATAAGTTTCACTTACTCACACGGGCCTACACAAAACCAACATAAGGTGGTTAGTGCATAGTTTGAGCACTTTTGATGCTAGGACGAGCCACAGGCGACTCAGACACACAAGACTCACCACGGCCTAAACTTGGGGGAAGCCACCACCTTCCCCCTTATAGTATACTCTATGGTTGCCCATTGGGCCCACATCCAAATGGCTTTTTGTCCCGGGACTCCCAAGTGGGAATTCCAAAATTCCCAAGGTTGAAGTGCTCACATTGCGTGTAGACCTCCGATGGAGATGAGGTCTAAAACAAAGTTGTAGCCCTCGTCGAGAGCTTTCCAATGATATGTTGCACGCCACCTGCACGCAAGTAAATCGGGTCGATTCCTGACTTTTAGTGATCGGGAGTCAAATTGCCAATTCGACTCCCGACCCTTTTTTTGGCCATAACTTGTGTTTTAGATGTCCAAATGGGTGATACGAGCCCATTTTGGACATCTAAGTTCCAAGAGCTTTCCATTGATATAAAAAACTCCTCAAGATATTGAGTTTTGACCCCTGCAATTGCCCTCTGAAGATTCGGGAATCCATTGGGACTCCAACTCCCAATGTGAGAGTTCTTTTGGGAGTCTGAAGGTCTATTCCCTCACACTTTCTTGCACTCCCGGGAGCATGCGACATGACTCCCGGGCTTCCCTCTTGGCCCACAACCTTGCAAGCTCTTGCCTTGGTTGTGAGCCCAAGGCTAGGGTTGCAACAATATTTAATTCAATTTCAAGAAAATTTATGCCAAATTTAGGAACTCATGAATGGTTACAAGTTTTTTTTAGTCCATTTCCACCATCATACGTTACTAAAAAATAATTCATTTAAAAAAATGTCATTCTTTATTATATTTTACCTCACAATACACAAAATATATGGGAACTTTTGAATTCTAAGTTAATTTTAAAATTTATAAATGTGTTTTTCATGAGTGGTTACATGTCTAGTGGGTCCTTTTAATGTGAACTTACCCATGAATATCTGATCTTTGATGAATGCATGACACATATAATAATACTCAAATTTGAAATCATGTTCACCATACTCTTGTTCATCTTGTGGGCTTTCTTGTTTCATGATTCAAGGTTGTGTAAATGTTTTTCAAAGGTATGTTCATGAACATTTGAGTTGTGCTATTCAATTTTTAATTAAATAACATTGATATTGTCCATTGCATCCATAAGCATTTTTAATTTTTTTTATAGACTTGATTTAGTAGGAGAGAAAAAATGTTGCATTTTCTTTAAACTTTAATGTTTTTAGATGCAAATGTCATAGGAATATTGAAATTGAAAATAAAAGGTTGTTAGTGATGATATTTTGTAAGTTATTTAGTTTTTCATATTTAGTTATTGCTATTAGCTAGGTTCTTGTCCCATCACTTTATCCTAAACACAATGTACCAAGGCAATTAATACAAGGAGAATTTTCCATAACCTCTAATAATTATACTAGAATTACTCATATGTGATTTAATAAATTTCCTTCATGTTGAATTAGACCTTGAATATCTCAACTTTGCTTTTCTATATTAAAAACTTTCATACACATACACACACATACACACTCAACCAAATTTCCATTCATTACACATGTGCACATGCACCCCCCTCTTGTTTTCCCTCTTTCCATTTGATATCATCTTCGTGAATATTATGTATATAACCAAAAGTGAAAAATATAGCCATGAGTTTTTGTCTCCCTAGATTTAAAAAAATTCTTGAACTTTAATATTGACATTTGTTTCTTCTATTGTCCTTTTTTGTGGCCTCTTGCATAAGTATTGGGGGTTATAACTACTTCATGTAGGTAATCCATAATAATATTTGGTAGTTCAAAAATGTGTTTCTTCATGCTAATCAATTGGTGTGTAATTTGATATAAAATTATTACAAATTGTTGTTGATTCATCCAACTATTTATTGTAGTATCAAAGTTGGTTAGGCACAAAATAATTATTTTTGAAATTACCAAATTTTTTGAAAAAAACACTTACCATGCAAAAAATTTGAAGGAAACTTTCAAGCACAATAGCTTCATTATTTAATGTAGTGCATAAATATAAAATGTTCATAGTTTTACTATTAAAAATAAATTACAAAAAAGAATTAGGCACCTTGCTACTAAACCAACCTTGGTATTATAGTATTCATTTCAACTATCTTATACATATTACCCATTTAAAAAGCAACTCTAGTGGTAACCATAAGATGGATCTTCATACCGTTTTTTGAATGACAATGGTGTGAAGGCCAACGTACTCTTCTAAAAATGGTTGGGATGCCAAGGCTTGAAAACCCAAGTATGTACGCATTTTTTGTGTATTTATTTTGTCAAGTAACATTTATTGATAATATGTTGTTATTCATGCAAACTAACCAACTTTATTGATCCACTTGTAACTTTTAGAAAAAAGTTCAAATGAATTGAAAAATATATTGTGCAAGGTTTATTATTTATTAGTGGGGTATGGGCAATTAACACTATGCTTATAAATAATGGTAACATTCATTTTTGCTCTTGTTGTTGGAACTATTATAATTTGTCTAAACTTTTACAACAAGACTAATTCAATTATACCTATTTCCAATGGTAATCCTTTTACTTAACAAAAGTTCAAAATTGCCTTGGAACTATTCCATTTTTTCAAATGAGTCCATATATATCTCGCAACTCTTATGCATGATCAAATTATCTACAATTTCATCTTAAACATCAAGTAAATTATCTTGTGATTACATGTCATCATTTTCATATTTTGTTCTTGCACTAGTGGTTCATAGATTCCATCCTTTTCAATGTTTACATCCTTAATATGCATAGGAGCAATGACATTCTTCACCCACTAAACATGCTTCAATCAATTCTTAATATTATTTATTATATTGATGAGGCAAATGAAAATATTTATTTTTTTCAAACATCAAGTCCCAAAAATAGGTACGATTATCAATGCTTTTATGATAGTCTAGAGCTTTTTTGAAGTCATAGTTCAATGTAATCCATTTATCTTTGCATATGATGCCATTTCTTGGAAATTTGTTCTTGTTCATCTTCTGTAAATTTTTAGCAATTTTCTCCCATTGCTACCCAATAGGGATATGTGTGTTCTTGGATTGATGAACTCATTTTGAACTTTATGTTATGCTTGTTTACAAGCAATGAATGTCAACACTTCATGATTTTATCAATTGTCGTGCCTCTATTGAAACATTGCATTGGAGGAAAATGCAATGTTTCAATGGAGGCATGACGATTGGTGACATCATGAAGTGCCCTTTGGATCTACCATCATTCTGACCTCATCCTCAACTAGTGGTTAACCACTTTACTTGCAAGTTTGCGTTTATTTACAAACCTAGTCAAGTGAATTTGTGCACCTTTGTTCATGCACCTATGTGAATTTTTGCCTATCTATTTATGGATTTGCCCATGCTTACACTTTTGCACAAGAAGTTGACACCATCACTTGTACTTCTTTAGAGTTTTTTTCATTGTTGTTTCTTTGGATATTCTTTTGCATTAGACCGATTGACATGCACTGTAATTTCTTTGTGGTGGATCTTCAACCAAATTCTACTAGTGCATGGTAGTTTACCATCGCTAATATGCATTTCAAATCATAGGAATCTATAATTTTGATTAGATTTCATCATTTTTCCTTTCTCCTATCACTTAGTTATTTTGTATTGATAAGCAAATTGTTAACATACCATGGTGACTATCTTACTACACGATGACTATCTATCAATAAGTGTGAGCTCAAATGTGAACAATGTTATAAGATTGAAAAATTCACAATGCCAATAACCCAAGTGTGAATTAATCTTTTTTACATACATAAGATCCTTCCCACTTTTAATATTCTTAATTTTTTTGCATGATATAACCAAGGTAGTTTTCCATCATAGACAACCACCCAAAGAGGCTAGTTTTACCTCATATTTCTTGCCAAATCTAAAGATTATGTAATTTGTTGAGTTAGGTTTTAAAGTGATTTTTATTAATAACTTGTTGTTTAGAAAGCAAACATAATATTTTTACATGTGGAACTTGCATGCAATTGAAGGGTATTTGGATTTAAAAGCTTTTGAACCATTTGGTGGATCCCATATAACAAATATCAATAAATACAAAATTAAAAAGAAGATTTTTTTCTTTTAATTTAACGTCAATACTCGGACCAGAGAGATCCATTTGACAACAATTACATAGTTGACTTGAGCAAAACACTCATGTTGTCTAGGCAAGAAACTAAATACAAAGCTACCGCTTTCTGATTAGCCGAATGCATCAATTCAGGAAGTAAGCTGCACGGTGTCAATTATTTCCCTAACTATTGACTAAACTTGCAACGAATGTCATGGTGAGCTGGGCACACTAACAACAAGTGGTCTTCATCCTCAACAGCTCCTAGGGAACATAGATCAATGATATCCATTTCATTTTCCTAAAAAGTGAAGCTTTCTTTTGCTTACTTGCGTGATTTCATCTTGATTTTAACATCACTTAAATGTTTTGGATTTATAACAAATTGTGTTTAATCAAATTATGTTGCAATAATTTGAGATCTCATGTATGTTGAAGGCTGATTGAAAATATTTCAAGAAAAGAATCCTTGAAATTGCATAATGTATTAAAAATAGAAACTGGCAAAAATTTAGAACACATAAAAAATAAAAATAAAAAAAAATATATATATATATATATGCAACAATTCTTGTCCCAATGTGGGAATCATTGAACTTTTTTAACATAGAAAAATTGCAATTTCATCAATAGAGACAAACACTTAAAAAATCAAACTAAGATTAAAATCAAAAGTAATAGCCCTAGATGTTGCAAAATATGAATTAAACTTGAATTCAAGAAAATGTCATACCTCAAGGTCAAAGGTGGAAGTAGTAAGACATAATAAGACATGTGGAAATCTTGTTGGCCACTTACTAGGTTGAAGTTGTAAACATGTCACACAAAGTGTGTACAAAGTGCAATGGGGATGAGGAGTATTTGTAATAAACCTTATCTTCATTTGTTGATCATGTGACTCAAGGTCAGACTATTAGACAAATTTGATGAATTACAAAAATGTGCCCATGTTGACAAAGATGTTTGTTAATAGTTAACACCCTTGTGAACCACATGCAACTTGAGATCAATGAGGTTCAATGTGCAAACATTGAATGGATTTCATTAAGATACATTAGTTTTTAGAGAATTCTTTTCCCACTTTCACACAACAAGGCCAATGAGGGATCATTCATGATGGACTACAATTTAATTCTTGTTTGACTACCTTTAGGAAGTTGCCATGAAGGGCAAATTTTTCAATTCAAAAGTTACACTTTGTTAAGGGAAGTGCATAATCAAACTTTGAATTTTTAGGACAAGCATAATTATAATTACATCAACACATATTCTATGGGATTGAGAGTAACAACATTCAAGAGATCTTTGAAACTTTTGCAACATGCCAAAACTTCAAAAGCATAAGATAAATCCATGGAATTTGTCCATTAAAAAAAAACATTGAAGGAACCAATAGAAAATGACTTTACTTGATTCCCATATCAATGTGTTATTGGATACCAAATCCAAATCATCCAATTTCAATGAAGTTTTGGTGAAGAAGGTCATATTCCACTTTCAATCCACTTTCCAAGCATTCTGTGGCCTTGTTTCCATGCACTATCACATAAAATGCAATAGATTTTCATTGCACTGAATCCCAAAGGAATAAATAGTGTACCTTGCTACAAATGACATAATCTTTTATGAGCATCCAACGTGACTCCCTTAATTCAATTCCCATTTTTTTGAATTGTCAATTTGTTGAGTTGCAAATTGATAATAACACTAGGTATTAAGCAAAGGAGACATGGATGTCAAACTTACCCTTGGAAAAGACATGGGCTTAACCATTGAATTGTTCCAACATCTGCATGCTACAACAAATCCAATTCCAAGGGATGTTGGAAAACTAAAAATGAACCCTTGTGAAAATTTGAACATTATGCATAACTACAATAAAATTGTCATGATGTATAGGTCAAGGAAACCATGGAGATCATCAAATGACAAATAGAGGTATAAAGGCAAAAAAATATGATCACCTTTGATGCCTTGGTGAGGTGATCTCCATTTTCATCGATAGAAATGTTTCATGGTCTAAGAAAGATGTGATGATCCCCACCTTATTGTTGTCTGTTTCTTAACATTGTGGTATTATTCATTTATTATATTATTATGTTTCATTTTTTACTCTTTTTCATAGGACATTTTTTATTTTGGTTTTCAACTTTGTGTTTTTAGATTGTGTGAATATGCAATTGTACAATTTTGTGAATTACATGATTTTACAAATGAAAAGGAATGTAATAGTGGTGAGGTTTTTAACAAATTCATAATCAGTTTCAAATTGATTTAAAGTTTCACAATTAATTGTTTGAATAATATTAACTTTTTAGCTTATTACTATGGTTGAATATATTTTGTGCACTAAATCATTCTCCAAAGGATAAGTAGTTGAGATAAGAAAAAAATAATTCATGAGGTCACAATCTTGTAAAATTAATTCAAATATTACTCTTAAAAAAAGAAATATAGACCAGTAAGTATACATGCAAGTCGACATGATTGGAGAGCATGTGTAGACAAGTTGAGATGACAAAATAGGCAAAACAATATCACAGAGTAGACAAATTGGTATGATAATATAGGCAAGTCGATATGGCAACATATTGCTATGACAACATGATGTAGTTGATCCGTGGCAAGTTGATTTGCTAGATAGTTAGGTAGTTAAAATCATTTTGCAGGAAGTATAAAATACATTTTGACTTATTTGAAGGGCGTTCTAAAGGTGATTATTTGTATGCTTATGTTGATCTATTAGGGAGAGATAGTAAGCCTAGGAGTTATGAGAGGAAGGAAAGGGGAAAAACATTGTAGAGCTTCATGGTTTTATGTAATGGAAGAAGTGTTCTTTCTTCAATTATTTTTTGTTTAACATTGTATGTGGATTATATTGAATTAATATCTAGAGTTAGAATGGATTGAATGTTGTCATAATTAGCTTGTTTACATGGTATTCATTTTAATGGAGTAGGACAAGGACCTAGTAGTGATATTTATATAATTAATTAATTCATGGAATATCGGATTTAACACCTGCAAAATTATATCACTAACATTTGGCAACCAGGTTGGGGATAATTTAATTCGTTGTTGGTGAAATTTGAGGATTCAAGATGTAATTTCTTCAAATTCATGTGAGATCTTTCCACATTATATTTAATTTAATGGATTTTGAAGAAGGGAAAGTGGAAGTAAATAAAATTGATTTGGGATTCTATTTAATACATGTCTTTTTATATGGTATTACCTTGTGGATACACAAACCTAATGGTTGTTTATAGAATTGAAAGAAAAAATCTTATCCATTTATTAGCAAAAATATTATCCATTTATTAAACATATTTTTTTTGAAAAAAATGGTCATTGAAATGTTATTGAATAGTGATATTCAAAAAAAAATTGTTCAAATGATTTTACATTTTCAAAAGGAAATAAATGTAATTATTTACATTAAAAACCATCCAAACATAAGAATTAAATGTCTAAGGTTATTTCAAAATTATAATAAAAATATTTTTTATTATTAAAAGTTGGGACATGTAACACAAAATTTATTCCCACTGTTCACCAAAAAAGTCACATCTTAGTTGCAAACCATAATACATATATGACTAGTCAAAGGATGAAATTATATCTTGTTGATTTTCTCTTTCATCCAAAATTCCTTGTTAGTTATGACTAGTGTTAATGGGATTTGTCCAAGGCAACTATTAAAATTTTAGTTGCAACTCTCGCTTGTGACTAAAACTTAATCATAGGGACTAATTGTAAAATCACCATTTTCTACTATAGGTTAAACTATAGTAGTTACCTAAATTCATAGGTTAGGTTAAATAGGCTAAGCTACCATCTAGTTACTTACCTATTGAAAATTATTTGTAATAAGAATTCAGAAAAATGATTTTAATCTATTTATAAATTTAATTAATCAAATGGTCCACTATCTACCAAGCATATTTTTAAGTCATTTATTATATGACACCTCAACAATATATATGACTTGTCTAACACAACTAAAGGCCCTTTAATCATATAATGTTTAGTATGACTACAAAATCAATCATATATAGAGTCATAAATTTAAGAATTTCTTTTAGTGAAGGACATTAAGAGAAAATCTATCTTTTGTAATTTTTGTTTATAACTAATTTTCAATTACATGTGGCACATGTGATTGATTTTTGCTTTAGTTGCATTAGATAAGTTGCATATGACATTTAATTGGATGTGACATATTGTACATATGATGTATACATAATATGCTTGTACATTTTCATCCATTCGTATTTTTATAACATGTGCAATTAAACAACAATTTTTTTATGACATGTGTTTATTTTTAAAACTAATATTTGATGACACATGGCATTGAAAACCCATTTTGGCATGTAGTATTTTAAATTAATTAATCAAATTTAGATCGTCTAATATTGAAACATGACACCTAGGTAAGTAGTTAGGTAATAAATAAGCTTGGGTAGATGGGTAGGTAGGCCTATGCTAAGTAGCTAGTAGGTAGCTAAATAGTTAGATAGGTAGGTTAAAATAATCTTTAGAAGAAGTGTTTGGGTTTGAATGTCTTTCATTGGTTCATCTCAATTGTTATTTACTTACCGAATTAATGCACCTAGATTTCAATAATGTACAAACTTCAAAATGAGATAATCATTTTAATTCCATTTTAGTCCCAACATAGAATGCAATAACAGTAAACAGGGTTGTCACCATGTCCATGTGTCCATCACGATGGGACAAACACATTTGGATGTAGATGCACCCTTGCATCATGTCAATATGGGGTTACCTTAGGTTAACCTAGGTCAAAAGCACTTTCGGGCTGGCCAAAGCAGGCTGATGGGTGATCAAAATTGGACTTGTTCTGATCATTGTAAACCTTGTGGCGATTGGAAAATTTGGTCATCATATCCTTTGGTGACCCAAAAAAATTTCAATTGCCATAGAAAGGGGGGGGGAGATGTTTCATGGTGTTGGAAAACCTTCAACAAGGGTTTTCCAAAAAATATGACATGACCCCCTTTCTTAGCAATAAAAAAAAATTGGTCACTATTTAATAGTCTATCTAATGGTGATCGCCATTTGACACACTCCACCATCAGATGGTGACTGAATTTTTTTGGTTGCCATTTGATGGTGTAAGTGTGTTGGATGGCCATCGAATGTTTTTGGCAACTGAAACTTTTCAGTTGCCCAAAAGGGCATGGTGGGGATGATTTTATTTCTTAAAAAATGATATTACATGCCCCCCCTTTTTTAGGTGACCAAAAAATTTTAGTTGCCATTCAACATACCCCATTGTCAAATGGCGACCGAAAGGGGTGGGGCTTGTGTTATCATTTTGGGAAAAAAAATAATTTCATGCCTAGTTTTATCCCTAGGCGACTGAAAAATTTAGGTCGCCATTCAATGGTGTGGGTGTGTCGAATGGCGATCAAAATTTTTTGATTGCCACAAAGGGGGTTGACCAAAGTTCTTTAGTCACCCATCCTTGTGGCAACTAAATTTTTTTAGTCATCATAGGGGGGCAATCAAAATGGGACAAGGTGTTGCAACCAAAGATTTTCGATCGCCAACCATCCTACCATCACTATTTTTTGGATGATGACCAAATTTTTTCAATCACCACAAAAGGGAGTTGTCATATTTTTTGGAAAGCTTTTGTCAAGAGGTTTTGAAAAAATGTGGCATGCCCCCTTTTCTAACAACTAAAAAACTTTGGTCACCATTTGAGAATTTGTGACAATTGGATGGTGACCATACTTTTTAAAGTCACCCATCCTTGCAGCCGACTGAAACAAGTAGAAGGGGGGCTTGTCATATTCCCCTCTTTTCAGTTTCCATTCAACAATGGCGATCAAATCAGATGGTGGTGATTAAATCCATTTTGTTCATCATCCAATGGTGGCAATTGAATCCATTTTGGTTGCCATCTGATGGGGTCAAGTGAATTTGACTAGGGTTATCGAATTCAATTGCCATTTCGTGAAAACCTTTCTTTTGGTTTTTTCTCTTCCTTCCCCACCATTTGGGTTTTTTTTTTGTTTTTTTGTTTGGTTTTTTGCCCCCTTGTTTTGCTTATTTTCTTGTTTCTTTCATCCCCACTCCCTTTGTGTTTTTTTTCTTCTTTTCCCTATGTCCCCACCTTTTATTATTTCTTTTTTCATCTCCCCTTTCATTTTTTCGTTCTTCTATGGTTACTAACCTTTTTTTAATTTTGTTTTATTTTTATTTTTCAGTTTCACCTTTTTTGTTTCCTTTCTTCTTTTATTCCCACCCCTTCATTTTTTCTCTTTCTTCTTCTTGCCCTTTCTTTTCTCCCCTTGCTTCATCTTGCTAATATTTTCCCCTTGCTTTCATTGCTTGTTTTCAGTTTTTTTTTCCACTCAATTTTCCTCTTCCCTTTGTTATTATTGTCATTTCATGCCCTTCACCCCATGCCTTTTTGGGTGATTGAAAAAAAATTTGGTTGTCATTGAACAATGGGGGTGTATTAGGTGGCAATCGAAAAAATTCGGTCGCCATCCAACTTAGCCCCATCGTCAGATGGCAATTGAAGAATTTCAGGCACCATTCCAGACACCCACATCATTGAATGGTGACCAAAAATTTTCGATTGTCCAAGAGGGAAAATGGGGGAAGAATTGTTTTCCCCCAAAATGATAGCATAGGCCTCACCCCTTTCAGTTGCCATATGATGGTGGGGGTATGTTGGATGGTAATTGAAAATTTTCGGTTGCCAAAAAAGGGGGAAGTGCATGTAATATCATTTTTGAAAAAAAACTCATCCCCACCATGCCCTCTTGGGTGACCAAAAAATTTCAATCACCATTCAATGGGGGGGGGGGGTGTGTCGGATGGTGACTAAATTTTTTTTGTTGTGATTCAACACACCCCCATTGTCTAATGGCAATCGATTTTTTTTAATTGCTAGGAAAAGGGGGCATGTCATATGTTTTTGGAAAGCCTTCAACATATGACATATGAGATGCCCCCCTTCCGACTTTTTGGTCACCAACCTTGTGGCAACTGGTGAAATTTTTTGGTTGTTGCAAGATTGACAACTGAAATTCATTTTCAATCACCATTTATAACGAGGGCTACTGAATGTTGAGAATTTGTTTCCTACATCTATCTTGACAGAAGCTATGCAAAATGGCTGCATCACATTGGTTTTGACAACCTTCAAGGTAGAGAGGTGGACAAAAACTCATAAATATTTGGAACTTGTTCAATTGTCTCTAAAGTTTAAAAATATTTTGTAATCCTCCACCTAATGCATCCAAAGTTACAAAAATCATTCAAATTGGTTTCAAAATGAACAAAATATGCCTTTTGGAAGTGAAGGGGGTTAATGTTTAGTTTAAGTGTATAAAACAAAAGTTAAGTTTTGAAGCTCAAGCTCTTTGATCATTACTATGTTGTCTTTACTTCAAAAAAAATTTAGAGAGCTTTAAATGGTGCACCCATAGTTTTTTAAATCATTAAAAAAAAAAAAAAGGAAAATATAAAATTTGAAAATAAAATGGTTTTATTTTATTTTTTTCCTGGAGCAAAGTCATGCTCTTGTTTTTTTTCGTTGTTCTTTTGTCTATGGACTTTAAGAAAAAATCATAAACCTTCCATTGGCACAAAAATCTTTCAAAAACAAAAAATTGTGGAAATTTAATGGTACCTAGGTGTTTGGTGGCATAGTATTGTTTGGTGATGGTTGTCTTTATTTTAATTATACCCAGTTATAACATATAAACTACTAACTATTATAATAAAGTTACTATTTAATGTTAGATACTAAACTTATTAATTAGATGGGTGGATGCACAATTGAATGGTTCATTTTTGCGACAAAATAATGTTTTTTCCCTAGGTGCCCTTTAATCGATACATATGGTGATTAATATATCTTTAGATCTACTAATTGGGACTTGGATCTAGTCTAACAATTTCATTATCAAGATAACTGTGTGGTTATTTATTGATAAAAAATTCATTTGTTGCGTTTTGTTTTCCACATCGACGTTCCAAGGCTCTAGTTATTAAGTTTTTAATAAAAAAAATTAATCATAAATGTTTTATCAATTGAAGTCTGATTGTTTTGATGTGACCTTGTCAGTGCTTAAAGTTTCCATAACATTTTCGGATAGTAATGGACTTTTGAAATCAAAATATATGGATTAATCATCTAATTGAAACATCACAAAATGGAAAAAAATTATATTGATTTATATTCCAAATTTTTTATTGGGACTCAATATATAATGTAATACAACATGATAAACTCATATGAGGAATTTTTTTTTTGAAAATTTTAATTGTTCAATAAATAGGGACTTTTGAATGGTCAAAATTTGACCATATTTTCATAAGTCCATATGAATTGCAATTTTAATTTATTTTAAATTTCTTTGTCCCAAAAAATATGTTTTTGAAAGATTTACATGGGCCATTATTAATATGGACTTTGTGGGTTTTCCTTTTAGGACTTCCAATTAAAAAAATGACATCAATTACATTAAATATAAGTTTTCACATAGATTTAATAAGATTTGTCAACGAGTAAACATGTATTATTCAAATATTAAAATACTAATATTTTAAAAAATAACAACCATGTCCATTTGAATCATTTAAAAAAAATTTGTATAGATTTATAGAAAGTGTAAATCTATTGATATTGAACCACTTGATCACACATTTGCCCAAATTACCTATTATAAGTTATAATAGCTTATAGGTACTAACATTATAATAAAATAAATTATTATAATTATTAACTTACAATAATAATAATAATAATAAGTAATATTAACTATCATACCTAAATCTAAACCCTATTAACTTAATTTAATATTTACTAATCAATTCATCTAACTTATTAACATATGTGGCACCTAGTTTAAGCTTAGACATAGGTCATGTGGCTTTTTTTCATAATTATTTTAGTAATTTTTAAATTTCCCATTTTAAAAATATTTTTCAATTATTTCTTTTTTTTTGTTTGCATAATGCTAGAATATTCCTTAAAAAAGCTATTGGTCAAGAAAACCAAAAATTTGAGATTTATCTCCTAATAATATGACACAATGTGTAACGTGTAATAAATTCTTCTTATTTGCACCAAAATAAGAAAAAATAAAATTCTCTAAATGTTTTTTAAGAGTCTCAAAGAACATTTGGATAATTTGTTGTCCAAATGACATAAATTCATTCCTATACGTAAAATCACGACATGAAAAAAATATAGAAATTACAAAAGACATTTTTCCATTTCATTCAACAAAAATGTCAAGTGATCAATATCCATGACTCTTGTAATGATGACCATTAATGAACCTTTTACTTGGTTCACATAGACTAATTTTGATTATCATTGTCACTGGAGCATTAAAAGGGCACACATGAATGTATAAAAATTCAAAAGCGCTATGATATATGTCACTCAAGAGTTGTGCCTACAACAATCACGTCTCTTAGAGTCGTGTTTGCTTCATTTATTTAATTAATCAAACTAAGGTGGATAATATTATGCAACATGGATGAAATTTTTTCCTTCCTGGATATCAGGGCATGGTAGATCTTTGCATGATTGCACTGGAGTCAATTTGAGTTGACAATGGAGATGTTATGCATCATGGATGCACCTTGAGTGCTTGGGTGCAGCAAGCCGAATTCACACCATTTTTTTAAACCACTTGACCAGGAACACAGTGAGCTTTGCTGCTCTTTTCCAAGGTAGTCAAATCAGGGGAAATGGATTCTGCAATCTTTTTGAGTACTGAAAATTCAGTGTTGAGGGCTGTTGCAAGGGTGAGTTCGGGAACTCTGAACAAGGAAGCTCCAGCATTCTGTAGATCACATCCACCCAATTTATTGATCAGATTGAAGATATGAAATGTATGTGATCAATGCCATTCCGGAATGGAACTGTTGCCTGCAAATTTCTAGCAATGTAGATTCTTTTACAGAATTTGTGGGACTGAACTTGAGTAGGCATCATCAGCCCATGTAATGTAAAAATTTATTCCTAATCTAGTCGCCAGATCTCGACCCATAACTTGCAGTACACAAGGTGGTCATGACTGTGCAGGGTTGGGTAGTTATGTACCAATGTTCCAGGGTTCTGGCTGTTGAGAGCTGAGATGTATGTGGCATTTTCCGTGCCCAAGTTGATTTCAAAGTGAAGTAACCCTCTTGGAAATAAGGTGGAATCTCCTGGGCGGATTATGTCAAGATGTGCGTTTCCTGCAGCCATGTAATTGCAACTAGCTTTCAGAATGTAAGCTCTCAGCTGAAGCACCACATGGATATTTACATCAATGGTTTTTCTCACACAAAAGGCTGCTGCTAATGTAATCTATATGCCACAATAAACATAACATATTGTACCGTACAATAATAGACGAAACTAGAAAGTTTACCTCACACATGATCCCTTGCCTTTTGTGTGAAAAAACCACATACTCTTGTAGGGCATGCACAATTGGACATTGTGTTAATGATTGCAAGAACTTATCAAAAGTTTAACAACAGCAACATTATTCACCTGACGTGTCGATGAAGCCCACTTGGAGTGGGCCACCACTGATGAGAGAGAGCAGTTCAGTTGCTCGCGGATGTGTGTGTGGCACATTCACCCCACAAGGTACCATCTCAAATCTCACCACGGTTATGCCTTCAGACCTACAGATACACATAAATGTACCAACAGAGCAAGCACCTATCAGTACTAATTTACACAGTGGAGATGGTACACAATAGGCTGCATGTGTGTGTAACTGTGATCATTGCAGCCTTATGAAAAGAGACCCTTAGACATGTACAACACTAGTAGAGAGTGATCTATAGATCAGTGTGCATGGAGATATTATACGTACGTGGTGCCAGGAAAGTTTCGAGTGTTCAGAGCGGCACGGACACCTCCAGGGCCTGAAGAGACATCGCCATTGACAAAGATGTCACGAAGAGTGAAGCTGGTGAGATTAAGTGGATTGTCGAGCAATGGATCAGGGTCGGCCGCACTCACTGATATGATTTGCATGCAACTCATTGCGATGACCACCACCAAGCAGAGCACAGCCCGCATTTGGTTGTAACGTGATCCCATGGTAGCTAGCTGCTGATCAACCTGGAGTCCAGAAATCAAATAGGAACAGTGAAAGAGCTAACAATCTGCACTAGGCGGAGAAGGGAAGGGAGCTGCTGATCAAGTGCTGGAGAGGTGAATTGTGAGACTTGAAAATTATCTGCACCCTTGTCCCTTTTTATAACCGAATTGCGCACACACGTAGTAGGTAATGTCTAGTAGGCAATAAAATGTCTAGATAAGGATTCCTGGTCGTCTCCGAGTGAATCGATGTGGGCACCCAGGCGCACCAGGCGCATGCGATTGACCTTGACCGGATTTAACGAATTAAACCAATTAGTGATGCGAACAGTTTCAAGTGCGTTTGAGCCCACGAGCCCTCGTATCACTGCACACAGTGTGCTTTTTTCGGATTGTTAAAAGTCGCCTGATCGCGAAATTGCATGACGCCAAAATCAAATGCCAAGTTCCAGTACACCTGTCTTTGGGCCTTCAACACACGAAACAGTGAATTAACCCAACTGTGAGTTCAGCGAAAGAGGTCAGTCTGGAAACTTCGATAAGGCACCTGGCGAGAGAGAATGTGTAAAATTACCCCATATTCTATTCTAGTGGTACCAGACCAAAATCCAGGTCGAAATTTGCCTAAACCCTAAACAAAAAAGCACTGCCACCAACCAACCTTCCTTTTTAGGCGAAAAATCGACACTGCCTCAAATTTCTGGAGACATTTCCCGTTTTTCTCAAAAATAATTCATCAAGTTTGACCTTTGGGGTCGGGGCCGTGGGGGCGTGTCGCCACAAGTCTGTCTACTCTCTACAGTTTTAATGATCCTGCACAAAAGTGTCGCCAGTTTAGGCGAAATCTGACTTTTGGGGATGCTCGCCAGTGTTGCTACAGTAAAAAAACGAGGAAATATTAATGACCACCCGCCACCAACCCTCAACAGTTGCTTTCAACAAACTACAAAGTGTCATAAAGCTCTCTGTCAGACAGCACAGCAGCAGGTACTCGTAGTTGAAATTATACATTTTTGGACTGACAGTAGTCTGAGCCGCAGCCACGAGACTTTCATGGCCTTGCAAGTTGCTCCTAGTCGACACACAACATGTGACCCATTTGATTTTCAATGTCTTGCTTGCCGGCTGGTGACACATCGCATCGATTTCCCCTAAAATTTCAACAACCTCGATGCACCTGATAGTATACCTCGCATTCAGCAATGACTAATGGTCCAAATCGTACATCAAAGACTGAAATCAAGCCGCATCGTTGCCCGCGACCCCCACAACTTGGCAAAATTATAGTAGTGAGTGGAATGCGAGCCCATGTCCTGCTCACAAATCCAGCTCAAAAGTCCAGCTACGATTTTAGCTCAGCCATGATCCCCTAAACACAATAATATGCATCCCCTCACTTCATGGTGTGCTGGAACCTGGCATTTGGTTACTAGGCAATTTGAATATCTGTCAAGTGGCTAGTTTTAATATTTGCATTCCGTAAGTTCTATCTCTAGTCAGTATGCGTACTCTTGTGGTTGATAAGTTCCTCCTAAATTTGCTCTTCAACAATCTGTGAGGCTCATGTGACTAAACAAAGCCCACAACTCAGTGTATGTTTGTTTTTTTGACGAAATACCACCAGAATGCACCCATGCCATGAAATGGGTCTCACCACCATCACACATCAAGTTAACTGGGTTAATTGGTTTCAAATCACTAAATGGCTTCTAAGAGAGCTGGGCACTTTGTTCACCAAACTCATTCTATGTAATAGAGAAGTTTGCAAAGTAAGCTTGCCTTTGGGCTTTCCTTTCACCCCCAAAACCCTCTTTCACCCTTAAACATTGTTATCTTTAGAGTGATTGTTTTATATTGAAATTGGGTATAAAATGATGGAAACACAATGTCATTACATTTAATGCACAAAATTTGAACTAATTATAATAACGATACACACAACAATAGTGAAGGCGTTCAAGAAATAAAAAAGTTAAGTGAAATTCAGATTATTTCTGAATTTGATGATAAATTGAGTTTCTATTTTCATTTAATAACAATGTATTTTTTTACTATTTTATAAAATTCTCACCTTGCTTTATGACCAGACTTGAGGTATTGGTGGTGTGCATGCACAAATTGGATGCCTTAGATTTTCTTCCAAACTTACGTTTTTAAAAAATTAATAATTTTTTTAACACATGGCAACTTATCATTCATTCTTATTGTTGATAAAGAAAGTCGCATGATAATTGCAAACAATAATACAGATATAATCAATCAAAGGATAAAATTGTATTTAATTTAAATTTTTTTTGTTTTCATTCACAATCCATATCATTTGTAACTATGGTCACATGCAACTTAACTAGATTTTAATTGCAAGTGACATTCACAACTAGGAAAATCTCTATCATATATGTCACTTGTAATTAAAATCTAGTTGCAAGCATCAATCGCAAAATCTCGTTTTTCTTCTAATGAAACCAATATCAAGGTTCTTGAATTTGCAATAATGTGTCCAGATTATAATCAAAGGGCTTTTAAATTGGAAAAATTGAACTCCAACCCACATTTTTAAAAACTCCAAAAATCTATGTAAGATGTTAAAATTGGTAATGAAAGTTCTCTTATAAAGAAAAAACCACAAAAATTTGGTCAAAAATAAAAAACCTTAACCCCCAAGACCATAAAAAATATAAAGAGTTGAACCTTAAAACCATAACCTTAACATGTATGTTAATGTTGAATCTGGTATAAACCAAAAATCAAGTTGATCTTTAAATATGTAAATGAATGAAAGTATGATTAATTAGGTGGCTCAAAAGTAATGTTTAAAAGTTGATAATCTAACACTAATGCTTGGTTTTGCAATTTCAACAATTATCAAATCATAAATCCTATAATTATCCCTTATGCTTTTAATCATAAATATTAATAAACCAACCTATGAATATTCCTAAACATGTGATTGATAAAAAAATCCATGCAAAGATCAAAATTTTTAATGTAAATGAATTTTCAAGGATAAAAATTTGTAACAATCATGTCATTAGAAAAAATAAAATAAAAATATATATATTAAGAAAGTTTCAATGCAATTCACTTAAATTCTTCATTTGATGATGCTTCATTTTATTTTATTTATTTTGACACTACTTTGACATTTGTTTTGAATTCACATTTTTCATTTTTTATGTGATAGGCATAGTGTTATTAGTTCAAAAGTCCATTACGAATCCATAATTTTTAAAAAATTCATTCAAAAAAATTATGATGGTTTCCATTAGTGTCTACAACAACAAAATTTGAAAATGTTAATTTTGAATATGGTTTTAAATTTTACATTTGTATGTAAGCCAAAAAATTACAAATGTGACAATTCAAACTATGGACCTATCCATGCTTTCAACCAAATGACAAATTTCACTCATTATGTTTCAATACAAATTGCAACAAACATGATTTAAATATTAGGTTGGTAAGAAAACAAAAAAAGTTCATGCCATTTTGTCAATTTCAACCCCCCACTATCTCCCCCATCAATGTAGTTGCATTGTGCATCTTTTGTAGATCTTTAGGGGTAAATTAGTTTAAAACTTGACAATGGATCCAAAGGAGTGAATCTAACATAAGTGAAAAAATTTAAAAGATGTTGAACTCCACAACTATACAACCAAAAGAAGGTTCAAAAAAAGGCTTTAAGGTTCAAAAACCAGCTTGAAGATTAATGGGCAACTCACGAAAGAAGGATATTAGTTCAACCAAATATGAAGCTTTATTTTAGCCTTGAGCATCCACAAATGGAAATATATGTTTTAGCAATGATGTGGTTGATATAGACCTTGAATATACTTTCTTATGTTTACATAAAAAAATGGTCTCATTTTTTAATTCAAAATTTACTTTATCAACTTTTATTCAATATTTTACCATGACTTCACCTTATGTAATATTTTTGTATTCAACCTTTCCAATGAACCAAAGGTTACTACATTTGGAAAACGTTTACTTATTCCAAACATGTCCCAAAACATTAACTCCCAACGAGTCCCCATGACCAAAGTGAGAATATGTGAATCTCCATCTCCAAACACAATCACCCCCGTTTTGGTTTCAATTTCACGATGTCTTGATCAAACTTGCCTCCAATTCATTTCCAAGCATATTTGCACTAACTTCAAGTGTAATTTTAAGTTTATAATCGCAACAAAGAAAGTTTTAAAAGGTGATTGAGTTTGAATTCGAGGTTGCAATAAGAAAATATCAAAGCAATGATCATGGCATTGCAATGGGTTCAAGTTTTATGGGATAAAAGTTTAGAAAGTTGTTCAAGAAACAATAATGTTTTTGGAGGTTTATAAATATATTCAAACCTTTGCAATGTAAATCAAACTACATACATTTGCTTTCATTATCTTGTATTTAAGGATAAATATTTAATGGAAACCAAAAGTCATGTCAAACAAGAAGATGGAAAACCTGTACATGTGGTCTATTGCATGAACAAAAACTATTATAAGCATGTTGTGAACATATATAACTTTTTCTAATGACCATATTATAAAATAAAATAAAATTTAAATGAACGATATTAAGAAACCAAAACTTGTTGTACATTAAGGCCTAAGATAAATGAGTATGATACCCAAAAAAATCTAAATTTTGTTTAACATTATAGTCCAAGAATGACCCCAATTCAAAATGTAATAATCTGTTGGTTAAAAATGCAAAAGTTGAACTCGGTGGGTTAACATTAGCCCCCAATCCCAAAAACCTATGAATGAGGCAAATGATTAAATATTAGTACTTTGGCATCAAAATTCTTCAATAGGTTCATGTGTTAAAAAGTTCTAGATCATAAGATAAACACTCAAATTTTTAAGTTCATGCTCATGGTTTGACCCCATTAGGCTTACAATACATGCCCTTGGATCACCAAAAGCAATTTTGAATTTGCGACCAAGTTAGCCCAAGAAGTTGTCACAAGTGACTTGGTTGGGTAGGATTTTTTTGGCTTCAACTTAAGTTTGAAGTAAGCTTTGAATTGAATATTCTAGAACCACATGTCATAACCAAACCAAAGCTAGGAAGAGACAAATGTCCATAGGAGTTCCCCCTTTTGGGAGTTTGGGATGTGATCAATTGTGTGAAGCCATGGAGTTGGTTTGGTTTGAAATTGCAGTAAAAACCTTGATTTCCATAAATTGAAGTCATTGAACTCTACTTGACAAGTCAACAAGTCCTAATTTTCATTTCATAACTTTAATCATTGGCTTTGTTCAATCGTGAGGAGCTAAGGAGCAAGCCCTCAATTTTGCATTTTGTTGTCAAAACCAGGAATCAAGATTAATTTACTGCAATACCCCTTGACAAACTTGACAGTGTGTCGACACAAATCTGAACACAAATTTCAAAGAGTTGAACACAAATCTATAGGAACCAAAAATTCTAAATAATCAAGATTTTAGTGTTAACATTTGAAAACTTTAAGAATACAAGATACAATAATCATGCTTTAAACCTTGGTTGTCTTTTCATGGGTTGTTATTTGAGATACATTGTTTGCGGGTGCAGAAAGGGGGATTGTACACAATTAGCAAAAAGGTGCAATACAACAATAACACCTATGTTTCACCCTTTTTATAAATTGTGCCCCTCCCCCTCCTCTCTCTTTGTGCACCCCCAAATAGTTGATTTTGTTTCTTCCACACCATACTATTGACCAATGTGTTAATGCTTTCAATTTCACTTGGTTGATCATGTAGCAACTTCGGCTTAAAACAAGTTGAACACATTGCATAACTCATTTGTCACATCACCATTGTGAATGTCAAAATTGGAGAGTTGGCACATTTGTTGAAATAAATTTTTATGACATTAACCAATATCATTGCATACTTTTTGTATATATTTTTTCATGACAACAATCTACTTACTAATAGGTTATTAGCAATGTTGTCAAGATCTTCTCTTTTGTTTGTTCAAATGAGTGATTTCAATTCTTACAACCTAAATTGGAACTTGCACCAAAGTTGGGAAATAAAGGTTTGTAATTGGAACTTAAAACCCACTTCCTATTGCAATTACAATTTGACCCTTGCTACAGTCCATCTCACAATATACTTGAATTTTAATATAAGTAGGTCATATTTTTTAGGGTTTAAGGTGGTCAATTTAAATGACTAACTCTAGACTTCATACCTATTCAACTTTTTATCTTGAGGGAGAGCGAGGCAGAATAATTCTATGGGCAAGAAAACTATTGTATTAAAATAGTTATAATATGCATAAAAACTAATGCAAACTCCCAAAGAAGATGTTTAAACCAAAGTTCAACATCGTACCAATGACAATATCAACATAAAGTATGATAGTCTAGGGTTAATTTTCAAATGGACAAAACAAATCATCAAAAAACTCCCAAAACAATTAAAATTAATTTTTTTTATTATTTCACAATCTACAATAATATTGTCATATGAGCTCTGAAATTATTCATATTGTAACTTGCAATAACTATAATGATTTTCAACTTTGTATTTTCATGAAAAATTGGTTCATTTTTTAAAAAGATTATTTAATGATGAAATAAGATGAACAAGACTAAGGTTCAAGATTATCAATGTTGCATAAACTAAAGGTAATCAAGAAGGACTACTTAATTATATACATATACACGTTTGGGGAATTTGTTGAAGGATGTTTCCATAAGGTCCATTGTCCAAGGAACTTTCTTCAAGACCTTCCTCAAAATGTAATGTATGATAAATGATGATGATGAATGAATTACATTGGTTAAAGAAAAAAAGATTAGATGCTAGATGGTGATTGGATGAAAGATGTGTGATCATGTATACATTTCATCCATAATGGATGATTAATGGAATTCATAGATGAATTTCATCCATGACTTAGGCCACATGACTATCACCTAAAATAAAAATATTTTTATAATTTATTCAAAGATTATGGATATATGTTATATGCTTGGGGTTGGTAAATGGATGTCATTCATGGTAATTTTAATAGAATGAATTCTAAACTAGCTTTGGAACTCAAACATTTTAATAAATTGAAAAAAAATCAAAATTGAAAATTCGATAATTTGAGGAACCAAGCCCAAAACTTCATCAAGAGTTTGAAAAACACAATTCATTTGTGCAAGGAGAATCCATATAATGACAGAAAAGAATGGCAAAAATATGAAAAATGATTGTTGTTGACCCATGCATTTCAGAAGGACAATTTTGGGTTGATTCAAGGTCACTCAACATTGTAAAGTTGAATAAAAGAATAGGAAAAGACAATAAAGTTGTCCCTAAAATTGGGGTTTTTTTAGGGAGAATAATACACTTACAATACAGTTATTGAAGATGTGGATCAATTTAAAGTTGGGAAAGGACTGTAAAACCCAGTGTTGGGCAGGTATCATATTTTTATGATACGTGTCAGGTCCAATTTTCACAAAGTAATTTACAAAAGGGTCCGGTTTAACCTCAAAAACATTTTATTTTTTTACTTTTTATGTCGGGCAAGGGTATCAACCTTTTTAAAAAAAATTAAATTGGTTTTCACAATGTCAGTTCTTGAAAATCTGAAAACAGTTGATTATCCTTTGCTGGTTCTCACAAACTGGGTATTACATTATATTTTTAATTATAAATTAAAAAATTAAAGTTAAAATTAAGATTAAATAATTACTGATTTGATTTCTTTTTTTAACAACAGCTCTGACTTTTGAAAAAATTCAAAATCAAAGGACGTTCGATTCAAAGTTTTTGAAATATTTCTAAAATAAATTATCATTTAAAATAAACTCTTCAAACATCAATACCATATGACCTAGTCTACCATCAATAAGTACCTACCTCCAAATATTTAGCCCTCCCTTGGATCTTTCATCTCCCAAGGCAAATTAAACTTTACAAGCAATTTTTGATGTGGGTTTGATAATCAAAGTGTCGTTTCTTTAGACCTAATTAAATTAGGCTGACTTAACATCGTTTACCTCCAAAGTTCAAACCCAGGATCGATGAATGATTAACAAGGTTCAGTAAAGAAAACGTTGTTCCATTCTAGATGGAAACATAATTAAGTTTGATGCTCATAACTTTTTTCTCATTGCTTGCTTGTACTAGTCTTTTTTTGTATGGCGGCTAAACCTTGAGACCCTGACCTGGTAAGGAGTTCTCAGATTTTTTTTCGTTTTTTTTTTAAAAACCGATTCCCACATTTGGTTCTCACACAAGTGAGAACAGGAAGTTCGATTTTCAGTAAGGTTATCATTCATGATGATACCTTGAGAGGATCAGACTGAAATAATACCCAAGTGATGCCCAGGGATATTTTTGATACCCGCCCAACACTGGTAAAATACTTAAACTTGGGGACCAATATCCCCCAAGTTGAGGACAAAAACTTGGAAGACCTTAAATAAGCAAAGGGTCGTCCTTATCACAGGCTGCTTTTTTTTCTCCCTCGTTTGTGGTCGAGCCTATCCATCTTTTTTGAGATGGATGATGCACAGACACAGTCTAATAAAGTTTTCTATTCTACACATAAGTGCCTATTACAGGCCCCAAATGTGTATAACAGGACCCCAAAATCTGTACTGGGCAACATCAAAATGTGTCTAGGCAGGAAAATGGGCAGTCGGGGAAAAAAGAAGTACGCAGTACTTTTGTACTGCCTGCAATAAGTAGTACCCTGTTCTTATTGAACGCTTCCACTAAAATAGAGGATGAAAAAAAGACGAAGGAAATAAAGGAAGAATCAAGTTTGACTTTCTATACTTGTTTTAAATAGATTTTTAACTGTTGTGAAACTCGAGTCTTGTGAAGTGGGTACTGAACTTCATTAACTGATTATTTCCAGTAGTGTGGTTATATGTCACAGTAGTTCATTTTTCTTTCAGCCGCTCCAGTGGCCCGATCAAAAACCTTTACATTTCCAGTGCCCACTGCCTTTAGTGATGTAGTGCCCTAATAAGTACCCAATTTCGTGTACTTTGTAATTCCATAAGAACTAGGGATGAAAGAATAATTTGAGGGTCGAACTAAGGCCTGAACACAACTTGACTTCCACAATAACTTCATTCCAACATCTTTGTGGATGTGAGATTGCCTCGTCAAATTGTTTTTTCATTTAGTTTTTCTCTTCTCAAATGTCCTTCAAACATTTGTGGTAAACAGATGAAAATGAATATTTCATTTATTTTGCTCATATCTTAGTTCTTATTTGTTCAGATTTGCAGGCATTCTTTTCTTCAATAATGATGCTAAGCATTTTTTCTTATTCATGAGTTATGAAAATAATAAGTAGAATGATGACCAAGTCACTTTCTTTCCAATTGTGATGTACAAATATAATGTATGTCACTAAACATTCAAACAATGAGCGCCTGCAATTTGCCAATTTTGCAATGTGCCCAATAGGTATGCCAAGGTGATCCGTTCACATGACCGGTTAGAAAATTTGTGATAATTAGGTGAACACAAAACACCAGGAAAATTTTCCAAATAGGTATTTGTGGAGGGCACTGGATATCCAAAAATCTCCCTAAGAGGAGGGTTCTTAACCCTACTCCCTAAGAGTGGGATGAAAACTATGCCTACTTATAGGTGTAGATATCTTTCACTCTTAAGGAGTAGGTGTATGAACCCTCCCCCTCCTACGCCTCATTATCAAATGTATGTTTAAGAAGTTCATGATAATGTTCACCTTGTGCTTTATGATGGGTAAAGCCATGTGTGGGGAACATCCCTAAGAATGCAAGACCAGCCTCAGCTTAGGCCCCTTATTTTGGAAATGACCTCCACCTTGCCGCAATACCCCATACATAAGTATTTGGAGAAATTCTTTGAATGTGTGGAGGACTGCTTATTTCTGGGAAGATCCCTCTGAGAAAAGAGGACGGGTCTTACACCTACTATGAAGGAGTTGAAAGTAGCTTTATGGGCATGAAAGAGCCTATGTTGTCCCTCCCACTCCTAAATTGTCCTATTCGCATTGCCTTGTGATCTACAAATGTTTAGACTTATAATTAGGTTTACCTCACGCTTTATAGGGAAAAAGGATCACATGTGGGGATGGAATTGGCCACCATGTCATCCTAGACCTTGTTCATTAATCTAGACTAAAACAAAATAATAATAATAGAGGTGAGGCTAATTGTAAGTAATCCCACCTAAGAGATCCACTACACAAGTTACTTGTAACAAAAAAATCTGTTTCATCTAATTTCAGGCATGTGCAGATTTTTTCTTCACATAAGAGAGTTCTTCACCAATTCCCTCATCCATCCCCGCATAAACAAGGGGCACATGTCACACTGCAGCTTTGCCATTTACTTTTTAAAGTATTTTAAGACAAAAGAATTACGAAAACTCAAATATTTCACCATGCAAAAATATAATCTTCAACAAATCATCTAAAAGAAACAAAATCCTTCAAGATATTATAACTGTATAACTATCTCATCTTTCAAAAATCCTCATATAAAAATTGACCTATTATTACCTAGGGGCCAAAATCCCTTAAGCTACTATACTCTATAGTAAATCTAAACTCAGTATCCTTGCCTTGGTATGCAAGGCCAACAAAACGAACACACAAAATAGGGCCTTTATACCTTACCCTCTCACAGTGGAAATTTTAACATTTGTGGTAGATTGGGAGTGTGAAAATCATTGTCACAAATAGTCCAGACTGAACATCCTTCAAGCCTTTTAGAGGCCCACTGCAGACAACTACCTATTTGGTCTAATTTGTGAAAGCTAAGCTCAAGCATAAGCAAATATTATCAAATTTGTCAACCCCAATTGATGGATGCATAAGAGGGGGTTGGATGTCACTTTACCACTATGGTGTTTAGGTACAGTTCACATCTTGCATTGTGGGTGTGTCGTCAAAACATTATACAATCCTTCTCTTTCTACAAGTTGACAAAATGCCTTGATTCTAGTCTTAGTCAAATGTTATTAAAATGAGCACAAAGAACCTGACACGTAGTCATAACAAGCCCACCATGTCTCCCTACTTTTGATACGGTTTAGTGATTGAATGTCAACAATTCATAATGGCCACTTTAAATATTTGTAAGGTACTATTCTGCTGCATTCCTTCCAGAGCCTTTGAAACAATAAATAGAATACTATTGTATCAATTGGAACATATCAAACTCTAATCTTCAATCTTCCATAAAGGCAATTTTTGACAATGGCTAGTGGAGGACGGGACTCAGTTGTAGCAAGTGGAGAATTCAAGCATTATGAAAGGGCACACTACACTCTCTGTCGCTGGCTTGTCTCCTAGCTTCATGTTGTGGACTTGTGTATGGTTGTAATCTTGGAATAACTGATGAGTAGTCATCAGTTCCACATGTTTGTTGGCTCTGCCCATAGGGAAGAGACTATGCATATGTGCAGGATTTGGACTTGGGGATCAAATTTTGGTTCACTCATTGGCCAACGTGGAGATGACAAATATCCATAGAATGAAAATTTTCACACGGATGTATTTTTTCATGTTTAGGTGGATGTAACTTTAAGTACATTAGAATTTTAGGTAGTTGAACGTTGCGAGTTTTGATAACCATCATAGAAACTAAAAGGATTCTCTTCTTCAACCAAGCTCTATGCTATTGGAATTATAGCTTTGGTTGGAATGGTGATTGTCAATAACCATGCTAACGGCCTTCACAACTTACAAGATCTCAACAACGAGGTTGTGGATTTGGTAAGATCTTTTTTTATGCATTTTTTTATTTATGTTTTTTGTTGCAATGAAATAGTGAATGATTTGAGGATTTTGCTTCAAGTCCTCTATCCTTGTTTGCAACTTCTTTGCCGCTATTAGAGCTTTTCACATTCATATCTTGTTCCGTTATAACGAAATTGACAATGAGTGGAGCAAACCACGTATGCTCGCTCATCGCTCACATACATTCAACAAGTTTCTATAATTGGTGAAATGTATTAGTACATCTTTCTTAACACCCACTTGAGCCATTCTTGATTGTAGGGGAGATAGGTTTTGTTCACTTCTTTCCTTCTCTCTTCTAACAAAATTATCAAGTCCCTAGGATGTGAAATAGAAGCCAAGGTTGATGTCCATTCCTATAGAGGCATCAAATAGAATAAATAATATCTTTGCCATTTAGGTCATTTGGGATTTAATCATGCATAATAGAAGCTATAGATATCTAACTTTTGGAAATTATAGACAAGTGTCCAAAGATTGTGACAAAAGTTGGGAGAAAATTTCCTCTAACTTTTTTAACAAGACAAGACAGGAAACAAGAAGATTTTTAAGATTTGGAGCTAGATTGTTTGAGTATCTATCTCTTCAACAACAATATAGTTTCCACAAAAGACATAAAAACAAAACATAAGAACACCACACACACACAAACGAGAGAAAGAGAGAGGAGGGGGAGGAGTTAGTACTTGTTTTGCAACAATTGCCCATCAAAACAACAAAATTACCATCATCAATCTAAGGCAGCTTTGTGCAATTGTTGTGGCTAGGTTGCTGTTATTGCCATTTTTTTTCAAACTCTTTTACAATTCTAAAATTAGGGTTATGAAGAAATTTGAATTGTTGTTGGTGGTGCCAATTTGCAAGCAAAGAAAAAAAAAATGAACATCTACACATTCATTATAGATAATTGTAGCAATGATGTGAAAAGAAGAAAAAGAAATAGTGTAGAATGCTCTGAAATCCATGGAGACAAATGCAAATGTGAAGTTGACCTAATTTGCAATGGAGAGCATCATCATGATGTTGTTGTTCTTGTTTTTTGTTGTTGCATCATCTATGCAAGGCAATGTGTGGGTGACACCTTGTCCTTAAGAGATTGGAGTAAACTGAAATTAAAACAAGCTAGCAACAAAGACAAGAAAAAGGAGAAAGAAAAGTTAATAAAGCAAAGAGGGAAGAATCCAATGCCATTGTGCAAAACAAATCATGTTCATGATGTTCAATTAGGAGATGGAATGGCCTCTAGGGCTCTTGCATCAACTTGTGAAATGTTGTTGCAACTAGTAGGTGGAATATGTGTTGTGAGTATCTAATTTGTAAAAAATGATGAATGATGGAGTTGTCAACCATTGGGCTTGTTTCAATTTCTCAAAATATGTGCAATAGAATGTTGTTTCTACATTTTGCATGAGTTGGCTCACATGTACTAAACATCTGGAATGGTATTGTGTTGAATTTTTTATTTTCAGTTTCTACATTGAGTTTGCATTCCTATTCCTTTCATCAAACATTCTAAAGCTAGCATGTTGTAACACATTATAGGTTTTTTGGGGTGAACCCATTGTCCTAGTTTAGGGTGTGCGCCTAGAGCATGCCAAATGTGCTTTATCACACCTTTATGAAGATGTTAAGAAAAGAACAAAAGATAAAGGCTTAAATCTTCTTGTGGCCATATCACAACATCTACTTCCCTTAGGTAAGTAACATTGTTTATACCTTTCTCTTTGTTTGCATATTGTTTTATGCAGGCTGCAAGAACTTCAACAATTGACTATGTGAATTAATAGTGTACAAGCAAAAAATGAAACAAATTGCCAAAGGAATCCTTAATTAGTAGGCTGATTTTCAGTCAAATCACACTACACTTGAGAAAAATATTCAGCAACACTAGACAAGATAATATAAGCAAATTTGGCTATCATGTAGCTTGAAGTTGTGGGAGATATAGTAAATGTAGTTTGGCAATTGAAGAATGTTCTGCAACAACAACATTGGAATTATTCCTTCATGATGCAGGTATGGAATACTAAGCTTCATGATTGTGTATAACTATTTCAAAAGAAGGAACATTTATGGTTGTTAACTTCTAGCACTGTTACAATGAAACTATGCGTTTGTTGGAACTTTGAAGTGCTATTAATTGAATTATTTCAAAAGTTCATAGAAGTTTAATTCTTGATGGGACCTAAAAATAGTCTCTTGAAACAATAGGTGAAAGCGGATCTTGAAGAACACATAGGCAAAGGTGCCAATGACACTCGTTTCCCATTGACACCCCAACGTGTAGTGTCCGACCTTCAGTATGGATCATTTTCCATGAGTCTTGGAACACTACATGAAACTTGGAATTCAATGCTTAAAATCATATTAAAATCAGTAGTGATGGAAGCAAGTTGGTTGCACATTGTCATTTTTTAATATTTTGTAAATTGAAAATGAAGAATATTGGGCCTAAGTAGTTTTTGATCAACTTTTTCATGCAAGAATCACTTTGGGAAACTTTGCCTCATGTGTAGGAAAGTGATGTCAATTGATAGAATTGTTTACTTAGATAATGGTAACTATGGGTCAACCTAGTTGATCCACTTTCAATTCATAACTTTCCATTTCCATGTCTGTCTTTTTGTTCTGCTACAACTTTTTTTCAAGTACAAAGATTTTCCCATTGTGAGTCATTATGAGAAGTGGATTACCTTCTAATCAAGTTTGTTTCTTTTTGTGTTTACAAGAATGTTCAAGGTTTGGTTCTAAAATGCTACAAGGTTTGTTCTCTAGTATGTGCTTTAGGGAAGAGGTTTTTAGAAGTTTTCAATCACACTTGCATTTAAGAGCTTGGCATCAAGCAATTTTTAATTGTTTTCTTGTGGTATTCTCAATTAAAGGTTTTCTAATAAAGATTGTTGGGTGCACTAGAAAAGGAAAATGGGAAGGCGTTGATGGGATGGTATGTTGGGAATGTGTGTATGTAGGCATATGAGCCCAACACATTGTTCCTTCACAATTTTCTAACAACTATGGGAGCATGACTCTCATTGGCGGTAGCAACCTATCTCTTCCATCCAAAGAAAATGGTTGTGGCTATTTGTGGTGATGGAAGCTTCATGTTCAATTCTCAAGAAGGATTCCAATTGTTCTTCCCATAAGGTCTTAAAGTTAAGAAGTGGGCATTGGAAATATTTATGGCTTAGATAATTATCTACTTTCCCCTTTGTCCCATTGTTGAACTTTTAAAGTGAGAATGAACTATAGACATGTTGAAAGATCAAGACAAAAAAAAGGAATTTTATTAGGAGCCAGTATTGCATTGCAATGTGTAATAGAGCAGTTTATTAAGCATTTTGATGATTTTTGTAAGAGATGGAAATAATAGTGCGTTTAGATATCAATTTGATGATTGTTGTTTTGAATGACAATGACTTTTCAATTTTCAGTATTCAGACATTTCAATTTTCAGTTTTCAGTATTCAAACATTTTGGTTTTCAATTTTCAATATTTAGACATTTCAATTTTCAAATTCTAGACGCTTCACATAGAGATTTTAAATTTCAGTTTTTAGCTTTGTATTCAAACATCCCAATTCAAACATTTTACTTCTCAAATTTTCAAATTCCAAACATTTCACATACAAATTTCAAATTTTGATTTTCAGCTTTCAATATTCACACATTAGAATTCAAACATTTTAGTTTTCAAAATTTTAGATTCCAAATATTTGATATATTGTAGTACCTTGGCAAGTTTGGCACATGCCTCCCAAACAATCAATTAATTTTAAATATTCAATTTCGAAAAATAAAATATTCCTAAAGATTCTTTATTTTCCTTGCTAAGGAGTTAGTCTTTGGAATAAAATGTTGATCATGGTCATATAACATTGGGCAAAGCCATTATGCAATGAGCTACATTATTATGCAACATGTTAGGTTGTGATTTTGGAAATTTGAAATTATTATTCAAGTTTGATTCTAGGCGATTGTTTCTAGCTTGAGTTTTAAAAGCTTGAATAACATTATTTATTGCGACTATATATCACATAAATATTGGACTACTTTGGTGTGTTAGGGGGGGGTAAGGGGGGGGCAGAAATGAATGATTTCGAAAGTAAGCTATTTTTGTTCGAATGTGAAAGATGCCATCCCAACCCTTTGACAATAATAATAATAATAATAATAACAAAACTTCCAAAAAAAACTCCCCCAAAAATTCACATTTGATAACTCCAATTTTTTAATCTGCTAAGTTAGATTAAAATTATTGGTGGCAAAAATGGGAGTTGTGATGTCGCATTCCAACTAAAAAGTGAAAAAAAACTTGAA
>Ga0209208_10001300_pt1 | contig 34955 bp, 30 predicted proteins | sample S1TSphfallax_3_FD_187694 | JGI IMG/M metagenome (GOLD analysis project Ga0209208, IMG submission 187694) | Host-associated microbial communities from peat moss isolated from Minnesota, USA - S1T2_Fd - Sphagnum fallax MG (SPAdes) (version 2) | ecosystem: Host-associated > Plants > Peat moss >...
TGATGGTAATAAATTAAAAATATTAAATAAGGCTAAATAATAGGTAATATGTATGTGGTTAAATAATAAATATTTTATCATGTTGATATGTCATAGTGTTTTTTAATTAGTTTATTAATAAGGAAGGTTAAATAATAAGTAGTACATATTGGTTGTTGGGTAAAAAAAAAGGTTAATTAGTTTTAAAAATAAGGTATAGTTTATTTCAATAATCAATTTAATGACAATATCAGGTATATAACAATCTGAAATAATGGATTATATTTAATATAGGGTGGCTTTAATACATATATATTAGAAAATTAAATAATAATATAGTGCTAAAAATAGGTGGGACAATTATTTAATACCCCCCTTAAAAATGGTTGTTTGATGCGCATTAATCCCAAACTTTCCATTAAGTGTCCCCCCCCCCAAGATGTGGGTTAAATAATAAGTATTTTATCATGTTGATATGTGATTTTTTATTACTTATTTAATTAAGTAGGTTAATGAAATTTATTTATTAAATAGGTTAGGGTTTAGTTAGTAGGTGTAATTAATTAGGTAGGGTATATAATTAATCTATTAAATAAATAATACAAGTAATAAGGGTAATTAATATGTGATAAATTTTTTAATCAATTGATTATTTCATTAAATAGGCTATGTAATTAATCTAGTTATTAAATAAACTAAGTAATATGTAATAAATAGTTAGTAAGTCATATGTATAAGGGTTATTGATAGGTACTTTATCGTGTTGATATGTTATTTTTAAACATTTAATTATTTAATGAAATAGGCAATGTAATTAATTTACTGAATATGTTAAGTAGTAGGTAGTAGGAATAATTTATGATCCATTTGTAAACAATATATGATGAATAAGTTATATCATGCATTTAAATTACATTTTGCTTGTACAATTATGATTTATTAGAAACAAAATTGTACAATATAATTTTTAAAATCAAATAAAAGTTTGAAATGTGAAAAATGTATTTATTTTAAATAAAATTGTATTATAACTTAAAGTAAAACTTAAGATATTATATGTGTAAAAATAATAAAATTTTATGACTCCATAAAATTAATTATATATATAATACAATATAATATTCAAAATCAAATGAAACTTTTAAATATGAAAGATATATTTATTATTATTATTATTATTATTATATCCATTTATAAATCATGTGTTTAAATTGATTTTTTAAAAAGAATTATTGTTGAAACAATATTCAATAATGAGATTCAAATGTATATTTAAACAATAAATTTACATTAAAAAAAAGAAAGTTATAATTGTGCACATTATTGCAAGAACTTTAAAATTAAAATTTAATCTTGTGATTTGTATAAAAATTTAATACAGAAGAAAAAATATTGTCTTTTTCTAACCCAACACATTGTAACTATTATCCAATTTGAATACATTTCAGTTACATTTGACCATTTTAAATTTGCAAGTGGCTTGTTGCACTAATTAATGATCAATATTGTTCATAGTTGTTATGTTCACTATGTTGTTCACTTATGAGTACAATTTATATTTTATTTATTTATTTAATAATTTTAAATTATTGGCCTAAAAATTGAATTACCTTTTAACTTTATTTACACAATGCATTATAGTGGGTTAGTGATCTGTTTGACATTCTTCAACTATCAATATGGTACATGAGTTGAACCATCAATTTTTAACATGTTGAAACTATTATTAAAGAGTTGCATTTTACACTTACCATAATTTATTAAGACACATGCAATGATTTGAAACCTCACATTTATATTGGAATGAATCAATGATTTTTTTTTCATCATTTCAATTGTCATAATTGAACCATTCACTTTTAATATATTACATTAGAAGATATCTTGTAATATGTGATCATTTTTTTCACTACATGCAACTATGTGTTGGTTGTGAAAATATTTGATTTTTTTTGCAAATGATTATCAAAATTCACACTTTATATGGTTAAATGTGACTATGTTATGACTACCATGCGACTATTGACATATTCATTTTTTCATTTGGACATCTTTTGGGATTTTTTTCATCCAAAAATAGGCTCATATTTTCCACTAATTGCATTTGGGATCAAAATTAATCACAACCATATGCCATATACATAGCCCTTTGACATACATTAAGGTGTGTTATAACTAAATTTCAAATACATTTTTACGATGTATTAAGGTTGCATTAAGGGTATTTTTAAAAAATTATGAAGAGTACATTATGCATTAATTATGGATCAATTATATATTGTGAACATGTTAAGGGTTTTTATCAACATGGTTTTTATGGTGAATTTTTGCCATTTGGTGATATTATTTTTCAAAAAAAACCTTTGTTTTGGTTTTGATATTTTCAACAACCTTCTCACCTTTCTTTGTCCTTGACACAACAAATCTATTGTGACACCCTTGTTCCATGACAACACAAACACAATGATCACAATGTGAGATGCAATGGAATATGCCATTACACCCAATTGTTTTTAAAACTTCAATTGGTATTTCAAACAAATTACATAAATGTGAAATCAATTCATATTTTTATTTTGACAATTGTTATTTTAAAATAAAAAGTTTATCCTTCAGTTTTGAGTATTTTTATTTGGATATGAAAGTTCATATCTCAATTCTCAAAATTATTATTTCAATCTAAAAATCTGAATTTCAATTATGTAAATTATTATATGAAATTTTTTTGAATAATTTTTTTCATTTAAATTCTGAAAATTAAAATCTGAAGTAAAAAGTTGTTATTTGAATCTGAAATTTTTTCTTTGCATTCTGAAAATTAATATTTGAATTTTTAAAATAATATTTGGATCTGAAAATTGATATTTCAATTCTAGAAATACAAATTTCAATTATGAATTTCTTTATTTGAATTCAAAAGTTGTTAATTGAATCTGAAAATTGATATTTGAGTTCCAGAAATATTTTTATTTAAATTTAAAAATTGATATTTCAATTTTGAAAAGTGTTATTCAAATCTGAGAATCACTTCATATTTTGATTTAAAAATAAATCAAATAACAAGTTTCAGAATGGAAATATCAAGTTTCAAATTCAAATAACTTTTTTTGAATTCAATTGAAAATTCTCCGAATTGATATATCAATTTTCAGATTCAAATAATGCTTTAAAAAATTAAAATATCAAATAGGAAATTCAAATAATTTTTTGAAATTCAAATATGAATTTTGAGATTGAAATAAGAATTTGTAGAAATGAAATATCAAATTTTATATTCAAATAAAAAATTTCAGAAATAAAATATCACATTTCACGTTCAAATAACAATTTTCAGAATTGAAATGTCAGTTTTCAAATTTTTAATTTGTCAAATTTCATATTCAAATCACAATTTTGTTGGTAGTTGGGTTGAAACAATTATCTAACAATGACCCAAGGATTTTGGACTTCCAAAGCAGACTAGAAAGTTGCATTTGTGAATGATGTGATGGGAGTGGGGCTAACAAATGATATGCTTAACACTGTACTAATGAGTGAGGAGATGAAGTGAAAAATAAAATTGAAAGGTGAAAAAAAGGCAAGGGAAAAAAATAATAAGGAAAAGGAGCTATGGAGGCTCAATAAAGAGTTACAAAACAAAAATACATTGGAAGCCTTAGTGAAAGAAACTTTGGATCTTTTTTTGGCAAAGCATAAATAAACAAAAGTTGAAAGGGTGGTCTTTAAGGAGGTTGTGCCAATTAATCTCTTCCTCTTCTTAGGAAGATGAGAGAGGATTGTTATAAATTAATAGAATTGATTTACAATAGTCATCATCACAAGCATCCCTAGCACCACAGAGGTCAATGCAATTAGAAGTTTTGAATTCAAATTTCCATAGTTTTGATGTAAACTACACAAAAGACCATGTTTAGGTAGGGCAATTCAAAGCTGCTTATGACAATTTACATTCTATGCTTCAATGTTATTATTAAATAGATATAGTGTATTTGCATCCCTTTAAAGTAAGCTATCATTAGCTAGAATTTGTATATCACTCAAAATATGAAATGACATGTGTAATGTTTTGGTCTTGTTAAGTGTGAAGGAATTTGAGTTGGTTGATGCCATGGATTTCAATGAGATCAACGTTTTTTTACATTCCATGTTAGCTGAAGAATCAACATTGAAAAACCACTTCATAGTACATCCAAAATTGGATAGGTGTATACCATGTGATGTTAAGTTAGAAGTAAAAAACAAAAGCCAAGCAACACTACAAGATGGTTAAAATCAACATTTGGACCTTGCATGTTTTTTCTACTTTCATAGTGTGGTTTATGTGAAATTTATTTTTAAAAAATCTTGTAAATTTTTGTGTTATGTGTCCTTTTTTTTTGTATAGTTGTAAAAGGATATTGCACATATACATGTTTTGAATCATGTGTTGCTAACCTATTTTTGTCTTTTAAGAAAATTAAGAAAATTGTTCAATTTGTAGAAGTTTCATTCCAAGGTTTGCTAAAGGGAACATATAACTTTTCCAAATTTACATCAATTGTTAATTTCCAAGTATATGAATCTAACCTATACAACAATAGTAAGGATGTGTTCCTAATTCATTAAAAATTACACTAATCATTTAAATGAAATCAACATCAATTTATTAGATGAAAATTTAATGAATTCATCACATCTTTTAATGATCAACAACATGTTGATATGGACAAATCATTTCATTCAAAATAATCAAATTAAAAATGGTCACATTTTGTTATTTAAATTAAACTATTTTTAATACAATTTTATTTAATATTAATTTGAATATAAATATTAATTTAGTTAATTAATTAATAAAAATAATATGTGTACATGTAATCAACATACAACATTGATCACATGAAAATTTTACCAAGATTTGAAACCTTAAATTCCACAGTGATAACTCATTGCTATTGCCATCCAACCACCTTATTTATATGAAACAACTAGGATGATGATTATATTTATCATGTCGTTTATTACAAATGGTTTGCAAAAACCAATTTTAATTATTTTTTTATTTTTCATATTATGTCCAAATGAAAAAAATTAAACTTCATTTAATAAGATTTTCCAAAATGTACAAATTTTAGATATTTTAAGCAAAAAAAATTTAATTTGACTGAAAATGCATTTGAATCTTGCAATTTAATACATTTCAACAATGATGTCTTTAAGATTTTTTTAAAAAACCATTATTATTTTTCTCATTTTTTTTCAAATGAAAAGAAAAAATCAATCTAAAGTTTTTTCCAAAATGTAGACATATTTAAAATATATATTATTAAACTATTTCATTTGACTAAAAATACATTTGAAATGGGCAATTTAATTCATTTTTTAAAAAATGAAGATTTTTCTTTTTTTAAATCATTATTAGTTTCTCATAATTTTTTCAAATTAAAAAGAAATATTTCTATATACATTTTTTCAAAATTCTCAAAAAAAAATTTAAAATTTTTTATTTGATTGAAAATGCATTTGAATTTTTTTACTTCAATTTTTTTTTTAAAAATTGAAGAAAAAAAAATCTTTGAAATAACATTATTTGTGAATAAGCCTATTTTAAAACACCATTCATTTTTTGTTTTAGAAAAAATTGATTACTAATGACAATATATTATAATATATCTTGCCACATTTTAAGCATATATTTAATCAATAATTTTGTAATAAACATATTAATTATAATTATTTAATAATTTATTTTAATGTGTAATATTTAATTTATTAAACACATTGGTAGGCACAAATTCTACTTATATTTGCTCTCTACCTACTAATAAAAAATACAAATTGTATCCATAATAAAACTTAAATCATATACACCATTTTAATTAATTTGTAGAATTTATTCACACATTCATTTCAATACTATTAGTGCCCCATTATTCCCAAACTCTTGATTAATTCATGATAATTAGAATTTGAGATCAAATTTTAATTATTACAATTTAGAAAACACAATATATTCATAATGTACTCACCGTTTTATCATTAATATTCTATTATTTTAATTATTCAAAATTAAACATATCAAACATCTATAGTATAAAAATGTAGAAATAAAAAATGAACAAAAAGAAAATCTATGGGTCACCACCCAACAAAACTTTAAATTTTCATATTATGTTTCTATTTTATTCTTTAGCAACTTTCTAAGTCTAAAACACTAACTAAAGAATCCATTTTTATTTTCAAACCCTCATAATGAAATGGGTTAATGGATTAAACCCATGCTTCTAATAATGCAAGTAGAGTTAGTTGGTGCCTTATTAATAGTATGTGATCCATTTTTTGATGCATGACCCAAATTAGTAATGTTGGTGAAGATTTCCTTAAATGATTTTGGTCAAAGGTTTAGTTTTTAAAAGGAAGTTGAACTAAAATTACACATGCTTCATTAATGTAATACCTTGAATGAAGATAAATTTGATTTTTTTAATTAGCTCCTTAGTGATTTTTAATTCTTGGTAAGGCTACATATTATTTATGTTCTTTCCTCTGTCAACATTCTTTGTTGTATTCATCATTTGGAAATCAAATCTAAATGTATGGATATATAGGTTGATGGTGTACTTTTTGTCAGTGCCATATATGTTGAAACAAATTTGGATTTAGGGATTGGGTGTATGCTAATATTCATTGTTTTCATTTGCCAATCTATGGATCAAATGAAACTAATCCACTATAACTTTCAAATACTAAAATCCCAAAATTGGAACCATTGAAAGCTTAAAACACTTTCAGAACATTTATTATTATGTTGGCTTGTATGAGCTTATCAATCATTATGAAATAAATGGTCATCACATCAATTAAATAGGGGACATATGCCAAGGTCTCATTCTAGCCATTTGATATAAGTAGTTCATGGTTTGCTAGTATGAATATAATTTATTACAAAAACTATCATAAGAGAAATTGCCACATGCACCAAAATCAAAAGCACATCAAAAACCAAAATAACAATGTGTTAAAATAATCAATATGGATACATAAACATTGGCATAAAAGATTCCATGAAGGTATTAACAATGTAATCAGGTCTATCACTAAATTTATTTTTTTCTATAATCTAATTTTCTTAATATTTGAGTTTAAACAATCTATATAAATTTCTAGTCCTGATTCAATTTTTGAACTACTAAAAAGTAGGAATAACTTAGGCATACCAAAAGGAAACACTTTAATCTCTCCCACAAGTTCCACCACCATGGATGGATTTACAACGACCATGATGTTTAAACAATGAGTGGTGCTTGCAATATTTCATTCAAATGTGTATGACATTTTCAAGGGAAATAAGACAAGTGTAAAAATATATTATACCTTAAAAAAAATTTAGTTCCCTTATTAATTATGTTGACATTGACTAGATAAAATGCAATCATTCCATTTGTGTCAAAATACCAATAAAGGTAACATGTTTTCCTTTATGCAATGACAAAAAGATGTACAAATGTGAAAAACATATTTTGAGAATGTGTGTGTATACCACAAATGAAACAAGGGCAATATTGAAACCCACGAAGTATTGGGCAACTAACATGACAATTGTACATGCATGCCCAACAACACCAATGACAAGGGGTTTAAGGGAAAGACCACTACCAAAAACTATACATACCTATTCCATTGTGTATTCCACCAACAATGGGTGGAGATCTTGAAATCCACTATGGTGGAAATTGACATTAGCCCAGTGGTCATTGTTAGGAAATGGGTTGTGTGGAAACAATTCCACCCAACAACTTGTTCAATAGTTGTTCAAACTTGGTCAATTTATCCATGGAGTTTCAAACTTCAAGTGAAAATTTTGTCAATGAACATCAAGAATAATTCAAAATTTTATGGAAACTTCAAAAAACAAAAAATATTCAGCATGCACCTTATTCCACCAAGTTCCAATGGCATGCAAATGCAATGCAATTTAGTAGGAATTTCCATTGAACACCCGCTATAATGGAAATTGATGGTCAAGTCCACCCATGATATTGTTTTGTGATAATGTTTCCATTGAATAGTTAATTGGGTGGTCAGTTTCAATGGAATAAGACACAATAAATGGTAGTGGACCATAACAAACAAACACCCCTACCAACATCAACAATCATGCACTATTCAAGACATGCAAATGTAAAGGAAACAACTATGCCATCTCTGAACTCTACGATACTAATGCATTCCAAATTGTTTTTGTAAAAATAGTGACATCATAGTTTTGGATTCTTCCACTGGAAAAAAATTAGTTGGGATTCTATGTTATGCAAATTCTTGTCCTAGATTTTGAGGTGTGTGGAAGTGAAATTGGGTTTATTTTTTGGAAACCCTATTCAACAAAACTTGTGGGCATCAATACAAAGCAATATGGATTCCCCTTAGAGAGGCAAAAAACTTTAGCTCCTCACAACAACCTTTACATGGAAGAAGAATAAGTTGTATACTTGTGCGTGTTTTGTGCAATCCTACGATGATTATTGAACTTCAATTTTGTCATGTGTCATCTTCATCATTCATTAGGTATTCTCACTTCATCATGAATGAGGTTGATTCCTCAAGCAATGTGATCTATTTCATTAACATCAATGTCCTAGTTTAGGTAATATTTTTTGTATCCTTTTTTCATGGCTCCATTCATATCAATGTCCTTTCACAATATCTTTCTTATCATACACTTTTAGTAGTGTTTTTCATTCTTTGAAGGTTAAAGATGAAGTTTTTTTGTGTCAAACATCCATAATCTTTTGTGATACAAACATTCAACAACCAAGAAAATGTAGCCAAAAAACTTCAAAACAAACATCAGTTAAACTCTTGCATCCATTTGTGATTTCAAACAACATCTTACACTAAACACACCATAAACTACCATGTTCTCAATGATTTATTTTGCACCTCCATGGCAATATAAGGATTATAATCATGTTCATCTAACCTATATAGACTTTTTTTTTTTTTCAAATGCATACAATGTTTCATACACCCCTCCAAATGGCATTATAATTAAAGTTTGATTGTCATAAAGTTTAAATCATGTGTTTGGCAATGATTCTGATTCTTAAATAAATGTTTCAACAACATATGTGACAAAGGGTGAAGACAACCACCTTAAAAAATTAACTACGTAACAAATATATAGGCATTTAAAGCCTTTATTAGAGAAAATAATAATGAATTGCTGGAAAAATTGCTTGCTCAAATTATAGGTGAGAATATGGAGGTTGTCATCCTTGTTTTGTTATATCCAAATTTTGATAAAAATCATTGTGTGGTAAGTGATCTACCCCTACCCCCCCCTTGATTAAATAATATTGATCAGTAAGCCTCATTGAATAGTTGGTCATGATGTACCCAAAATCCTAAGCATGAACCTAGGTGGCCATAAAGTGGAAATTTGTATTATTCATTTTTGTTTTATTATTTTTTGTTGAGAGGGGTTTGATTTGGTGGTGGTGATTATAGAATTTGGTTGCATGCATGCAATCATAATGTGAAGCAAGGTTCATTTCATTTCCACATAGATTTATCTTTTCAAAGATTCAAAAGCTTTTGCACCTTTAATGTCCACATATTTTATCCTACGATAGAGAAAACACAAATCCTAGATGTATTCCATGATCAACATGCAAGACGGAAAATGTTGTTGCATTTTAGTCAAGATGTAAACCATATTGAAAATCTTCATGGTCTTTTTTGCCTATCTTTTGTCCATGGATTCGATGAAAATATCAATCCATTACCTTGTGTTCATGTGTTGAAATTAAGTGATTCTTTTGTATAAAATATGTAATCACACATATGTTAGAGGGTATCAACAACATTTTGCAAAAATTAATTGATTGCAAAAGTTTATTTTCTATTTTCTTTCTCATGTGTAAATTTTGATATGATGTCAAGACTCAAAAGTGATGTGTGCTTTCAACATTAAATGCAATGAATGCCTAGGAAGGGGCAAATATGCAACATCTGGCCATGTGATTATGGAGTCGTTTCTAAAGCTTGATAGTTAGTGTAGTGAGTGTGACTATGTGTTTTGCACCCCAAGTGCACTTGTGAAATGAAAAACTTTGTGAACATCGAACATCCCAGAGTACACAAAAGAAAAGTCGAAAAACATTCCCATGAAATAACAAAACATTCTCGTCTTAAGCCTTATTTTCCATACCATGGACCCTTTCATCTTTATTGAAACCTTATCTTGTGTTGGGGCATTGTTGGAGGAACTAAAACACAACATATTGTTAAAGGTAAAATTGTACTATCATTAAACAGAGTGGATAAAAGGATGTGTCACTATAGGACAAGTGGTAGCATAGGGTTGAGTGATTAGGATTGGTTGGTGGACAATTTGAATTGATGTTCATGGCAATAAATTAGGAAAGATTAATTAAAACAATTATGAGTTGGTGATGATTAGGAAGTGGAATAATTTTGAGGAGAAAAAGAAGTTCATGAGAGAAACTAGAATAAGATTTTGGACGAGGAACAACATTTGTGTTCCTTTATATTTGTTTTCTTTATTCTCTTTACAATTCCATATTGTTTGAACTTTGTTTTTAGATTATTATAAACATAATATTGTTACAAATATGGATTTTGAAATACATTTTTGCTAGGTTTTACTCTTTGATTTCTGTAGTTTGTTAGTATTACAAATCTTGAATATTTGAAGAATAATATGTTGAACCATAGAATTAAAAAATAAAAAAATGCCAAAAGATTAATATTTACCATTTGGCAACCATCCTTGGGAATGAATTTGGGGTAGAAAATTCAAGATTGCATGATTTTTTTTATTTTTGGTTATTTTTGTTATAAGCATACAAAGGTATTGTGTGATTTTTTTTTTGTTTTATCTAGTTTTACAAATTCAAAATTGGTTAAAAATTTTTCAAATTTCAAATATGAACAAAACAATTGTTGTAAAGATTTAAAATTTGTAGCAATTTTTTTTCCCAAGAAGAACAATAAAATGGGGACAAACATGAATTGCACGGTGACCTAAAGTTTATAACGATAATGAAATCAAATTGCAATTCGATAGGATTAAAAAAAAATGTAGTAAAAATGGAATTGTAATTGTTGAATGAGATAGTTCACAATTTCACACTTTATAAATAGTACAATACACTATGTCAAGAATACCCAAGACAAAATAACGACCTATAGGGTGCATGATGTTGTTTGTAATAATTATGGAACCTTGAGAAGCATTTACTAGTAGAATGATGATGCGACCTACTAGCTAAGAGAGGCTATCATCGAGGGTAGTAATTTTGGAAGTTGAACCAGAAGGATAGGGAGACAATGTAATTGGGGTACATTTGCAAATTTGCAACAAAAGGTACATGAAAGAACATACGTTGGTCTATCATCCCAAAGATATCATAATTTGTACAAATCTAAAGAGGTATTACATGTGCATGAAGAGGTATAAGAAGGGATGGAAATAAGATCAATAAATAGAGGTTTTGCTTGGCAATTTGCTTCACCTTAGTATTGTCAACCCCATGATGAATGGGAAAAAGACATGGACAATGATGAAGTTGAACATGCGATACCACAATATGTTGAACTTGTATTTCAAACATAGTATTTGAAGGAGCAAGCTTTTGCAATTGAAACGTTATACTAATCAAGGGTGGAGATTAGAGCTGAGCGTTGCAATTCATCAGTAACATTAATTAATGTAGGAATGAAGGTAGCAACTAGTGCTAATGTCTTGCAATATAGTGAGTCCAAGGTTGGGCAAAGTCCATAAAACGTACTTCTACTTGAAGAATGAGTATGGAGTAGATTTGATCAAGGTGTAGATCAAGAACCCAGACCTATACCTGACCATTGTAGTTTTTGCGGACAAGAAGGCCATGTTCTTACCGAATCTCCTTATATTGAAAAAAATGTATGGGATGCAATGATCAATCATTTCCAAAACAAAGTACAAAGTAAGTTGGATATGGAGGAGGAACAAAACCAAATGATCATGACTCGAAACCTTGCAAGCCCAACACAACAATAGAACTCTAGAGAAACAATTTACCTTACAGAAAGGAGTCATGTGCAAAGGACTCCCTCTAAAGGACTCCCTCTAAAGCCAGGGTACCTCAACTAATCAGACAATCACATTTTGCTCCAAAGAGGGTTAGGCTGACTGCATCTCATCCTACTCTAAATTGTACAACAACCACAACTTTTAGATGTAATGGATATGTGCCAGGAGTGTGGAACAAACAAGTGGCAAACACTACAACATATGACAAACACTTGAATCTGGTATTACACATGCTACTTTCTTTTGTTTAAATTATTGGTTCACTCTCGGAAAGGAGTTATTTTTGGATTTAAGAATGCCATCATCATTGAGCTGAGAGATTTTCAAATTGATTTAGCAGTGTGATTTTTGCACAGTTAAGTTCTTTTGAGTGTTGCATTAAAGAACTGACCTTTGTATTGAACATTATGGGAGTTGAAATATGTGCTGAAGATTTTCTCTGTTAAACAGTATCTATGCAGCCTTCCCAAAAGGCTTCCATCCTGTAGAGGGATTCCGGGTCCAAACATCTGCACATCTCATAGGTAAGAAAATCTTCTTGTTGGAAAATTCATTTGTGGGTTGGGTGTTGTCAAATTCAAGCCTAGTTCTCCACACTCTTGTCATGAATACATGCCATCTCCTACTCTTCCAAAATAGCCTTACATAGTTTCAAACCTTTCCACACAAAATTCTAATTGTAGAAACTGATGGTTTCAACCAGAAACTCTCAATGAGGATCTTTAATCTCATAAGTAACACAGGTAAACCGTAAGCCCCTTCATTTGTACAACTGGTTAATGACAGCAAAATGAAGAAATAATCAACTACTAGGAAAGTTTCAGAACTAACCTCTAACCTAATTCAAGTTTGCTTGGCATTCTCAGACTTCTTGACAAGAATCCCTTTAGATTTGCAAGCAGGACAATGTTTGCTGAGTTAAAAGATGGTCCCAGGACATGTCAGACAGAACAGGATCTCCATATGTTGATGCAGTCATTGAGGAGGAAAGCTGGCTGATGCATCTCTCAAAGTTTTCTGTAAGACCAGGATGTCTTAAGTTTACCTCATAAACTTCTTGTTAGAAGGCAATGCTATTCTTGTTCCATGAATTGAGTCTGAGAACTCACTCGCACTTCACATTCATACCTGCAAAAGAAAGAAAGAGCCACAACAGTCAGAGTTCTAACATTCAGTACACTTGCTTTTGGAAAAATTGGTGTGGGCAACAATGAGCAGGCACAAACAGGGATATACTTATCTTTGTCATTCTGCTGCCTTTGAGGAGTTCCACTTGTGAACCTGTGTGCAATCTTTGGGCAACAATATAGGGTATCCTTACACTGAATGTCAGAAAAAGTGCTCAGATATTGTCCCACCACCTCCTTAGTGCCTGTCAAATTGGTAATTTCCTTTCACAGTTGGTCAGTGCACAAGATGATGAAATTCTGGAACTGCAGGAAATAACATCCTTACAGTGAAGGCTCACAGTGTATGAGGAGTGAATGCTCCACCTTAATTTCACAGAGAAGGTTCAAGGCATGCAGCAAGCTGACAATATGAGTTGCCTCATCTCCTGCAGCCTTGCACACGCATAGAGGCATCGCTACTCAGCTATGGCCCACATTTTATCATTACATTGAAGGCTGTATTGCTGACAAAAATGCTTTGTCTGTTTAGTCCACTGAGTTTGGGCAATTCAGGAATACAATAGCCAAACATAGTGGGAGAAAGGAACCTCCTTAAAGAAGCAAGGAAGACCTGCTGGTTAGTAAATGCTTACAGTCTCTATACAGGTATATGAAGGAAGTGAAAGTTGCACAGGAATGCTGGGAAATACTTACACAGAGAGGATGAGGACCCAGATCTACCAAGAAAAATGTCTTCAATCATACCCATTGCCCATGTGGCAAATTCTATCCTCTGATTTCAATATTACCAAATGCTAGTCTTCCATTGTCTGCACTAAGTTGACTGCTTCGAGTCTCTAACCTCATCACCTGGTCTACCACATCCTCCATGAAAGGAAACAGTCCTGAAGAAGACTTTTCTAGTGCAAACACTGGTACCTGGTGAATATGATCTTTGCCAGGTAATGCTGCAGCAGCATACCTACTGTTCAAGACACCTCTCAGGGACAAGGAAAGAACAATCAGGAAGGACTGCAGGCTATCTGAGATGCTTACACCATTCTCTCCCCAAAAAAGTGGACCTCTACCATGCAATGAAGCATCAAGAAATCACTGTTAACCTCCTTGCTGCTTGTAATGAGTGCAGATGAGTTTAGAAGCATCAACTTCAAGGCCCCCCCTGCCTCTACTGCTTTCAGATGATGCTCCAGGAGTTTTGGGTCAGCACAAATGACATGCAGGGTGCCGATGACATCCTCAGTTTTTATTGCTGTCATATGACTTGGTTCTGCACCCAATGACAGAAAGCAATGAGAACACTCCATTTTGACTGAGAGCAGATATAGAGTTACTCCACACTTGGCAACAAAACATTCTCCAGGCAAAAGATAGTATGAAGGTAATTGCCCAGAGAAAATTCACCAAACAAATGTAGATCAACCAAAGAAATGTCCTCTGTTCTGAACAGGCAAACCCAAAAAACAATGACAACGATGAATGCAGTCAAGACGTGAGTTTCATCTTTCTCGTGGAAGGTGGTGACCAGCTTCATTCTGCCAGTGGAAAGGTAAGGTGACTGTGTTACATGAGTTATCTTCATAAGTACTGAGAACTCCTCCATACTCGTAATTAAGTAAAACTGAAATAGAACTGAGAGCTGACTTGACAATAAGGTTATAGAGACTTCAGATCCAATAACATATTAAACACGAAAAAGAGGAAGTCCATCCCTAAATCACAGATACAAATTTGGTCTTTGAAAAACAGCAACGGATGCTGCAACAGGGTTGAGACCTGCAACAGCAATACATTGTATGGTATTGACTAGCTACCATAACATCCCCACTGACTTCATCAGCTCCTGAAAGTGGACAGAGGTCAATCTCACATTATAAACAAAACCCATGTCATGAATTTCTCTCACATGTTCATGAGAAGGATGTCATGATGTTGGCTAGCAATCAGTAGATCACAGCTAATAAAAAAGAAGTCAAGCATACCCTCATTCTCAATGGTGGTGTGAGACATAAAAGATGCAACAAAAGCAAAGATAAACCTCAAGTAAGAAAAGTGCCTACCCAACAAACCTGAAGTTGATGCTCCTAAACTTCATGTCTAAAAATCCTTAGTGTCAATATCCCAATGAATTGCACCAGGTTTGTAGTGTACAGTTATTCTTCCATCTACAGGTTTGACCTATGTAGCTAGCACCTCCACCACAAAAAAACCTGCAAAAGAGATACAGAAACAATTACTACCTTCAAAGCTTTTCCACCTAGAATTGCAAGCATCTCCTGAAGAGTAGGCTGCAGCAACACCAGAAGTTCATCCCCATCCTGGCAGCACCACCACAACGCTCAGTTTACACAAAGGTGATCATCACACCTAAGTTCTCAAACCTCCATACATACTGCAGCCTCCTCTTCCCCACTCTTTCACTCTGCTACTACCTACTACTTCTTGCTCTCAAGGTTCCAAGTCTGATCTCTAATCATCAAATACCTGTCTCTCTTGCCTGACCGAGAAACTAACACTGCCAACGGTTCATGCAATCCACCATTCTTGCCATCAAAGACTGTTGGGAAAAGCCCATAAACATTATCTGGATTCTAGCAACTCATTCAAACATCCAAGATTCCTTAGCTTGCCACAATCGGTGGCAGCTGTCCAAAGACAAAGAAATAGTTTGTGATCGAAACTTAATTGATCAAGCACAAAAAACAGCACAAGGCCGGCACTGGGAAGTCACAACATGGTAGGTGCAAAGAGAAACTCTGTCCAAAGTACAAATGAAGCAATGAAATTGGTTTTCAGACATGAGTATTTTGTGCACGAATGAGGCAGAAAAACTGAGTTGTGTGGCCATCAAGATACTTTTGATTAGAAGAGAATAAGCGAATATACATTTTGTATTTGTAACCCACCCATCCTACTTCTATGGTTTTTGATCTACATGTAAGTATTTCTTCTCTGGAAGAACACAAACAGAAGCAGCAAGGAAAAAGATTCCAAGACTTCCGCACATCTATGAGAGCTGTTGTGCAGGAATGAGCACCATCAAGCAGTTGCTGCTGCACAGCACTAAAGATCAAAAAGCTTTCCTCCTCAGCTAGCAGTCTATTTCTTTTTCTACGAAACTCTCCCTCTCCCCATCTGATCAGATACTTCTCAAGAAAAACACAGTCCTAAGGCTATCGTGGATCAAGCTGCAAACACTCTGCTACAGAGCTCTTCTAGCCTGAGAATCGATCTACAGCAGGACCCGAGAGCGAGTTCTACAAGCAGCTGCTACTGGGTGGTGGCTTCTTGGAGGTTCACCCTGTGCCTCTTGGCAGCCGAGGTAGCTTTTTGCTTCACCATAGCGGCGAAGGTCTCCCACGGCAGCTCGGAAGAGATGGGGTGGTTGAGCAAATGGTCAGGCGAATCCTTAAAATTATACGGGATTTTTTTCCTTGTGTAGTATATACCGACATCATATGCTCTCGCGGCCTCCTGCGGCGTTTCGTAAGTCCCCAACCATATCTTCCGCTTCTGCGATGTGGGTCGGATCTCCGTCACCCACTTGTTCAACTCCGGCCTGTGCCTCACGCCTCTGAAAGTGGCGGAGTCTCCTCCCCCCCCACCCCCAGTGCCAGTACTGGACGCGTCGTCGGTATATTCCCATGGAGGCTCCTTGTTTAAGTCTATGTTCCGCGACTTGTATGTTCTCTCCGGTGAAGAGTGTAGACGCATTCCCTCTCGCCTCCTTTTCCCCTCCTCCACCGACTCCTACCGACTGAACCTCGGACCTAGAGCTGAGGGAGATCCCAACCCAAACTAGGTAACCTTCGCTCCAGCAAGATCTTCCTGCCCTCCTTACTTTCCCCAAGCTTCCACTCTTTCCAAACTTTCTCAGTTCCTCATGAACAAAAACATCACCACCTCTATTGTCCTTGTCCTCTCCCTCTTTCCTATCTCTTCTTACCCGTCTTCTTCCCAGACTCTAGAAGGTTCCTCTGTATCAATCAACCAACGCTCTCCAAATATTGCAAACAACAAGCAAGCTTTCCGAATGTTGTTGCAAACAGCAAACAAGCTCTCCTCCTACCTACCCAGTTCTCTCTCCCTTTTCACTCTCTCTTTCTCTCTCTCCAATCGGGCAGAGGTGAAGATGAGTGAGGCGGACACAACGAGGCGGGCACAAGAACATGTAACAAAAAGAATGAAGCAGGGGTCAGTACAAGAAGCGGCAGAAGATGGGGATCCGGGTGGGGGATTGTATGGAGCTAACCGGTTATGAGTCACAGTCAAAAGCATGAGTTATGAGGTTTAGCCAACCAGCAACCAAGATCTAGGGGGTGGGGGAGGGAGGCAGGGAAGGAAGGAAGGCGGGGGAATCAAGACCACCACCACCAACAATGTTCAACCAAACAGGAAGGTAACCCGCATCGAACAACAGTTGCGGTTTGACCACGTAACAACCAAAGACGTTCAGCGGAAGAAGAGCTGGTGGGTGAGAACTACTAGAGCTTCAGAGAAGCTGAACAAGAATAGGAGAAAAAAAGGAGTAGGCGAGGTAAAGTAGTACTAAAAATAAAACAAATTGGAAAATGTGGAAAAAGAAAGGAGAAAGATGGAGCGAACGAGCGAGCAAGCCAAGGCATTATCCCAGGCGGCAGCGCGTGCAGCGGCGGATTGCGCGCGTACCACCGACACATATGGAAGGCCGTGGCCTACCACCGCCCCACCGCCACCGCCTACTTCTCGCCGTGAATGAATGAAGAAACCGGGCCATCAAAGCGCCACCGTATTAGGCTAGATAGCTAGCTAACCCACGGTCCAGTCTGTTCCCGCCCACTGCAGTTCGTCCGTTGGCCTCTCGGTTGACTTTCTCTTTTCACGTGTCTCCAGTTTTACTACCAACCCCTCTCTCTCTCCATCACTCTCTCTCTCTCTCTCCCGTTCATCCTTGTCAAAACACATTCGTCACTTGTCAAGCACTTTCATTTTGCCATATATTTTGGTGCCATATCTTTGTAAAACATGGTAACTTTTCGCTCCCTCTTAAGTGGAACGGTACATAGTAGTAGTGGCGGTGGGGTTGGATACCTTCCGACTTGCACCCACCTTTCACACCCATCACCTCCCATTCCCACCGCCAACTCATGAGTTCCCTCCCATCTCCTGTTGTTGTTCTTCTTCTGTGGTGTTGGTAATTGAGTTTAGGATCTTTATTATCACTTTGTGATTTTTGAAAACATATGATTTTTTTGCCCAACAGATGGGGTTTATTGTAACCTTGTGGTTGTGAAAATATGACTTTTAGCCAAGCAAATGGGATGACCTTGTTGTTTACATCCCATTTGCTTGGCTCAAAATTATATTTTCCCCAAAACTACAATCATAAGCTTGTAGTTTTTGAAATGTGTCAGTTTGCAAAACAAAGGGGATATATGTCCTTCCTTTTTCTATTTCCATTTTTTTCCTTGTATTGGTGTGTTCATTAATAAAGTTTCACATGGTTACTTCTTGAGTCCAAGCACAATAAAGTAGATCAGTTTGTGATTTTTTCTCACTAAATAATAATAGATTTTTCACTTTTGATTTTTTAGCAATGCCATGATAATTGTGACATAGAAACCTTATTTTGGATAAACCATATATGCTCATCTAATGTATTTTGCAATTCTCTTTATTATTATTTATTGTAAATTTATTTTTCTTGATGATATTATGTTTTTTCAAATCAAACAATTCAAATGATGTGTTGTTTATGTTTGAATCCTTGTGCACCTTATTATTCAACTTGTCAGATTTAATTTTATTGGATTATGACAATGTTAAACCCTTAAAAAGTAAAATTTCAATATATTCAACATCAAGCATCTAAAATCTATTTTTTCATATGTACACAAATTGAAATACATATTTTTATTTTGTTAAAACATGGTTTTAACCATTTTCAAGTGCATCATATGCATGTTTTCTTAAATTATAATTCATGGATGTAAAAAAAGGTTTTCCTTTTTTCTCAAATTTGATTTTTTTTTTCAAATTTTGAGGTAGGTGGACTAACAATCATCCAAGAGAAGATTTATCCAAATTTGGTTACATGAGAAAATATAAATTTTCTAGAAAAGTTGAAATTATGATTATGTGGTTCAAAAGTGGTACTTAGAGTCTAAATTTTACATTAGTTAAAACTATTGCAATGTGATATTTAACAAACTATGTTATTCAATGTGCACTTTTTTATGTTTATAGTTAAAATATTACGAAGCATCCTATAAATATATGTTAACAATTGATTAGTAAAAAAATGCATATGAAAGTTTGAAATTTTGCATGTGAAATGAACTCTCAATGAATAAAATGAATTTTTTTAAAATTAAATTTATAATCAAAATTGCTTGCATTGAGAGAGTTTCAATTTTACTTTTACACACTTCATTTGATATGGGACTATTTTTTAATTTCAACTTTAACACTACTACAACATTTTAAACTTCCAAAAAACTTATGCACATCACATTTGATATACTCATATAATTTAAATGCTTTTACTTTTTCAACTTTATTTTTCACACATTCCATTTCTATGCTTTTGAAAACTACTTTTCTGATGTACTTTCACATGTTTGGACCCTCATTCTAAACCCATACATTCATTCAACCAGAGCCTCTCAATAATATAAATAATAACCAGGTGAAACATTGCCCACACTATTACCTTCACCTTCTTTGAGTGAGGCCTTATTGGGGGCTATAGATATGGTTTAAGTGTGAAAATGTTCAGCTTGGGGTTGTAAGCTTAGCCATGGGATGAGTCTGGTTGCTGATTCACAGAAGCCGTAAGAGGACAATTATGAACTGTTTGCAGGCATTTCATTCAATTCAACGAGAAGTCTGTTTGGAATGTAAATAATCAGCCTAAATTTCAGCTTTGTTGTGAGATGGGGGCACCGTCTCTTGTGCATTAAAGAAAAAATTTGGCTGGTTATTTAGGTTGGTTAGGGCTCGCGGATAGCATGTTCTGAATCTGAGGGCTGAAAGAAAAATTTCCACTGGTTATTTATGTTGTTGGGTAGGGCTCACCTATGGAGCATATGTGACTCATGCCTCTTAATTTGGGGAGAGTCCCTCACCATCCTACACCTAAGTTGTCCAAAAGACAAAAAGTCCTCTGTTTGCTTCTACACCAAGTGAGTTGTACTTAATTCACCTTGCTACTCACGGTTCCATTTGTTCAACATGTTATGATAATGCCTGAACAATTTTGGCAGGCAACAAACTGCTGAATAATTAATTAAATTTTAAATTTTAACTTTGGCACTTGGTTTTTTAATTCTGAAATTTTCGGCAGGTAATGGTTATATAAAATAATAAACTAAAACTTTTCATGCCTATGGAAAAGTTTATTGTGTCTAGACTGTCTCTGTGTGGCAAGTCTCTATACCCAAAGGTCTTGAACCTGACAGTTGAACTTTTAAATTTATAAAAATTTCAACACAAATGTTTTTAAAATTCAGCAAAACAAAATTTAATTTAATTTATGCCGAAATCATTTGGGTGTTACTTACTATATTCCCCAAGGCTCATGGAGAACAACAATCATATTGTGCTCAGCAGTTGGTAAAAAGGAAAACTTCAATACCTACTTGTTCCCCATTTCATTCATTCAACAAAGAAAATCACAAATTCTAACATGATCCATGAATGGCATTTTGGAGTGGGGACCTCAACTGTATTTCACTTGAAAATTGACAAAACCTCGTTTCAAGAAACATGAGTGGTCCAAAATTTCACAGTTTTCATCTGTTTGTATGTAAAGTCCAGATGGTGTTTACTATATGTTGACATTAGTGTGATACATGCAGTGTTTTTATTAATAGAAAAATTTGTCAAAATTTGACCTGAAAAATATGATTTCGACCTATGCAAAGGATATTTCATGGAAAAAAATGACCCAAATTTGCCAGATTTGGAACCATATTTTTTTCTAATAGCTAGATTCTTATGATAAGTAGGCAGTCAAGAATATAGAAGGATTCTGTTTTTAAAAAAAGTTTCATATGTAGTATGTAACCCGCTAAATCGTCCTATGGATCACCACTTCAACTTCATCACAAAATTGGAAAATGAATTTAAATACATGTTCTTGCAGCATCTCTATCAATGGATCGTATTCTTAAATTGAACAAGAAATAATAACATAATAGTGTGAAAATTGACTTTGGGATCCCAGTTTTACACAAGATATTGCACTTTTATCAAGGCTAATATCAGCAAAATGACTTCCTTGAATTAGCTGGTCACAGTGATTGGTCCAAATATCAGTGTTTTATTTGGTATTGTTCAAAACTCATGTTTATGGATGAGATGCAAAAGCACTGAATTAACACTTAATCTGTCAAATAAATGTGGTAAATATTGATAAGAGCCCAACAGGTGGAGATGCTCTTCTCACATTAGTGTGTGCAAAGGCCTACTTCAGTAAGAAAAACCATATTTTACTACATCATGCAATTCAACTAAAAGTCATGTTGGGTCCTCGACCTTTGGTCAATATACTTAACTTGGCATGGCTTATGAATTGTGACCAAAGGCTCCGGTAATTGCCTTTGACACCTTGGTAACCGCTTACATGCAACCTAGTAGCTATGACCTACTCTTGCATATCACCTTAACTATACATGTGAGTTTTTACCAAGCTTGTACAGTTGCTCAAGGACCCTCAAGTCTATTTGTGCCCAATTTAGAAAAGTGGGGATTCTTTTCTTTTAATAAAGTTGAATGCACAGCTCCGGTTTTGTCTGTAGTTTGGATATGCTGGTTTCTTCCATCCCTCTTTTCTTTTCTTTGGGGACTGCCTCGAATCTTCTTTGGTGGATTAATTAGACCTAACCTATTGTTGTAGTTCACATAAAGTAATCTCTTTGATAATGCAATCTTTAGATAGCTCCTTTTCTTAGTACTCAATCTAGAACCTTCTTGAGGTGGATGTACTCAATCTAGAACCTTCTTGAGGTGGATGTACTCAATCTAGAACCTTCTTGAGGTGGATTGTCTACCCCAGAACCCGCAGCCTAAAAGGGAACCCAAGAAAAAAACAAATCTTGGTTATTCCCTTAGTCATTTAAGTGTAGGGTATTGCCCCCACCCGAGGCCGCTACCCAGCCTAAAAATCAACCACTTTTATTTCTTTTATAAAAACATGTCGTGATACCTGGAGGTAGCTAGCACCTGGGTCCACATCTGCGGGTCATCGGCTCATTGTTCAAAATGCTTACTTGCAAGTTTCGTCAAACAAGGGTGCCTTTCAACTATACTAGCAGAAATCAGGGTGGTTTTTGTGTCCTAAAAGTGTGTCATCTTAACCATGATAGAAATTTTATTTCCTTTCACCTTTCAGGTATTTATGTTAAGGTCAAGTATCACTATTAAAAATAAAATCCCCTTTTGCAACTTGTCTTAGACTATTAAAAATGTTTTTAGCAACTATTTTTCTCAAACATAGTTACAAAAGGCATTTTTAATTATCTAAAACTACTTGCAAAAATGTGATTTTTTTTCTAGTGTATCTAATATTTCATAAGAGATCACCATTGTTTTGTTCATCTCCATGAAACCCTAAACAACTGCATACTACTGGATCATGTGGCTATGATCTTCATCCTAAAGTACATCTCTTTAGCAGCCCTTGGCATTGAGAGTTTTGTGTCAATGATACTTCAACATTATAAAAGAATCAGACCTAAAAGGCTTGCAAATTTGGGCTGTGGGAACAAATCTAACAATCTAAATACAATTTTTTAAATGTAATATAAATGTAATATAAATTTTTTAAATAATATATATATTTTACATTGGCATATATTTATTTAGATTGTTTGATTTTTTTTTCCAAAGGTCTTTATGAGGAGATCTAAAGGGGCTGAATCCTAAGAATTATGAGTGTTGATTTTGAATTTAGACTTTATTATCACATTGGTAGGTTGCACAACTAAATTCTCATAAAACACTAACACATCATACAAAATAATTGAAAAATACAAGAAACATGAAACTTACATATTTGAAACTAGGATCTACCACACGGTTAAAAATTGGTTCTTATGTGTGCTACACCCATTTGGGAGCTTATCACATGCATTTGAGGATTTTGTTTAATAAGAATCACTCATCAAAAACATGTACATTTGCTTTTGTGAACATTTCCATAATCAAAAGAACAAAGGAGCTTATTGTGACATAAGTTTGTTAAACAAAAGTCTTATCTAAAAGCTTAACACAAAGTAACAAAATGAAACTATAAAAAGAAAATATGGGTCAAAAGTTACATTCACAACCCCTTATGTACTTGTAAGGATAAATGAATAAATTATTATCTCCCTCCATATACATATACTAAACATTTTTATTTATTTGATAACATACAAGGTTTGCCAAAATAGTCACAAATGACATTTTTAGTTAGTTAAAGAGAGTTACAAAATAGGATTTTTTTACTACTAGTGAAAGTTATAGTGCTTAACTTGAATTTTGTAAAGAAGCATGTAATTAAGATTAAAATCCTTGTTAGTAAGTGGTTTATGAATCCAAAATGTGGGCATGCAAAAAATGAAATTGCTTATATTCAATTGTTCATAACAATTGTCCTCCAATAGTAGAATCAAGTGGTCAAGTTGTGGAAGACAAGAAAAAACTTGTTCAATTTGTCACTATTTTCAACCTCTTAAGTAAAGGTAAGCCTATGATAGGTTATGAAGATTTCTAGTCTTTGTTTGAGTTCTTGAAACTTCAATATATCCCCAAAAGCACATTGGTTCAACATGGCTTATTGGGAAATGCCAAAACATATAAACAACAAGGTGAGAAAGGTCACTAAAATTATTGTCAAAATGTCAAGTTTTTATTCCTTATGTGATGAGGTCACCTCCATCAATAATGTAAGTTGAGCAAGTGTGTGTGCTTACATTGTGCAACATTGATGTTGCATACCCTTATTGTTGAATATGAAAGATGTGCTTTCTAGATTTGAAGTTGACAATCTAACTTTGTTAATCATGAACTTTTTGATGACACAAGGCGGTTTGACAAAAGAAGAGCTTGTTTCAAGGTTCATTTGTTTTGGTATTGATGGGTCCATACCATCCAAGGCTTGAGATCTAGAGTTACAATTTAAATCCCATGACAATATGTTCCATTTGTCACTAATGTGCATGGTATGGCTCATCAAAGAAATTTGGTGGTACAAACCTTTTCAAACCTTTTTTTGGTGTTTCACATTGAAGGTTTTGTAATGTTTGTATGTTTGTTTCCCCATAGTTCCAAAAGACACTTGACAATTGGCAAATATCATGGAAACTAAAGGAACCAAAATTTTAAGCTAACTCTTTGTTGAGTTACAGATTTGAATATAGGAATTGAATTTTTTGGGGTAGCATATTTGGGCCACATTTGTTGATCAAATGGGGACATTTGGCTTTGTTACAAGATATGTGCATGAAGAGGTTGTAGCATCTGTGAAACAACAATGTGAAAAAATTGTTGATCAATTATTACAAAATTGCAAGGCCGATTCTCAACCCAAGATTTGATGGATGCATTTGGGTTTGTGTACTCCCTAATATTAACTACAACCAAAACTTGAATTCAGGTTTTTTCTTCACTTGGCAATTCTTACAGTTACCCTTTGCAAGCTTAAGAAAATAGGGCCTAACAAGGTGGGTTTGGGAATTGTTTTCAACCATTGACCTTGACTTATAATTTTTTAGTTTGTCCTTACCATAAAAAAACAATGTCAAATTGGTGTTGTAGAAACCATTCAATCTCAACCTACTTACCACATTGTCAAGGACCTTTTTCTCATCAAAAATTTTAAATAAAAAATCCCTAAATACATGAAGTTGACTAAACTTAATATGGTGCAAGTTATTGGTTTAGTAGAGAATGAGTGACGTTTTTTCTATGCTCACCTTTATGGAATTGACTAATTGAAGACTTGGAGCTAATCATTCGAATGCTTAATCAAAAGTTCTTAAATATGCACAATTTCCTTTTTTGAATAACAATTTAAAATTGAAAAGAATGTGAAACCCATTATGATGCAAAAATTTGAAAGTGATTATGGATTTTGTAGTTGCCTTTTGTTTCCATGATCTATGTTATTCAGGATATGGTGATTTATGAACCTACAACCAAGTCCAACCCCCTTTGGGCCTTCAAGAAGCAAGACTTGACACTCATTTTTTACATTGAGGATGAAGGACTAGAATGCTTTCTTTTGTGCATGTTAGGCTTTATACTACAATGGGAATGGCCTCTATGGGTCAGGGCTTGACTTCCCCGGATAGCTTTGTCACAAAGCTAGAAACAAAAGACTAATTATTCATAAAATATTTGAAAAAAATTGAAAGCTTGTAGCTCCAAAACTTACTTATAAAAATTTATTGTGACAAATCATATTTGACCAATTTTTTCCCTTAATTTTTGACAACCTACAACCCCACCTTTTGACAACTCACAACCCTACCTGCCATGTAGTTGAGCAATTTGACACATAATATGCCCATGTGGCACTTACAGCACAAAGAGGGACTAACATGTAGCTACCTTAGCTAAAATGAGAAAGGGAGAAAACAAAACACTGGTCACGACTTGTTCTTGTGAAGTATAGGTTTTAAGTACTAACTATTAGGGAAGGCACTAAAGTTGCCCATTGTCGCATGTAGTTTCACCTTGGCGCTCTCAAACCTGCAAACTCCCATCATGCTCTTAGACTAAACATGCGCATGGCCCAACCACACATGGGTTTGTTCCCACCTTCGAGCTGACTTGCACCAACTCATCACTTTAGGACTTATCTTGACTTGCTACGCTAGTGGGACTTTGCCTGTTGTGGACTTCCCCCATTCAATCCAAGGCTTCTCTGGCTTGAGACTCTCAAATCTCACTTGGCAGCCCAACCACAGGCTTAGAGTGTTCCAAATGAAACACTAGTTCACCTTAGAGTAGCTCACCCCAAAAGGTGGACTTAGAGTAAACTCGTGCAAGCCCACTCCAGAGTTAGACTCATCTTCATGAGTGGCTCGAGCTTGAAGGGGGAAGACTTGCACTTACGCAAGCTCCCTTTTGGCACATATGCCTTTCCTCAAAACCCTTTTAATCCTTGCAACACACACTTCTTGCATCTCACTTGCTTGGTTTGTCAAGCCAAGAGTCAAACCCAACATGACTTCGCATCACACCACCCATGTTGCTAAGGGGGCTGCCCCTTAGTGGTCCTCACATGGGCTCCAATTGGGCGAGCCCAAGTTGTGGCCCCTCCCAGGAGGCGCATGTCACCCACTCACTGGAGTAGAACATATGATATTGACTCTGGAAGCAGAGCTTTAAGCCCTGCCAATACCAAAAAGAATTGCAATTTTGATGGGTCTAAAAAATCCAGACATGAAGGAAACAAGGGGCTTGTGCATAATGATTCTGTCCTTTAAACAACATTCATAAGGATGTTTAAACAAGGGGCTCGTGCATAGTGGTTCTGTCCTTTAAATGACATTCATAAGGATGATAAACATTCAACATACTCAATTGAAAACACATGGTGGTTAGCATGGTGAAGCCCAAGTGGATCCTTCTGTTATGCTGGAAATGTTTCTTTAGGGGACTCCCACATAGCACTAGAAATTTGGGATACCAATGATCTTGGACCCAATTCTGTGTACATCCCAATGTCTCTAGACTCTGCCCTGAAGGGCAGAGCCAACAAAGGATCAGAATTGCCACAGTTGTTGGTTGGGTGATTTGCATGCAAGGTAGCTAGCACAGATGATACAGTGTGTAAGGTTCCAGTTAGACCCATTGACATGTTCTGGGCCAGTCCTTAGCATTGGGTTCCATACAACAAATTTTTGGGATTCCTCTGTCTAAGCTCCAGACCCAGAGAAATGCTCCAGCCTAAGGCTGGCTGGATGGCAGTATTGAAAAAGTGCTGGCTGCAACAAGGGGGCATGATGTGGGGTGAGTCTGGCAACTGGGGACCACCTCACTTTTGAAGATCTTGTGTTTCAGAAAGGTTTTTAAAACTCACAAAATCCAAATCTGCCTACTTTACTAAGAGATGCTCTTTCCAGTTCCCAGATCCTCATGAAACATTAAGGCAGCCCACACCAAAAAGACTTCATGCACATGGCCATTGTCTCCATTATGACCTCGCACTGCAGGCAGCAACTAGGATGATAATCCTTGTCTCTTTCTCCCCCCTAAAAAGCCAGAGAGGGTCCTAACTGGTAATGTCCTAAGTTCCTAACCACAATCTCTTCACAAGCTGGTTATGCACGCCTTATCCTCAGGTCAGTTTCGTCATTAAATAATCCTCAAAATAGGGAAATGAAATCTTGTGAAAATATGAAGTTGACATGTTGAAAATCATCATAATTATACTCTGAATAATTTCATTACTCATATCACAATATTATAGTAAATGATGGAAATAATAATAATTTCAAAATTAAAAATTGAATTCATATTTTGGAAATAAGTAATTATTCATGTCGTCAATGTGGAAACTGACCCTAGGCTATGGTAGTCACAAAAATAGGGAAGGAAACTAATACGGTAAGTACTGTAAAAGTCCAAGATAGCTTTGCATAACTAAAAAATAAAGAAGGAAATTTAAGAGACTTCCTAAAAAGTAATAACTATAACCTAAGAGCATCCCCAATGGTGCTCACTCGGGTTACTCTGCACATTAAAATTGGACGAAGAAAAGTCAAAACATGCTGGTTTGGAACAATTTTTGCACAGTTTGCTGAGGCTGGTGAAAAGGCACAGCAAAGCCTCACACTGAGTAGAGAAGAGTGGGGAGGCCGGTAACAAAGGATAGTGGACATGTTGAAAAACATTCATTGGTTTTTTTTTTGAAAAAAAACTTCTGGTACCCAATGTAGGTGTCGGTTCACCTTGTCAACTCTTTTAGGCCAGAAGAAGGTGAAGTAAAAGGAGCTTAGAGGTCCCACAGAAATTATGCCCAGGAAGTTAAAGTATTCTCAGTGGCTTGAGTTATTGTTACCACTCAGCAGCTATGACCTACTTAGAAGCTTTTCAGTGACCAGGCACTTGGAAAATAGTAAAAACTTTGGATTTTGGGGGGTTGCTTCTTAAGAATTTTAAATATGATGTTCTAATACAAAATCAGGATTTCAGGGTCCAAATTTAAACATTTTCTCGGTTAAATATAGCCATGAAGAGGCCTCTGCACTCAAGCAGGTTGAAGCTACCAGTGCCTCTGCTGGTTCACCCTGGCCTATGCATAATTTAGAGCATCCCCACCAGTGCTCAGTATGTGACTTCAGAAAGTAAACTTTATTGTGAAAAAGTCAAAATGTGCCAGTTTAGCTTAGGAAATTGATTTTTCTGCACCAAATTCGTGCAGCTTGCCGTGGCCGGTAAAGGGAGCAACACAGTTGTGGACCTCCAAAAAAGAGTCTAACAAATTGGACCTGACTGCCGCTCAGTATTTCCGATCGGTCGATCATAATGATTGGTCCAGGTGGTATGGACTTCTTCTAGTTACACTTTTATTGATGGGGTTGCCCAAAAAAAAACAGCAAAACTTAGACATTTAATTTTATTATCCAGAGCGACATACTGAGCACCGGTAGAGATGCTCTTATAGCCTCGGACAAGGGAATTTCAATCTCACTCTTCTATTTAGTCTTCTTTTTATAAAGAAAAAAAGAGACAAACTGATTCTCAGGCCCATAGGGAAATACCCACCCAAAACCATCCATCATTACATTTTACTCCAAAAAACAATCCACTACTGATCTAGGGGAGTTGAGCCAATTTCCGTGCCCTAATATGGGGGAGAGCAGGACATATTCCCAGAGTGGTCCCTCAGGTTTTTACCATGGTTGAGACCAGTGTAGGCGCTGGTTCACCCAAGTTGGTCACGTGCCTCCAAAGTTTGCCCATCCCTGGTTATTTTGGGGGAGGTAATGGGGGTATTTTACACCTTACACAGGTGGAAACTTGAAATTATTGCTTTTTTGGATATTGTTTTAGAATGAATGGTTATTGTGATTGCAAAATGAGAGTATTTCTGGGTAGAAAACATATGTTAAGGTAACTTCTGTTTATTACACATGATTAGTCAAGTGATTACAAAGTCTGAATTATTTTCAAGTAAAATTTAGTTATAGAGTCGTACATTACAATAGTTTCAGATGGCATTTAGAAGTTTGGCAACTAGGGAGTGCAACTCTACAATCTTGTTGACAATAAAGGAGGGTGAAGATGGAGCCTGATGGCTGCAAGACCTAAGAACCTGTGCTTCAAATGTAGTTACGTTTCAACATCATTGCTATTAACTATTGGTCATGACAAATGCCATTGTTTGTGTCACAATGTGGCAATCACCATTGACATGATAGGGATGACTTTGCCTGTTTTTCAAGTTTTTTTGGTGTGTGTTTTTAGCTTGATAGTTTTTCCTTTACTAATTAGGCTATACATAGCCATTAAACAAAAGATTGGTAGAAAGCAATGGAGTGAAAAAGGAGAACAAGAGACCTATGTGATCCAATGGGTTTCCTCAATTACTCCAAGTAAAAAAAAAAGGGGGTGAAGTCTTCCTTAACATTGTCTTCAGTTTGCATGACCTTTATATTTTCACAAAACCAATTCATTTTGGGACATGGTATATGATTCCTGTCCCAAGCTGAAGGCACAGTTCTCTGAGGATGTCCACCTATTGTTGTATAAGGGGTAGCCTCCTTGTGAGTCTGAACAAGAAAGGGGATCTTGTTGAGCTTTTTCCACCAGAGTAGCAATCCTCCTCTGGCTTGGTCAGGGTCGGTGGTCCACATAAGGTAACCAAACCAAACCAAACCAAACCAAGCCCTTTATTTTGCATATCCTATGGTCCACATAATGGAACAGGACTCTTCATTTTGAGTATCTATACATATCAATGCTTCTTGGGTTTGGTTTTTTCTTTGCCATGGATTTTTTTCCCATTTGTGTCCCAATATAAATATAAATATATAATATAATATGAAAAACATATCAATGTTTATTTCCAGGATGTTGATGTCTCCACTGTCTGGCAACAAATGTCCCATGCAGTCTTGACATAGTAGGTAGCCACCTTCCAACAACTTATTAATGTCATCACCCAACATCACATCCATATCCTGCTCATAAAGAGCTTTCACAGTAACTCCAGGAAGATTTCTGGCTTAAAAAAACTAGAAGAAGTTTCAAGTCATCTGCCACTACTGTTTTATTTAATTAATTAATTAATTAATTTTTAGAAATTATTGATTTTTTTAAAAAATTAAATGCCATTACTGTTTTGATGACCAGAATAAGGCAGTGGGGTTTTTATTTATTTTTGGGCTTGGAGTGTCTATTTGGCTAGCCTCCATAAGAAAATGATCCCCTTTATGGGTTTTGGTAGGTTCCTGTTCCTTTTGCTGCTGCCTTCATGGCATGTTCAGCTATGGGGGGGAGTTCTTTATCAGTGACACACTCTAGAGTCTAGCGCACATGCATGGTCAAAAAGTTCTCTGATCCTGTGTCAGCAGCCTTTGTTTTGAAGGCAGGAATGTATGTATAAGTATGGTTTGCCCCAGGGCCCTCAAGTACTGAGCTCCTTTGACACTTCCAGGCAACCCCACTGGCCCTATCAAAACCTGTATTTAGTCACATGATGGGCAAGCGCCTGTATTGAGGTTATGTTCACAGACAGATTCATTCAGAGCAAAGCATTTGTGTTCAGCTCTCATATTCTTCTCCCATTGTTGAAAGGTGGACAAAACAAAGCCTCTATCTTATTATCTCAAACTCTTCAGAACAGCTGTGGAGTATTCATCCATCAGTTTGCTCCACAAATGATATGCAACCAGGTTTTCTTTTCCAAAAAATTATATAAAAATGGGGGACTTTCCCCAGATTTTTCTTTAAGAGCCAAATTGAAACTAGAAAAAAATGAAAAAAAAATTCAGAAAAACTTACTGATCTTCAATGTTTGCCAAAGATGAAAAAAAATCAAAATCTCTCAATTTCAAGAATAATGCCTTTTGTAGTCAAAAGTTATTACCCTGGAATCTGTGGCCCCAAAGTAATGACATCCACAAATGGTCTCATTTTTTTAATCCCCCAATGTGATGCAGATATATTATTACCTTTGACACCCTCTATAATGTATGTAGGGGGGGATCTTCACTTTATACATACATGACCCAGAGAGACAAAGTCATACTAGGTGGGTGTGTTTATGGTACCTATTGACTGAGTGAAAATCAGCCAATTTCAGATTGAAAGTAAGGCTGTTGTATTTTATCATTTTGGGCTCCTGATAGTCAACAAACAAGTTCCATTCCAGGCCAAGATGTGTTTTACTGCATCCATGTGACAAAGTACTTTTAAGTACTCTTCTGACCACCCACTAGGGGTATAAAAGCCCCCCCCCCATCCAGATGCTGGCTGAATTCCCCAGATTCTGATGATTGTTAAGTATTTTGAGGTTAGGGTTTAGGGTCCCTACTTGGAGGACCCAATGAAAAGTTCAGAACCTTGTCCCTACGCCATAGAGGTATTGCACTGTAAGAAATCCACAAGTCCAACAGTTATTTCCTTACTCATCAAGAGCAATCTGGTTAAGGGCTTGGGGAACTATGTGAGGCACTTGAAGAAACTTCCTTTATGTGTATTTGGAGGGCACCTTGTATCCATGTATATCCCTACTAAGAAAAGAAGAGGAATCTTACACCTACTACTCAAGAATGGGAGGGAAATTTATGCTTGCCTATAAGTGTGAGATCTATGCCTCTCTTAAAGAGAAAATGTAAGAACCCTCCCCTCCTATGCCTTGTCAATCTATTTATGTTTTACAATAATGTTTGCCTTGTGCTTTGCTGTGGGTAAAGCACAGATGTAAGGAACATCCTCAAAATTCCATAGAGCCGGACTCAGCGACTGCCTTCTCCTTGTTGTTAGAATCCCCCACTGCACAAGTTACCCAATTTGTGAAGGCTTTCATCAATGTTCAACTAACTTACCATTCACTATGGCATTCTTTCTTAATCCCATGAGGCCCTTTTTGGTTATTAATTCCTCAATAATCAATCCATCCTCAAAGATTCTTTCTCCCACCCCAACTCTTGAACACATCAGAAAAACATGTGATCTTCACTAGTGTAGTTCAAGCCACCCATCTTTGACAAAATTTACAAAGCAAGAATTTTGAAAAGCAAAACACCCACGTTCATTCCTGGGCATTTTACTTTTCAAAATGCCCACATTAGTTTTTACTTTTTAGTGTGATATCCAACGGTTACCCAGCTGGTACCCACCAAGTATCATGGTACAATTTTTTTTTCAAAAGTAAAAATTGTCAATCTCCAGCCTGGTGGGGGGGGGGCAGTAATTTTGTGAACAACCCAATCCAAGGGTGTTACTTCTACACTTTAAAACTTTGGAACAAAGCTGCCTAAGTCGTGTCATGTTTAGAAAGGGGGCATGTATGATCCCATTATCAAATGATAGGCACTATGTCAATTAAGTAACGTATCAATAGTGCAAACTTGGGAAGTTGGTGTCTTGTTTAGAAAGGGGGCATGTATGATCCCATTACCAAATGATAGGCACTATGTTGATCAAGTAATGTATCAATGGTGCAAACTTGGGAAGTTGGTGTCTTGTTTAAAAAGGGGGCATGTATGATCCCATTACCAAATGATAGGCACTATGTCAATCAAGTAACGTATCAATGGTGCAAACTTGGGAAGTTGGTGTCTTGTTTAGAAAGCGGGGCATGTATGATCCCATTACCAAATGATAGACACTATGTCCGTCAAGTATAGCGTATCAATAGTGCAAACTTGGGAAGTTGGCAATTGACATCATTTGCTCACCAACTATATCATGTCACAGAATAGCTGTGTTTGCAGCTTGTCCTCCCCACTATGATAAGTGTTATGTCGGTTGAGTAATTTATCAGATCTGCAATGGGAGGTGTTCACTGGTCACCAAACATGTGATCCCCCTGGGACAGCTGTGTTTGCAGCTTGTCACTCCCTTAACCCTTGTGTACACTACAACCATACCTCAAGGCTCAGACTCATGGGGCCACAATGAACCAGCACCCACCCGCACACCATCATCCACTGGATGCTCATTATTACTCAGTTGTGGATGAACCTCAACTGAGTTCATATTTGGTTTCAAGTTGGGAACCAATTCTGGGGGAAATAGGTCCCACACATAGATAGGTAGGTAAGAAAATAGGTAACCCCTAGGTAAATGGATGGTTTATACATATGCAAGGGCTGTTTTTACTACCTTCCTACTAACAACCTGCATGTGGGTTGTTGTTAGTAGGTAAGTAGGAAAAAACAAAAAGCAACTGATCTAACCACCATGGTTAGCTAGGGAACTGGAACTAAACAGAAAACTGTTTCCTGACAAATTACCATTCATCCTTCATAGTGTGCCTGTGGATGCTGACTCACTGTGGCCAGACTCATGTTTGGTGTTAAATCATTCTCAAGAGGGCAAGTCCCCAAAAGAACAAGGTGTGTTATACACAATGGCCCTGCAATTAATTTAATATCAATAATTGATATTGTATGATAAATTGGTCATGGCTAGGGGAAAATAAATAAATAAATATTTTTTAATGTACATCATCATGTTGTGATAAATGAAAAAGTTTCATGATTTGTTTTTCATTTTTTAACATCACATTGGTTATGAGGAAGTTAAAAGGATCTCACATTAAATGATGATATATCCTGGGAACCTATCTAAACATTTAAAAATTTGTTACCAAACCAAAACCATTAGGAAAATGTTCCAACATGACTTTCAATTTTTTTTTGCAAATCTAATGACTTTTTTCTCATGAAAGAAAAAGTGATCAAATATTTCCTTTTCATATATTTTTTCCACATTTGTGCAAAATTTCAAACAAAAAAAAGAACACTGATTATGACATGTGTATTTGAATTTTTTCAATCACATTGTCACATTTTGAAAGAATTACATGAATTTTTGTGTATGATAAGTGCCATAACCATTTTTGGAAAAAAATGGTTTCATATTTAGTTTTGTGGATTATGAATTGGTGACAAAGTCACTTGGGGCCAGATGCACATTTGAGGAGGTGGCAGAGAAAAACAAAATGTCAAAAGATGAATGTGAATTTTTTACAACTAAATTAGGATGAATCATGTCACCTAGTTGATAGGGGGCAAAATCACTTGAAGCTACTATACTCTATAATGATTCTCAACACAATATCCCTGCTTTACAAGGCAGGGCCAACAAATTATGATCTCACATTGCCAATTATTTTGAAGAATTGAACCCTGCACCTATAGAGTATAATTGACAGACCAAAACATTAATATGCCCCCCAATAAGGAATACAGCATATATACCTATGAAGACCTAGCGTGGTGCAGTATATATATATAGAATGCACATGCATTATAATTGCTTGCCCATAACCAATGGCCCAAACATTACCCTAGGTCAAATAATGTGACCACACACAACTAAGAATAGAAATAATTCTCAACCAATGAGGTGGGGCAACATGCACCCCAAAGGCCCATTTTTTTTCCTTTTGGGGATGGGATGAGATGAGGTGGGGGAGAGGGAGTAGAGCTTTTGAGTTTTTTTTTTTCCTTTTTTTTTTGGGATGTTGGGTGCATGCCAAACTTCTCCTGTCATTTTGTTGGGGGTGTCTTTATGGATTGCTTCTTTCCTTTCCTATCACTTTTTTTTTCTTTGTTTGTTCC
>Ga0209208_10001301_pt1 | contig 34955 bp, 24 predicted proteins | sample S1TSphfallax_3_FD_187694 | JGI IMG/M metagenome (GOLD analysis project Ga0209208, IMG submission 187694) | Host-associated microbial communities from peat moss isolated from Minnesota, USA - S1T2_Fd - Sphagnum fallax MG (SPAdes) (version 2) | ecosystem: Host-associated > Plants > Peat moss >...
TTGCTCAACCAACAATTATGACACAATTCCTCATTATTTTTGGTTCCTTTTCTCACAAAAACCCGACATTGAATATAGACCTTATAATTCTCATTCTCTTGATCCCTTACAACATCACTTTCAACCCATGAATCATCCTTCGACATCTAAAGCTTCCAGAACTTAATATACTTTGAAATTTCCCTACTAATGAAACTTTCCTTCTCACTTGCTTTCAATTCATCATTTCCCCATATCGAGCAAAATGGAACAAGATTTGGAAACTTCACTAGTAGTTTTAGCTGTCTAGTGCCATCTTCCTTCCACAATCATTTGGCCAGGCCATCTTTAAGGCTCCACAAAACATTAGTACGAAATAATTTGTATTGCATCACCAACCACCCTACCTTTTCCATAAAACACTGAAACAAATGCATCTCTATATAATCGACAAAGCCATTTAAACCATCGTTCAAATATTCATTGACCCAAGATTTGAAATCAAGGATTTCCTTAATGAGTTGTAGAATGAATGGAGGATCTTGGGAAAACATGAATGCTTTCAACAAATCCACCATGACATAATTATTCTACTTTCTCAAAATTTTTGACAAATATCCAAAACTTCCATCAATATCTTCATGTGTGTGCCCAACTATAAGAAACCTTGATTGAACTTCTTCAAAAACATTGTGAGCAATTAGTAAGGAAAGAAACGCCAATAGGTGACGATTCTTGTTATCTTTCACACAATTGTCCATATGCGAAAGCAGCTTCCTTGGCAATGGCTTCACACTCATGATTTTGTTTACAAGCTTTAATGCATTCAAACACTTGGAACTTCCTTATAAAATTTGTTGGAAGAATGCGTTTTGGGGTTCAAACTGAAACAAAACCCTTGATTCCTTGACTCGTTCCTTTTCAAGCATACAAAAGAAGCGCAGAAATGAACCAATCGTGAAATTAAGATCATTGGGCCAAAGTTCATTAGAATATTGAGCAAAAGCTTTGTCACCATGTCCATGAATAATCATTCCAATCAATGTCACTAACAACTACCCCAACCCGAACACCGTTTTGTTTTTCACTTGAAGCTGAAGTAGAGTTGTTAATGGTCCATCTTATCATGAATTACACATAAGAAATATTCTTTAAATTGCACAGCTTCAATTCTCCAAGTGTGATATAGATGTCGACAACATTTTGGGTGAATGTTATGCTTTTTCAATTTAATTTAATGTTCCTTCACACAAGGGTTTTTTTTCTTGCTTTGGATATCAAATTTTTCAAGGATTCACAAACTATACACTTGACAAAAACATATCCTCTCTTCCACACATCCACATTTAAATGTTTTTTTTTTCAATTGGTTCACAGTAGACTTCAAGATATTTCCAACTTGCAACTTTTTGCTAATCTACAAGCATGAGGAGAAACCAAATATCAAAATGACAAACAAGAACAATAAATATTTATTCTTATTTCAATTAAAGCCATGTTACTTCATAGACTTGGTGGCCACCATGTTGAAAAACTATTAAAACATTGTAGGATTATAAGATTTCATGAAAAACCAACTTGTAAAAAATGCCTGAACAAGACAATATTAAGCAAATCATTACTTTATTTGGTGGCCACCAAATGAAACTTTAATTGAGAAGTATAACAATTTTTCATACAACCCAACGAAAATGAATCATTCCATAGTTACTTGGTCACTACATTCCTGCATTGTCCACCATGTATTTGGAAGAAGGAAATGGATGTCTTGTCTCCCATCTCCGATTCCCTTCATTTGATGCAACATTACACAGCGCAATGTTCAATCAAAGATTCAATATTTGATTTGGCATGTATCGCTATGATTCGTTGTTTTCGATATTCATTTTATTCTTGGTTCAAGCAGTTTGAAGGAAGTTTGAACAGGGATTTGGCGATATTGCAACTTCCTTTAGGTGATCTCCTAAGTATACCTTAAATTTATCCTTTTTTCAATTATGTTTTCCATGTCTGTTCATTTCACATTTGTTTAGTTTAATTTTTTATTTATTTTTATGTTTGTAATTTTGGGGAAATTTCAATTATTCATTTTTATTTGCAGTGGATTCCAATCTTTGTTTGCAAATTGTGCAAAAACATTTGTTGTTCCAACCAATAGAAAATCATGTTGTGGATCGGGTTCTCTTTTTAGAGAGGCAAAGGATGTAGTTGCATATTTGATTCTTGGTCTAAAAGTTAAACAATTCCTCAATTTGTGATTGCTTTTAAAATGGAATTTTAGTTTTAGTAGTTCATATTCCGAATTCTTATATGGATAGCGAGATAGATTTTGATACTCAATGTATTTTTATGAAATCAATAAATTAATAAGTTTTTTTTCTTCATGCACTTGAGGTTTACTTTTGTTATTTGCTCTTGTGGGTGGAATTCATATTTCATATTTCATAATAAGCAAAGCCTTCCTACTCAAGGTTACATGTTGAATGTATATGTTTTAGTATGTTTCTACTTAGGACTATTATACCCATTGGTAGCTACCAAATGATTTTTTTTCAATAATTTTTTTTTCCAATTGCTTAGTGCTTTACAAGCTTTTCTGTTCAATGGTACTCTAATGGTTTATGATATACAATACCTTTAGGTATTATAAATTATTTGGTTCATATTTTTCACAATTCAATGACATAAAATTTAGTAGAAATTTCAAATTTGGTTTTAAAATTTCGCTAGTGAATTGTTTACTTGATGATGTTATGCAATGTTTTAGTTTTGCACCCTTCTTTTTATGGTTTTCTAGTTCTTAATATCTGGCGGTCACCATATTTATCTATTATCATGAATGTTAATTATTTTCATGGTGAAAAACATTTCTTATGCAAATTTATCGTTTTAATGTTTTTTTTGGTGCCCACTAATTGAAGATGTTATTATATTTACCCTTAAAATTTCAAAATTCATTGTTTTTATTTTTGAACCTTTTCAAAGTCCAAAATTAATTAAATATGTGTTATATAATAAAAATTATATAAGTAAAAAATCTATTTATTAAAACCTACTTACCACATGCAATGAAGAGTCCTTCACTGCATAAAATAAAATTTGAACCTATTCGCATTTCAAACAAATAAACAAAAAACTAATTGAAACAATTTGAAAGTTGAAAATCAATGCACAACAATGAACAATTATGTTCATATATATATTTGAATAAAAACATTCAATGTAAATTAGAATTTTCATGAAGTTTATTATTATTTATTATGTACTTTCATCCATCTTTGACAAGGTAAAAAGTTGTACAATTTACCATGCTTACACCCCCTATGGATAACATATCATAAGACCCCTGTCGATAATTGGCCATTTTTTTAACAATTGACCAACATTGGTTAGTAGCAATGTTGGTTGGGTTTTCCTTGTAAACAATCTACTCCATCCATAATGATGGTGAAAAATTTGAAACACATAGGAATAAAACAATATATATGAGAAGAAGTATGTGCAAGTAATAAGTTGAGAGATAAGAGTTGCAAACAATGATTGTCCCCTTGTATTCAAATCAATCCATTTAAGTACATACGCATGGTCCCATAGTGGATAGAAATAATAACTATAAGGAATTTGATTTTCAACGAATTATTACTTATTGCTATTTGGTTTCCACTAAAGACCACATCCACCTAATTACTTGATTTCTAACAAGTTTAAGTTGGGATAATTTTGTTTATTTACTTATGTTTCTAAATCTTTTCTTTTGATCTAGCAATAAATTTTGTTCAAAAACTTCTAGAATTGTTTTTAAGAACTCCTTACATTAAATTTGAACTACCATTTAATCTAAAATTCCCACTTGGTAGATCAAATCTTAAGTTGTTTAAGACCATCCTATTCATACACTCATGATGCTTTGGTCCAGGGATTCCTTTCACCAATAGTGATGGCACCAATTTTTTGACACCATTTCTTTGGCATGCACCAAATTTTTTTTTGACATAGTGATGGTGTATGTCAATATGCTTTTACCAAGTGTGATGAGCTAGGTTCTTGATAAGGGAGATTTTTCCTTGCTTGTTAGTAAGAATGATAGTTGCTTCCTCTTGATTAAAATTGAATTAAACAAGGAATATTTTCAACCACATGGCCTTGTGAATTGCCTATGATGTTAAAATGTATTCTACTTTTGTAGTCGAAAGTGCTATAGTTGGTTGCCTTTTACTAGACTAACTAATAACATCATTAGCTAATAGATTCAAAAACTTGATATTTGATCTCCAACTATTGATGTCTCCTCCCCTATCTGCATCACAAGATCCAAAAATAATCATGTTGGACTAAAACCCATCATGATCCAAACCTAAGTATTGAAACCATAAGTTCTCTATGCCTTACAAGTACCTAATTTTTTAATATTATGATTACCCAATTTGGCAATTGTAACAATTTAGTGAACTTATTCACAACTTTTATTATATTATCAATGTTAGACCGATTGGTGTTCATAACATGCATCAAACAACCCATTATTTCTTTATAAAGTATTCCTTCCATTCCATTTGCCTCTTCTACTATCATGGGTGTGTCAATCTTGCAAAGCTTAGAACTATCATCAAGTGATGTGCTTACTAATTTGTGTTCCTCCATGCCAAAACATTTTATGATATCTTCTATTTGGAGTTTGTATATGGAAATCTTATAATTTAACATTGGACATATGTAATCACAAGGAACAATAGATACACTAGAAGACACATATGAAACTTATGTGAGCTCCTTGAATGATTTTAACAATGTACTAATTGACACCCCTATGATTGAGGAGGATGCCCAAGATGAACATTTGGCCCATAATGAAAAGTTAGAAGAACAAGAATACTCAAAGGTACTATATGATAATATTTTTAAATCACAAAAGGACATTGGTGATGATAATTTTGAATATGATCCTACGAGTTAGCTTGTTCGAATAAGACAAATGAAGGAACTAGTGACCAACAAATTATTAACCATGTTATTGCTTTTGAACTTGAAAGCAATCCATGGGTGGATTGATACTAGTTATATTACTCTACTTTGGTAAATGTTACAAGAACCTTTTGCTTCTAGGAATTTGGTTTAGGTTTAACTTTTGGTGTACATGGATTTGATGATTGTGTGTAATATAAAATGAAAAACTTATAATCATGGAAATTTCAAGGTTTAGGGTTTGTAAAATTGTAATAAGGAATTTAAACCAAAAAAAAATTCAACCCAATATTATTAGTGAACATGTGTTAAAAACCATGGATTTGGATTTCATGTAGGCTTCTAACATAAGTTGTTACTCATGAAAAACCTTTTGTTCGACTTTCATCAAGAGGCACAAAAACTAAAATTTAAAGTTGGTTTAGAGTCACAATCAATTCATGCATGTGTGAATGATTGTGTTTTTTACCATTGGAATATAGTTGTTGAACAATTACCTAATTTATCAACAAGATCTTATTGGATCTTCCATCCCCCAAAAGGTATTATCAACTTTAGATTTCCATGCTTTTATCTTTTGATTTCAAGACCTTAATTGTAAGTGTACTCATTCACAATTTTTGAGTTTTATGTACGAAACTTTAAATCAAATTCTTTCAAACATGCATACAAATTAGTCAAAGTTTGGGCCATAGTTTGTTTTGTTTCCTATTTTACCTTAACAATAAAATGTTATCTTTCTTCTGTTTTTGCATATGTAATCTAATTGTAGGTCTTATAATATTAAACTACTTGCTCCAACATTGGGGAAGTTTTTTCACACTTCAAGTTTAGTTGTTTAGATGGATTGGCATAAGAGGAGTCATCGTTCATAAGGATGATGAAAGCTCCATGTGATTCAAAGACATAAGAACATGTAAAACAAAAATGGCATGAATTCTAATAACAACCCCATCATTTGGGGTTAGGGCTTGTTATAGATGGTATCAATCCATTTTTTAGTCAAAACACAAATGATTCATTGTGGCCAATGTGCATTGTTAATCAAAACATTCCACCATGGATGACTACCAAAAAGGCATTCATATCTTTTGCTTCGATTATACTTGGGAAATCACAAATCAAAAACATGGATGTGTACATGCAACCATTAGAGCCATAAGGTTTAGGGGTTTAGGGTTTAAGGTTGCATGTACACATCCATTCAGGTTTGATATTCACTTCATTTGAAGAAAAAAATAGTTTGTGTTTAAGTAATTCTTGCCTATAGGGTGCAAACACTAAAAGGAGCCATAAGGTGTGTCGCAACTATTTAAACCTATAATTTTATATCTTTGAAAAATCACAAGAGGAGCATATTAAATTTTATTTTCATTTTCTTCTCCTTTTTAAATTCCATCATGTATAAAGTTCCATTGCTAAAAATTTGATGCAAATTGATGATGTTTCAAAAGTCCTTTTGCATATTTAAAACAACTATCACAACTTGGTTTTTTTTCAAACATTTTTTTTCGTTATCAAATGTGCACCATTCTTTCTCAAAATTGAAGAGGGTTTTAACCTTGATGATTATAAAGGCAAAAACATTTGAAATTAGTAAATTTCATTTTTAAATGCATTTGAACATATTTGTTTCAAATGTGTCTTTGTGTTATTTTAAAGGTGGATGCATTATATATAAATGATATAGATGAAGATATAATAAAAAATAATTATATTCAAAACATAACTATAAATTGGGTATGAAAAATGTAGAAATTAGGAAAATTAACCAACATAAGAATGCCATGTGTCAAATGTAGTCCTTGGAAAGGACTTTAACCTTATAGCCCATGGCTCCTTTTATTGCTTTGCATCTTATAAATCACCCATTTTGCACCACCTTAAAAAGGTTCTTCAATGGACTTGATGAAAAGTTTCCACCTAAATTTATTCGATGCATGACTTTAGAATGATTAGATTTCCACAATTTTTCTTTGGAAGATCCTCCAAAGGGCATGAAACACATATCATGCTTTTATGACTTAGAGTATTGAGTAGATTTTAATATCAACCACCTATTAGACACCATGAACATTAAATAAAAAATGAATGTTTCTTTTTATTTTCACATTTGTCAAATGAGAAGGAGAATGTGGAAATAGATATTCAAACAAGCAATTTGAAGGAATTTTTTTGGAGGCATGATGATGGAAGCTATAAGGTCGACTCATGGGTCCTTGCTAAAGCTAAATAGAAGATTTTTTTTTTGGTGTTTTGAAATTCATCAAAACACCTACAAGTTATGGTGCAAATTTCAAAAGTGCCATTAATAAAAAAATTAGTTTACAAATCTCAAGTCACATGAATTTTTCAATATATTACATTACACATTACTTGTGGTAACCTAAGGTTTGACTACTAATGGTGTTCAGGGAATCATATATCATCTTTTTAAATTGGTGCAATGGGTTTGTGCTAAGGTGGTTGATACATAAAAACTTCCAATAATGGAAAAAGAAAGTGTTATTGTTCTTACCTTATTGGAGATGCATTTGCCTACATCCTTTTGTTTCAAGTTCATGTGTTGATTCACTTGGTGCAAGAAGTAGGGTTTCTTGGCCCCTTGTAAAACATGTATAGGTTTTTCATCAAAAGATTCTTGAAAACCTTGAAAAGTTTTGTAAAAACATTGTGCTTAACTATAAAACATTAAAGGAAACACGATGGAAGGTTATTTGATACAAGATTAAACAATGAATAGGTGCCATGACATAATTGGAGATATTGATGAATATGCCCCTTGAATTTGGAAAGAACAAATTTGATGTTTGAGAAATTGGTATGATTTTCATTTTTATTCAAATGATCTTTTCAATATTTATGACGTTCGAAGACATAACTTGAGCTCATGTTCAATGAGGTGAGTAATTGACATGTTATGTTTCAACAATTGAATTATTGTCGACAAAAGGACAATTTACAAAAATTCAAGGTTATGACAATGTGGATTACAAGCAACTCAATAGATTTGTTGCACATGCTTCATCTTGGTTGAAGGCATATGAGGACAAGAAACAAAAGGTTGAAAATGCCCTCCAAATGTGGAAGGCAACACATAGGTCCATACAAGGTTCACATCCCAAGAAATTGTTAAACCTTGGTGATTGGGTGAGAGATGCAATTACAAAAGCAAAGGAGGATGGAAATTCCATTAGTTAGGACATTTCCAACATTGTAGGTATTCCCAATCCTGTTTTGCCTTAATCCTTTGATATGTTTCTTCATTAATTCCATATTTAACTAAATCACATTGACTCCCTTGATTATTTTTTGGATTATTTTCTTATAGTGGGTTGCAACTTCAATCACCAAACACATTCCACGATGTGTGCCTATGGGCACCATTACCAAATGAAGGCATAATTGTGATTTAAAAATTGTTTGTAGGTTTCAAGAAAAAATGACGAGGTGGACTACATTGGGTTGTTGGAAGAGATATTGTAGCTGGATTATAGGAACTTGACAAATCAAAGTTCAAAAATGGTGGTCTTCAAGGTGCAATGGTTTCAAAGCATTATGGAGTATGTTGAATGTCTATTTTATTCAATTAATAATATTTGTTATATATATTGGGCAAACAATTTGAATGACTAACCATTTGTGTTTTTGAAATTTATGGAATAAGTCTTTGTCTTAAATTATTTAAAACTTGGTTGAATGATTGTTTTACAAAACAATTCAAGGTTGTTTAGGGTTTTGGGAACCTACTTATGGCTTGGGATGATGGAAGCCATGCATGCAACATGATGTTGTTGTGGGAATGTTACAAAGATGCAACCTATTGGAGAGCAAATACCCCAAATTGTTGGGGATGATGACACAGATGAGGACGGAGAGAGTGATGAAGGGGAAGGTCAAAAGTTCAACATGGATTTGGGAGACTTCAACATGCAAAAAAATCTAAATTTTCTTTTTGATGAACATGAAGATTTAAATTATGAAATATGAAGAATGGGGTTTGTTGAAAAGTTATTCTAATGAAGCAATGGTCATTTCACTTGGATAAAGTAAATAACATTCTTACTAAGGTATAGGGTGTTATTCAAATTTTATTAACCCCCTATTTTCCGCTAAAGATTATTTGTAATTCAATTACATTACTAATCTTATTAAGAAAATTATAAAAACTTTGTGAAAAATGGCCATATAAGTTTTAAAATATCTATACCATTTTCAATCATAGAAAATTTTGTGGAGGAAATGGGCCATACACTTTTTCAACCATACATGTCTTTAGATATAACATATGGTAGAGGAAATTTTCAAAGAATAGCCATGCATTTCTAAAATTGTATGGTTTTTGTAGCCACATAAACTAGAAAACAAGCAATACAAATTTTTGTTAACATAAAACTTGTTGTTGTTATGTTGTTAACCTAAAATATTATTCTTGATGTAGATATTTTGTGGTTGTTTGCTTAGTGGTTGTAAATATTAGTTGCTTAGATGATTTAGTTATCATTTTTCAAGTTGATGTTAAATTTGAGCCATGGCTTGGTTTTAGGTAAACAAATTGTTGTAGCATGTAGAACTCAATGTAAATAAAACATTAGTTATGTGATCAAACACATCTCCTTACATGTCCATAAAATAACAATCTCACATGATGTTCCAACATTGACACCTGCAAACCTTGAAAAGAAGAAGGAATGAAGAAACCTACAAAAAACTTTATACAAAACTACCCAAAAAAAAAGTTTAGCAAAAAAATTATTTTAGCACTTACCTTGTCTTGTTGTAGGCAAAATGGGGACCTCCAATCACAAATGCAACTTATTGGAACTCACCTTTAAATTCCTTACGAGTGTGACCAAGCAATCATTTCATGCATCAAATGTTCATTAACAATCTTCTCATTAGTGTGAGAATGCAATCTTTTTCGTTCATGAGAGGTAGTCTTCAAGCAACAAATGAGTTGACTTTGAGATCAAGACTTTCAAAAAACATGCAAAGAGCTTGTGTTTTAACATTATGTTCAATGTTAACATTTAATTAAGGTGCCACATCATGTTGTAACATTATGTGCGTCAATGTTGACATCTACTTAGGGTGCCACAATTGTCAATTGTTAATTAGGGTGTGTATCCCACCTCCCCACATATATTAATTGCAAACCAGGTGGGAAGAACTTAGGTTGCACATCAACTTAGAAAGTTGATGAAATTTTGACCCCACAAACTATTTTACTTTAAGGGAAAAAGTAGATGGTCAACTTTAAACTATTCAAAATATATAATCTATACTTCAACAAACATTACAGTTTTTTGCCCAAAATATATCACCATAGGGTGCTTTCACCCAAAAATCTTGTCTTTCATGCTCGAACCAAGCACATTGAAACACATTATCATTATATTCGTGAAAAGTTCATTGAAAGCAGAGAAATAGATTTTGTTCATTTGTCTAAAGGAGATCAAGTTGTTGATATTTTTACCAAACCCCTTGGTAGAACTAAATATAGCCAGTTCAGAAATGAACTTGGAGTTCCCAGTCTGAGCAAAATTGTAGAAAAAGGAGAAATCTAATTAAATTAGAAGGCAAACATGCTCATGAAACTCAACGTGCATTTAGGAACTTGAAGCGGATGAGACTTAGCGATAGATATCTAGAATCTAGATATATTAAGTTTTTGTTTAGAACTCCAAAGGAGAACGTTAGGTCTGAGAGAGGGTGTTAAGATTATCTATGACGGACCTAGACTTTCGGATTGGCCTATGGTCTGGCAGATGAGACGAGCAATTGTAGTTATCCTTTTTTCTAGGATTTATTTGTATAGTTGTAGTTTAGCTTATCATTAATTGTTATTAGCTGCTGATCAATATTTTATGTCTGCTCTCTTTTTCTTTATTCTCATTCTAGTATTACGATCTGGCTTAGTAAAGCTACTGTGCATTTCTACAAATTCATCCTTTGTTTGGGGTGAAGTATATCTGTGCTCATGAATGATGGATAGGAGATGTGATTAGGAACCACCAAAATCTTAGTTTTCTTGTAACTTCATGACACCAAAAGTTGTTTATTTGCTACTTCAAGTCTCCAGAGAGAGTTCAATCTACGATTTCAAATTGTTTACAGCTTTCACTCCTGATCTGGATTAGGAACCATCTGGGCGACATTCATCATGGAGGGGGCTTTCCAACTTCTAAGCAAATTCCTTTGAAGATGGAACTGTTAGGTTTCCATTCTTTCTTTTTCTTTTTCATCGAGCTAGGGTTTCATTGACATTTTGGCTACATGTTCTCCAGGGACCAGTGGAAACCTTTTTGACAACCTTGCATGTACATCATGCCGATTACAATCCTAAAAGTAAATACTAGAGATATCACAATGGCTTTTTTGGCAACAATCAATGACGTGCAAGATTAAACACGGAAGAAACCTTGGAGGCTTGCACTGTGATTCATTTCACAAAGCAAGAAGGTTTTGGGATTTTAGGGTTTATTCGAAAGCTTTACGTTCGTTAGTCTTTGTGCAATAGACAAGCTAAATTGCGATAAGTGATGCAGTTCTTAGACATCCCCAGCGGTACTCAGTGTGTGATCCTGCAAAAATATTTCTCACATCCAAGTTTTGTTGTTTACCTTTTTGCAACCCTGCGCCCATAAAACTGAAACTGAGACTGCAAATAGGTGGGAGACTACTAATAGCAAACCACCTGTACCAATCATTATGATTGGCCAAATAGAAATGGGAAGCAGCAGTCAGATCATATTTCTTCTCTAATCATGATGATTATATGCATGAATGTTTGTGCAGTCTATGGTGGGTCACTATGTTTGTGAAAATTTAACACTTCAAACTAGTAATATACACATGCATAAAACGTTTTTGCATAGACATGGTTGCTAAGTGTTTATAATTTTTTATTATTGCACTCTTTAATAACCAAATGCATGGTCCCAAGTGTGAATCACTATAGTGAGCCACCATACCTTGCATCCAAGCATGATCTCATGCATTTTCAACTTGCACTGTATGAAGTCTGGGGAGCAACATGATGACCAGATTCAACTTTCTTCACGCAATTCATTTGAGTAAAGATTTAAAGTTGTAATGGTGCTGAATAAATTTGTGCCTCTTATTGTGTAATGTTCTTTCAATACATTGTCTAGTACTTTTTCATTGTTTGCAACAACTTTGCAGTTGGTAATACATTTGCAGAATAATCCGCAGCTATGGCACGTATGGATCTGCCATTTCTAATCAAGCATGTGGTTCTGGGAGAGGTTTCTAGTAGATTGAAGTTGCAGTGCATTAATCAAGCTTCACCGAAGCTACACTAGACTTTGTTGGGTATGAGAAATCTTTGAAGTAGAATGTAGTCTTGTGAACTGCAAATTTCAATTAAGCATTTCTTTAGATTATGTGTTTATATGGTATATGATCAAAATATGGAAAATTTGTGAAAACCTGTTTGCTTTTATGAAAAATTTGTTCACTAAGTGTTCATTGATTGTGATTGAATCTGCATGCGAATGATTGCCTGCTATAGTAGACTTTTATTGAAATCACATTGGCAAATTTATTCAAAATTTGAATACATATATTATGAACTTAAAATACAAAGCAAATGGACCCTCAAAATGAACTCTGATTTGCCAATTTTCGTCCACCTTAGTGTGCTATTACCCATGTTTCATTCGTGAAATCCCAAGTCTTTCATGCATGGTTGCAGAATCTCCAGAAAAAATTAATCTGCACTAGTTCACTGAATGTTATGATGAGTGATCTCCAGCTGCTGCATAAAAGAAGTTATGTAAGTCCGGAGTGCTCCAAGATTGATTCATAAGAGGTGCTGTCAATCAGTACCTACCTACAACTGGTATGCAGGAGCAGTGCCGATCAAAGAGGTATCAAAGATCACAATCAAAATAGAATTCAGATATGCTACTTGTTCGACTTTCAGCGATGCAGATCGTAACAAGAGCTCAATAATTTCAAAGCACAGTACCATATATATGAACAAAGGCGCTCAATCTTTTTATTCCAATTGGGTTTGCCTCATAATGTATGTACATATGTGCGCACGATTAGCTGCGAATTCGGAATTACAATATCGAGCCAAACTTGGACCTCGGGTGAGCGAAGAAAGTTTCTCTAATAATATGGCAACCAGACATCGAGCTCTACATTCTCTACAACATGTCAAAGCGCGTCACATTGACCTGCAACATCGAGTCTAAAGTGCATGAAGTGGGCAGAGCTAAGAAAGTTCTGAACAAGTTGGTGACTTCGAAACTGATCTTAGCGGCTCGCATCGCCCAACTGTTCCTTCTCAAAGATCCCCGCAAAATATTAGGCCTGCATGGATTTAAAGAATGGCCTAGCTGTTTTCCCATTTTCGGATCCCCGTCCGATTTGGTTTCAACTACACAGGAATGTAGACAGGATCTGCAACTACAGGTAATCTACTGCATTGTTAGATCTATGTGGAATCCGCAGCTCGCATAAACCTGCAGGAAAAATGTGTACTAGGGTTGGTGAAGTTCGACTACTTCCAATGAACACCACTGCATGTCATTAGGGTTGTACATTAGGGTTAGAGCAGTATTGGACAGTTATGAATGTAGCTGGCGGCGCAACTTCATGATCAGTTGCAGCAGCAGCTCTCGGACAAGAAAATTCTAGCCACTGTAATCGGGCTGGAGCTGGACTTTTTGGTTCATTTCAGATTTGGAGTTGTTTGCAGAATGGATCATTACAGCTACGTGTGAGTCCTCTTTAATGATCGGTTGGAAGCTGCAGCAGCTCCATCGGAAAGAAGCTTCCCTGTGAGAACATACAAGGCCATCCAAGCTTTCGGCTACACCGTCACTGATGGCCTTGAGCGCTAGAATACAAAACGGCTCTTCAATCATCACTCCCACTTCCTCGATGTAGAACATGGCCAGAGCGCTTAGAAAAGTGACTGGAATCATGAGCCAGTCGCATGACTCCCACAAAGCTAACGGGAGGGTCATATGCCATATGAGCAAGATTCTGGAGGTGACATGCGTGTAAGAAATTGGGATGGGAGTCTTGAAGATGCGCTCGCATGCGCCGACATTGTCGTGAAACTGCGTGATGTTTTCGTCCATCCGAATCTTCTCCCACTGCGACAGCTCGCTCTGATTGATGAGTTCCGAAATCACCTGCAAAACGTAATTTGGACTATGTTTTGAGGCCATCACAGATTCAACCTCCCTGTGCTCCAGTACCCCCTTGAGATCCTCCCGCAGCGTATTCTCTTGTGTCAAGTGATGCTTCAAACAATAGGAGTATGCTTTAATGTGTCGCAAGAGACAGTCCACCTTCCCAGCATCCGCTGGACTTCGGATCCAGCTCAAAACTTGTCTGGCGAGATCTCGCGTTCTGTTGACATTTGAACCCCATGCCTTGCGTGCTTCGTCAAACCTCCCGTACGAGGCATTGGTACGAAATACCAACAACAATGCCACCACTGGCGACGTGAGCTCGAAAGGAAGAGGCGCCACGCGAAGGAGCGGCACCCAATGAGGGAAGCGACGATCGACCACTGCTTGATTAAATCCCGCAACCAGTATCGCGATCAGCGTGCAAGTGAAAACCGGAGGACCAAGAGAAATGGCGTTCACACCAGAAGCTAGGATTGTAAAGAAGTGTCGACAATGTCTCCAACAACACTTGTGCGTCTCCCATTCCGAATGGCCATACACTATATTCCGATGCATAGCCCTCCGACAAAGGCAGTCTTCTTCTGATTTAAGATCGCCTTCTAAACTTCGATTTGTTTCTTCGAGACTAATTCCTTCCTCTGATAGAACAAACTCTTCAAAACAAACTGGAATTATTCTAATGCAACTTATTACAACAATGGCAGTTTTAGCTTTTTTTTACAGTTCGTTGTGGTGGAGACTCGAGACGACCACGATCAAAACGTAATAAAATAAAATGGAGCTCTATCTGAGGAAGAAACTACAAAGCCTTTTTTACAACAGGACCCTTGTCACTCTTGACGGCCTAGTTTGGGACGGACCCAGTTGAAATCTTAGACACTATTCAAGAAAAAAACAAAATCCCTTTAGGAGCAGCCTAATTCCTGCACCTAACATTCATGCAAAATTGTTGCAGGAGTAAGAAGTTTGTGACACTCTAGTTCAGCAGATCATAAGCAACAATCCCTTCTGAGCTTTCATGCAGCAGCAGCAGCAGCTCCTTCATTCATTCAGATCCTGTAGAGTTATAACTACTGTAACTGTAATTTGGTCGAAATTTTCGTACTAAAATATTAGGAAGATCAGATTCGATCTAAACGCCCAATCCTTGAAACTCTACTACACCATGCAGCTACAGTCATGCAGATTCTTATTCAGGCAGCTAGCGAATGAATATATATACATATATATACACACTTGTAGGAGTGGCTAGTATGTGCACTGTGCGGCTTAGATGATCTGCAAGCTGAAAACGCCAGGCAATTTCTCTCTGGTTATGTAATAAGCAATCGTCACACGGATCAGGCAGTTCCTTTTGCTCTCGCTCGCGGAATGTTTCACTCTACACAATGGGTTTCATGGAAGCTCATGATTTGTCGTAATGCACGACTTCAGGGTCCGAATTATTTCAGCAAAACTACTGGAGAGTGTGTAATTTCTAGAACATTCTCCCAACTTTGATTTTACAAGCAAAACTAATTTAGTTCAAGTAAACATTCTGGGGTTTTTTCTGAATTTTATTTTTAATTGGGTGTGAAAAAGGAATTCCTGGTTTGATCTAGTTTGTAATTTAACGTCTTTTTACATCGAAATTTTGGCGGAAAAAATGGAAAATTATTAGTCCAATTTACACTAGAAAACCAAAAAAGATTCGAAAATTTCCCAATTTCTTTGTTTAACAAAATTTATTCAGGAAGAAAAAAAAAAAGGCTATCTTGATTGAAACAGCATTTCTTTTTCTTTCAATTTTCTCATGTTGCTCCAAACGTGACGATCAGCCACAAGAGAATTTAGCCAAAGCTGGTTTAAAAGCAAATAAATAAATAAATCTAGGAATCCTATTAGATGTTGGTGAACTAGTTTAATTTATTAGCTAAATATGACGATTTCAAAGAAAAAAGCTAGAAAATTTTGCCCAAATCATCATCACAAATTGTTTTCTTGCGAATTCATAACTTTCTTCCTCGAAATAATATGGCCTTTTAAAAAACAAATCCCAAAAACGTCCCAGGCAAAAAAACTAAAATCACTAGCTTGTTCTGGTGACACTTGCTCCGGGGAGAGATCATGTGTCAGAATGTACTGATCATTACAAGTTATACGAAGATCTGAGCTGTGTCCGGAGAAGACGACCGCAAGAAGCTGGCTGGCGATGTCCTTCTCACACAATAGCCTTTCCTTAATGTGTCCTCCTCTCTGTTATACAAACAGTTATTACTAAAGCCCCAGGCCGTGTGTAATTAAGAACAGTAAATTTTTCAGTACTCTCCAATGGAGGAGTGCAGCGAAATTTCTTGCACCAACAGAAAGCGAAACTGACCGACGATCATCGTTTTCCCCCGGCGCCAGTTGTCTCTTCTTACTGCGAAATTTCTTGCACCAACAGAAATCGAAACTGACCGACGATCATCGTTTTCCCCCGGCGCCAGTTTTCTCTTCTTACTGCGGCAACTTTCCACTTTCAGTTCACAAACAAGAGATCAGGGTGTCGTCGATAATCAGGGTTTTTTCTTTTTCACTTTTGTGAGGGAACTGGAATGGCGATCATCCACAAGAGGAATTAGCAAAAATTTGGCTACAGGTGAGAGAGAAAGTAGAATTCTTTTGAAAGCCTGCTGCAGTGTTTGTTTTATTTTCAATTCTCTGATGTTGCCACTTTGGCGATCATCGACAAGGATGTTTACCCATGTTTGGCTATACCAGCTATGAAACTAGAAATTTATTAAAAATCCTTTTATATCCTCGCTACTTGCCTGAACAATGTGTAGAAACATGCTGATTTTTTTAGAATTTCTTTTCAATTTTTGGAAACTTCTTGAAAAAATAGGAATATTTGACAGAATTTGTCTTTTGAAAAACATTTCACCAAATGACGAAAATTCACAGAAATAGAATTCTGTGAATGTAGTGGCCCACTGTATACTGGCAACATGCAAGAAACCATGGTCTAAATAGTATGACCATACAAACTGGTTTTCCTTGAAATATGGCAACTTTTGGGGATATTCTGGAAAGAAGGTCCTTTGATCAAATTTGCAGCCCCTTTTTCTTTGTCGCCAATAGGCAAAATGTCACCACAAGAAATAGAAAAAAAACTAGTCGACTCTAGATTTGAACTTCATATCTGATTTATAGCCAGATTTGGCTAAACCTTCCTGTGGATGATCGCCATTTTATTTTTCTACATCTTCCTGTGGATCTAGTCATAAATATAGTTGATTATAGATTTACACTACATAGGCAAATTCCTAGAAAAAAACACCGCATGAGTGTCAACGCGTTTGCTGAGCAGTTGTGGGTGAGACCTAGTGAAATCTTGAGCTTTGGACAACATTCTTCTCAACAGTCTTCCTCCCGGAGCCTGCGAAGATGGATGGATTCTCTGACCCCTCTGCAACCTAAACGGTTTAACGTCTTCCCCGCGTAACATTTTCGTCATTGTCAACTGTATTCCTGCATTCATGAGACACACCAACAGCCAGCATTGAACAGACTATCACCTCTCACAAAACTTAGCAGTCAGAACTCTTTATTGTACACACGTTTTCATTATGATCATCTTTGAAAGACCCACCACCACAATTGGAATCACTCTTGCATCTTGGGCTTGCAAAAATTACCTCCAAGAAAACGAACAAACAAGCTTCACTCATAGCCGAACTAAGAGGCAAGTTCAAACAAGCAACAGTTAATCCTTGAAGTTCCAAAAGATCAATTCACACTTCATAGTCAACACCTGGTGAACATTCCTCAAAATGTGTGACCAAACGAACTCTATGGGGAGTGTCCTCCTTAGGGGCAGAGCCAACAAACTCAGTATAGGAGAGCTCTGGACTCTCTTCCTGTGGCAGAGACAATGAAGTCAGTGCTTCCACCATGTTCACACAGAGCTGTAAAAGGGCCTGTACAATATATTTTGGATGAAGTATAGAAGTCAAATAGTGTGAATCTCAGTTTGTGCCCATAAATTTTCCCATAGTATGTACCCAGGGCACTTCACGTGGGCCTGTTGGTGGAAATGATGATTGGGCCAGGTGGTGATATTTAAATATTCTCTCACTTATTTCTTTAGCCATTTTTTCATGTTTATGGCTGAGGATGGGAGATAATTCACATTGTATGTTCCTTTTGTAAAACACTGATGAAGGCCAGAATATGGGGTGTGGATGCAGGTATTTAAAGAGCAATGACTCCACTTTTCAGTCTGTGGCTCTGCAAATTAAAATTGAAGAATGAAAAATCAAAGCATGCTGTTTGGCTGAATAAAAGTAGTTTTTGGCATGGTTTTGTGAGGCTGTTAAAGACACAGCGAAGCTTAACACCTTCCCCAGTCACCCATTTTAGTCACATTCTTCTTTGTGTCACACTTTTTTTTAAAAACCATCCCTTTTGGTAAGAAACACTATTTTTTTGAATTATTATCAATCTTGTTAATAGCACAAAACATTTGCAAAGCTTTCTTAGTAAATGTGATTATAACAAAAGAAATCTAGAACAAATATTAGGGTTTTGTAAATTGTAATGCCCAATTAGTGTTGGTTTGTGTTCACGTTGTGCAAACTAACAACAATGAATCCAATTGAAGAAAAAAGAAAAAGACAAATTTTTATTGCAAACAAACAAAAAGATGTGAAATTGTTAAAAAAACTAAAATATAATAAAATATAATATAATTAACAAAATACACAAGGAACTCATGTAGATCATCACATTAAAATAAGCAATCACTAAACAAGTGCAACAAATTAAATGCAACATCGGGCTCAACACAATTATAGTAAAATATAGTACAATGTTCGATTGGGAAAAAAAATTCAGATTTTTTTTTACATTACCCTCATAATGGGGATTGATTTAATTTATATATATATTTTTTAAAAGATAAAAACTAATGCAGTGGTTAAAATCCCCTTTATAGCCCAAAGGCCTTGAGTCAAACTTTTTGCTTAATTATCTTTTCATCCACAAAAGAAATGGATGAAAAAAAATTCCCAAAATAAGAAAGAGCAACCATGTTCTCAAAAGGAAAAAAGCTCATTTTCTTTGACAACATGATTATTGCCCAGGAAATAAAATTATTCCCTGAAACAACTTCAATTCTTTTCCTTGGGAACATGATTATTCCCTAAGGAAACATATGTTTCAAATTTTTTAGCAATCAAAATCATTTCATAATTTTTTTTAATAAGTTTGCAACTTATCATTGGAAAGGTCTAAAAAAAAAGTTACAACTTTATAGTTGGAAACACTTCAATCAAAATTCACACGTAAAAATTATGTTCATAGAAAGTTTCAAACATAGTTACTCCTTAGGGGAACATGGTTTCAAACATATGTTTCCTTAGGGAACTTGGGCCTTTCCCTGAGGAAATTCATTGCTCCTCGAGGAATAATCATGTCCTTGGGGAAAAAGAGTTTAAGTTGTTTGAGAGAGTGACTTAAGCTTTTTTTTCCACAAAGAATAATCATGTCCTCAAAGAGGAGGAATTTAAGTTGCCCCAAAGAACAAATTAAACCTTTTTTTCTTGGGAACAATCATATCCCCCAAGATAAAAAAGTTTAAATTTCCATGGGGAACAAATGTGTTCAAAATTTTGTTTGATTGTAACTTTTGCATATGAATTTTGATTGAAGCATTTCCACTCACAAAGTTGTAGCTCTCCTCAAAACCTTTCCAATGATAGGTTGCAATAACATATAAAAACAAAAATATAATGATTATGATTACAAAAAGATTTTTAAAATATGTTTCCCTTGGGAACTTAGGCCTTTCCCCAAGGAAAGTACATTTTTCCCCGTGGAAGGTGCCCTTCTCCACAAGGAACTTGGGCCCTTCCTCCAAGAAAATTTATTGCTCCTTAAGGAAGTTACTTTTTAAAGGTAATTAACTTGAAAAAGTACTTATATGTTCTATGAATTTTCTCATCCATTTCATTTGTTGGGAAAAAAAATAAAAACAAGGATTGAATTCTAAACCTTTGGGTTGAAAGGAGGATTCTAACCAATACATCACATATTTATTTTTTTGAAACTACTATGTAAGAAAAATAGCTACAACATTAATCATTGTATCGGTACAATATAAAAATCTGAATTTTTTTTTTCCATTGAGCATTGTACTACAAATGCGTTGAAAATGGTGCCACATTTAATTTGTTGTGCTTGTTTAATGCTTGCCATTAAAATAGGTAAAAATCACAACCTTTTTCAAATCTAATAATGCATAATAGAGTAACCCATGTAAAAAATTTAAACAATTGACACTTTTATTCTATTATTTGGAAGCTTTATTCTATATTGTGATTATAGGCTATTTTGCGAGGTTTTCTGCCTATAGCCACAATCTTGTATGGGTCTGAATGGAATATGACTATACATATTTGAATCAGAATCCCTTAGTGTCACACAAAAAGTGGTCACCAAGGGTGTGATTATAAAGGGGGTTTATTGTAATAAAAATATAGAACTGCTGCTTCTTGTTTCAGATTGGCTAATCATAACGATTGGTCCAGGTGGATTGCTATTAGTAGCCTCCCACATAATTGCAGACACCGTTTTAGTGTTATTGGCATGGGGTGGTGTTGGAAAAACTTAAATTGCTAAACTTGGATATGAGATATACTTTTTGCAGGGTCACATAGTGAGCACCGCTCCAAATGCCCTAACAACAATCCAGAGTCTCTTTGTAAGAACACAGGCGACAAACTCAGTATACGAAAAGGGGTCAGTATAATAGAGTTGAAAGGTGAGTGCTGCTTTCATGGGTAGGCACCCTGAGTAATAAGTACTGATGTCCATCTAAACTTTAAAAGCTCTGCAAACATTTAAAGGACAGGACTGAGATTTTTGTAGCAGCTGTCTCCAGTTGGTAAAAGCCAAGTACTTACTGCAGCCACAGAAAAAAACTTAAGTACTGACGAAGATGTGGTAGAGGAGGGCTGTAAAATAGCTGCAGATCCTGTAATCTGATGGGAAATAATGATTGGAACAGTGTCCAATGTCCAATCTGCCTCTTAATAGCTTGATCAGCGACAATGTATGTGCCATGTGGCTTGTTCTTCTGCCACAGTTTGTAGTATTCTGCATGGATATATGTATTTTCACTGTAGAAACTCATAATGACTGCGGATTTTAAGATGCAAAATGAAAGTTGGACACACATGTTGAACAGGAGATTTTTGTATTGAAGGTAGAACATTCAGGTACTTTATCAAGATCCTGAGATCATTGTTGGGAATTGAATTCGTTCTTGCTATTTTGTTTTGTCTATTGGCCCTGGGGCCTGCACATAAGGAAAAGATTATATAGTAGGCATTGGTGTAGGATTTGGACCTAACATTTTGGCTCCAACATGACCCAATGTGTGAGTGACATACAGAGTGCTATGTGTGTCCATTTGATGGATGGCCATGTTCCTACAAGTGCATGCCTCTAGATGACAAATTATACATAGACATTAAGTAATGGAATTTTTTAGTTTGAATTTTGAATCACTGTTGGCCAGTTATTACTTTTTTTTCATAACCAGGTAGGTCTCTTTCTTCAAAAATTTGAACCACATAGGATACAAATTCAAAATTTTCAAAAAAATCTGGACCCATATGTTATCAATTTCTCTGAATTACCAATTTATTTAGTTGACTTTTTGGTAATAGCCACCTATTATGTATATGGATCAGTTATCAACTACTCACCTTGAGAATTGCATTTTGTACTATCTATATAGGGTAGGTTTTAGGGGTTTTTCTTAATTCATTTCTTTGTTGTCATAAATGGTTTTGGGTGTTAGGATTCATAACCTACTTGGATGAAATGCCAATCATCCAGGTAAGTTATTAAAATTTGAAAACTCAACACCTGACCCATATCTTGAGTCTCGCTAGTTTTTTGGATGCTACTTATTACTATGCAAGGAGCTTCTTTACCTAGCTTTACAAATTTCTTTGAATAAAATAAATGCTACTTATTGATGATCAAGTTGATAACCAAGTGTGTTTGCAAAAATCAGCCAACACTCATAACAACTTTGCCATTCATGGATAATTGGTTGGACATTGAAAAAGAAACAAATTATCAATAAGGTTGTTGATAACCTACCTAGTGACAACTCTTTTTTTTAAAACCAAGTAGAGAACCTACCTAGGTAGCATCCATAAAACCAACAAGATGCTTATGGTTTGAGTATTGAATTTTTACAATTTAATAATCTATTTGGATAGTTAGAATTACATCCAAGTAGGTTTTTAATCCTAAAACCCTAAACCTGTTAATGACACCTATGCTATAAGATGTTTGATAAGGGCTGCTGATTTGGGGGTCATAGGCAATTAATTATTGCCACACCAAGTAGGTGGGGTAAGATTTAGCCAAAGTAAGTGAACTTGGAGAAGGCACGACTAATTGTTTAAACACGTTAAGGTGTGACTCCCACACCCTCTGCTCCTGCCCCAAAAAAAAATCAAAACTGAAGACACATTGACCAAAGTGCACCCCTAGTCACAAGGGGTGGATGATGGGTGGCCAAATCCATAAAATGAGCGTTCAAATATCTGTCCTTCCAAATCTCTACCATTTGCCTGAAATGTGGCATGGGCCTTGGGGATGCAGGGTTTGCTCCCCATTATGATTCAACAAACTGAAATCACCATGATATGGCAAATTCCCCTTGGAGTGACAGCCAAAGAGGAGGAATGGAAGTTATATTCCAATTTCAAATGCACCCATTATCAACTAAAGCCTTGCGCACAATTGGTGTCAAGGGCATTCATTCAATGGTCTCTATAAATGAATGCATGGTGTGTAGAGATAACACAACAAACGTTTGCTACACACCAGCAAGCTACACATTGGTTGTGGACACTAAACCCTTCATTGGTGGCTATTGGTGGCCAGAGTGAACAACCATCCTCCAGATGGTAAGTGGAAAAGGAAACAGCTGTCTATTGGATTCCCGTTCCATAGCTAACCATGGTGGTTAGCTCAGTAGCTGTTTTTACTACCCACCTACTAAGAAGAGTTAGCAAAAATGGCGCCCCCATCTATGTATAAACTATAAACCAGTGTTGGGTGGGTACCCAGTTTGGCAGGTTACAATCATTGATTTCAGTTCTGATTAGTAAAAATTGAATTGAAACCGGATCTGATTTTCAAAATCACATCTAGGTTTTTTAAGAACGGAAATCAAAATGCAGGTTCCAGCTCTATTTATGTGTGGAATTGGAACCAATACTTTTGAAAAAAAGACTAGAACCCGGGGTTAATGAGAGAGGTTAATCGGTAGTTCACTGTCGATTCCGGTCCAGGTTACTAAGAACTGGATTTTATTTCAGACCAGAATCAAATTTTTATTTGTTTTACTAACTAGACCTAAAACCAGATTCCTGGTTCCATTAATTTTGTGTCCAACTGGAGCAGAAACCATTCTAATGTATTATTTAGAACCAGAGATTCTTCATAAAAATGAACTGCCCCCACACTGGTATAAACCATCTATTTGCATAGTAATCAAATATTTTCTTACCTATCTACTTGTAGGCTATATAGGACTTACTTCTTACAGAATGGGTTACCAAGGTGAAACCAGATATTAGCTCAGTTGAGATTCATCCACAACTGAGTCATATTGGTCATCCAGTCGATGGTGTACTGGTGGGTGCCAGTTCACTTTGGCTGCTGCTATCCATGGGTTCTGGTTGTGAGTACATTGTATCAATTGAGGGAGTGATAGCTGGAGTCCAGGGCTAGAACTTTGAAACAAAAATACTTAAACCACCAAATGCATTAGTGAAGATGTCTCCTGTAAACTTTTTTCCAAATTAGGCTTTGGATAATACTTTTGGTTTCTCAAGAAAAGGAAGCCTGATGGACCCTATTAGATGTGTTGGGCAGACATCACATTTTTAAATGAAAGACTTCAGACCAGTTTTTTGAAAAGTTTTAAATAAAAGAACTGTTAATGTTCCTAAACTCTCAAAAAAAATCTACAACTCGATATTTGTCAAATATGTGACTCTGGACATGATTCTCGCTAATACTGTAATAGTCAGATGTGTGAAAATGGTTTCCTTATTAGGCTTGCAATTTTTAAAATACTAGAATTTTCTTGAATGTTTATAGTGAATAATTAACTAATTAATTATTGCCTGCAAAACTTAACCTAAACTTTTACTCCAACCCCACCCTAAATTGAGACCCATGGGTTCTCAAACAGTCTGGGTACCTGAAGCTGTTGATTCTTTCAGCTGGCAGATATAAGCCTCAGTGCCGTACACTGGACACCTGGGAATCATAAAGTAATAGTCACCCAACATTACTTAGTAACTAAGTCCTTGCAGTGATTAAGAACATGTATTTTTAGCAGGAAAGATATTTAGATGTTTATATACCAAATGGACGACTTTTTTTTATTGATATGTTAACATGACATGGTCAGCGAAGGGCTCTAGAGGTTAGTCTCTTTTGATTATACATTCATTTTATAAGCACAAGCTGTCCGTGGCTCTCCAGACAGTTCAGGCCATCACTATCTTGCATCAATTAGTTGTTGCAGTAAGAGAGGCTTCTTCTAAGCTTGGTGTCCTTTCAGGTTTTTTGCCCATCTCTTTGCACGATTTACTTTGTGCTACTAGTGATAAGTTTAGGTCCTAGGTTTCATGTTTTCTACTCTTAAGGCTCCCCAATGTGCGTTCTGCAGTTTCAAGTGTGGTCTTTTGTTTGGACTTCAGTCCTTTCTTTTTTCTTCTCTTGTTCCCTTGCTGGGTGTTTTTTCTTTTTTCATAACCCTATTCACATGTCTCCTGTCATACTTCTATGTATCCTGTCATACTTGTCTAAACTAGACACGATTTGCACAACTATGAAATGGATATTTAATGGATAGAAATTTCCAGCTGTGCTGATTAGCAAGCAACCTACAAATCAGAGAAGACTTCAGGTGACTAACAGTAGCATGATCAAGTACAGTAAAATGTAAGGACCGATTCAGTACCTACCGTCGATGAAATGAGAAAGTTGGCTTTCAAGTTTGCACACTAAAACAATGGTTACAAAAATCAACAGGCAAAAGTAGGTTACTGTGAGGATGCTGACCTTCAATGATGGCAAACTTACTTTACAGCATGTAACTCCAGTGTTCTCACACATTGCCGGAAAGCCCTGAGAAGCCCACCAGACTGAAGGAGGACTCAACAGCACAACCTCCACTGGATGCCCCGGTTGTGTATGGACTTCAACTAAGTTTCATGTCTGGCTTGACGTTGGGAACCCATTATGTAGGAACTAGGTTTCATATGTAGGTAAATAGGTAGGAAAATAGGCAACTACTAGGTAAGTAGGTGGTTTATACATAAGTAAGGGCTGTTTTTACTACCTACAAACAACCCAACTGAGCTAGCAACCATAGTAGCTAGGCAACTGGAACACAACAGAAAACTGTTTGCTGAGCACTTACCATCCATCCCTCATAGTGCGCTGGTGGCAGTGGGCGTTTTTTATATGTGATATGCATAATTACATAAAATGAATACATAGTTCATTTAAATACGTTATCATTTGTATTTCTTCATATTGCATTCCATTGATGTGAAAAATTATTTTCTGCAAAACGAATACATAGTTCATTTAAATATGTTATCATTTTTATTTTTTCATACTGCATTCCATTGATGTGAAAAAATATTTTGTGCAAAACAAATCTCACATTTCCCAAGTTGAAATGATATTATTGATTTTTATTAATTAGTTTCAAATTGTCATTCTCAAGGTGGTTGGGGGGAGGGGGAATTTTCACACTGTGGCAACAACAAAAGAATTAGAAATCTTCGGAAATAATATTTCTAAAATTGTGAAATTTCCAAAAAACTTGCTAGAACCGTAGAAAAATTTGCCAAACTTTCAAAACCACAAAATTGAAAGGAAAAAAAAAGAAAAAAACCCCCGTGGTGAGGCTCGTTCACTCTGGACCTCTAACCCTCTTGCTATTATGTACTGTTCTTAACAAGGTAGTAGTGTACTGGAACAATAGTGTCAGTGGTACAAGCTCATGTACCCACACTCTAGTGCATTCTAAACCACCATTATCACGATTCATAAACACGAGTACAAAGCTGCCTCCTAGTCTATTGTAAAAGGCACTTTAAAAGCAGTCATCAAAGCTAATTAGCAAGAGTTCTCAAGAGTCTCACGGCAAAAGGCATTCTGGAAGCAGTGACCAAGTTGAGTACGAGCTAGTTCAAAGCTGTCTCATAGTCTCTTAAGAAAGGCCTTCTGGAAGCAGTGACCAAGCTGAGTCTGGCAAACTTTGGCACGAAACACACAAGACTCACACAAACAAGAGAAGGACTCACAGTGCCACACACACACATAAGAGGAGGGGGAGGAGGGGAGTATAGATTCTAGAGTACTTGGCATCATAATAAGAATCATTTTTTCTGGGGTATTGTACTGGCTATTTCATGATATGGAACTGTGACATATTTATGAATTATGTCTGAAGTCCTATAATAAGTACTCTGGGCCTAAACCCCAGCAATTATATTGTGGTTTGCCTTGGGAGCCAGCTTCATATTCATGTGTCAACTCAAGTGTTGTGAGACTACCAGAAACAGGAACAACCCCATTTATCAGGGTGGTTCTTCAAGGCCTCATAACCATCCCGTGTGAGAATCTCCATTCTCTTGTTGGCTGTCACGCTGCAAGTTACAACCCATAACCTGTGACCTCTGGTTTGTTCGCAACCTACTAGTTAGCACAAGGTACCACCCTCATGAGACCTCATCAGGCAAATGATTCTGTGACCCTTTGTTGCTTGGATGGAGAGTTTACAACTGATCTTGGCATGGATGAAAAGAGAGCATTTCAGTTTTCAACTGTATGGTTATGTCCAGTAACTTGCACACTTGAGCCGGTTACTAGTCCATGACTGTGGTCTTCAAAAAAAAATCAAAGAACCAATTCTGATATATAATCGTATTTGTCATGTTTGTCCTAAAAATTAAAAAAATGGAATAACGGCCTGTATAACTGCCAGTTCTTTATTGCTTCTTTCAACAATACAACCAGTTTTTTGAGTTTTTGAAAGTAACCAGAATTGTTATTACTTTCATTCTGATTTTTTTTAAACCCAGAATTGGTGACTTTCTAATTTTGGAACATGTAAAAAATTCGAACCAATGGTTCTTTATAAATTGAGATAACCGCACAACACACAGAGTACACTGATCCACTCATCACACACCTTGTGAGACCAGATGTGCAAATATTTTCTAGATAGGTGCACCTAGGTCTAGACGCCTGGACATAGCAACAATAGCATCCTTATTTTGTTCCTAACAAACTACATGGTTTATAAACAGTGTAGTGTGAGGTAATTCCTGAAATAAGAACATGGACCCTGCAAGCGGCAAGCGCCCGCCCACCTGCGGCCTTCATCCAGCATTAAGAACCAGCCAAATTTTCTTCCATTGTGGAGAGACATGAGAAGCAGCACCTGTCACAATAAAAATCCCACTGCGTGCACCTTATGCAGCAGGATTTTTAATGTGTGAAGTGAACAAAAAAAATCCTGCTGCATAAGGTGCTATCTAACTACAAACAGCAATTTCAGTTTGCATGTTTATGGTTACATTAAGGTTTGGGGGGAAGATTATGTCATTTGCTTGACCACAGTATATGATATAATTTTCCAGTGATGATCATACACTTGCAATAGTCACCAAAATGTCTCCTAAACATGGTTTTCTTACAAAATTATCAAACCTGCCACTGCAAACCTTCATATCGTGGACTGCCCCTTATGTTGGGTGCATTGCATAGCTAGCACTATTGGGATCACTTGACACCTTACCCAACATAATGGACAGGGACTTGAACATTCCATGGAACATAAAAGGTTCCTATGAGTTAACCCTTAACCCTTAACTTAACCCTTAACCACCCACAGGCCCCCTACACCTTCTCAGTTGCAAATAGCGTTAGAGAGAGATCCAGCAATTCTGGTTTCCATGCGTTCTACTAAACAATAATGTTGCATTCTGAGAGCATCTCCACCAGGGTACACCAAACACCCCTTCAACAACAACCTAGTGGTAACTGGGGAAGGAAGTGTCAGTGTCACGTGAGCCATCACAGCACCTCCAATAAACCGGCCCTTATTTGGAGCTCTCCGAACTGGGAATGATGCCCAAAGCAGCATTGTCACAAACAGCACTATTGGTGACAACGCTATTTTTGAAATAGCTAGCTCCAATATCATGTCTTGAGAGTTTTTTTTTTTTTCCTTGCTGATTGTATGTTCTTTTGTTTGCTTGCATGTTGCTTGGGCTTTTCTTTATTGCTTTGTGCTTGTATTTGTTGCTTGTGTTTGTTGCATCATCGCACTCACCATTGCTGTGTTCACATCACTGCCATGCTTTCACAGTGGTTGTGCTCACCACCTTCATGATTGCTATGCTCACCATTACCATACCACCATCGTTGCACTTAGAGTTAACTACCATACTCTCACCATACTATCATGCTCACCATCAGGATGTTGTGCTCATAATTGTCATGCCACATTCCACCACCTATTGTGTTCACGATCATCATGCCATGCTCACAAGCAATGCACTTTATCACCAGCAGACTTCCACCTTCACCACCACTTCCCAAAACTGCTACCAACAACTTGTGCTTCCATGCAATGTCTATGGGCATGCATAGCATCCACTTTGTAGTGCATACTATTGCAAAACAAATTTCATATAAAATTATCATATCTAAAATAATTGAATAATCAAGTGAGAAGCCCATGAAATTCTAAAGTTTTAGTAAAATGTGCAAGCTTTGAACCTTAATCTTTTTCAATAGAAAGAAACTAAAATTATAGATCTAGACAATTCACTGAAGGTTGCAACCATTTCCACCAAACTTACCAATGTCACATTTTATTTCATGGTAAAAGCGGGTAAATACAAATTATAGGAGCCCATGACTTCCATTCTAGAATATTTGACAAGGAAAAAGATTTTATGTTTGCTACAAAACCAAACTTGTTTTCAATAAGAACCATCACTATACCTAAATCAACTAGGTTAAAGAAAGTTATTATTCTTATTTTATCAATAAATATTACGTTAGTTGAAAAAGTACCTAGTGATGTACATGTTGAACAAGTTTTTGTCCTAACTATTTAAATAGTTATATCTCACGATACTTTTAAACAACATTTGGGTAAGTCTACAATATAATGAACCATTGCAAGTGTAACCACTCTTGAATAACATACTTGTCAATTTTTAATTTCATTTAGAATCAAATGTTTTTCATATAATATACATAATGTGATGTAATATACATTGAAGAATGACATATAAAAATATGAGTCAATTACATTAACATTTGAGGGTGAAAAAGGATTAAATAAATACTTGTAACCAATCTTGAGGTCTTAAGTAAGTCATAAAAATGATCAAAATTAATCTAGATTTTTTTGGAAATTTTTCATATTCATGTGAATTGAATAATTATTAGACTTTACATGGTTTCAGATCATCATTCGAATTGATATATAAATAAATTATAAAATTCAGAATTTGCAATTTTCTTTCCAATAACTCTTGGATAAATATAAAAAAGTTGTAAATTCAAAGAAACTAAATTTTATTATAAGAATATATTGTACAAATCAAATATGTGATTAAACCATAAATTTTGTGCAATGGTTGCATGCCATCTCAATTTCCAATTTCAAGTCTTTGTCCTTTTGAAAGGAACAAAGGAGTTGGGTGTAATTCATTATACTGTGGACTTGGCCATTTATCAAAGACATTCTTTCGACTTGAAATGGGAAAAATGATGATCAATAAAAAACCTACTCAAGATAAAGTTCAAAAACACATTGCTAATTGGACTATTACGAAAAAAAAACAATCAACAAAAGTCAACATGGGCAATGAAAAGAACCTACAATAGGTGAAAATTAATATCAATCTTAAACATGTCATCAATGTTCAATTGGACCTTGAATTGTTGAAAGAGTTCAAGGATTCCTTTACTTGGATTTATTTGAAAGGCATACCACTCAAATTAAAATAGCTCAACACCAAATCAAACTACATACGTCAATACCACTTGCTCAACAAGCAAGGTATTTGTTGAACCCTAACTATGTAGCCATTATCAAACATGACATTGATTAATTATTAGTTGCAGGTTTCATTTAACATATTGAAATGGCTACTTGACTATCACTAATAATTATAATAACTCAAAAGAATGGCAAATTAAAAACAATTTGTGAATTTTAAGAAGATAAATATTGTCACAAAGAAAAATCCATACCCTCTACCTTTTATTAATGAGGTTATAAACATTGTAACTAGACATGAAGTTCATAACTTTTTAGATGGTTCTTTTGATACCATTAGATTTCCATAACATTTGAAGACCGGTATAAAATTTCTTTTGTTACTAACTAGGGGGCTTTTGTATGGGTTGTAATGCCTTTTAATTGGGGGTCAAAAATGGATTGCCTATTTATCAAAGGGAAATTATAAAAGCTTTCCATGAGTACATTGATGTATTCATGAAGATTTTTTTAGATGGGTGTAATCACACAAATAATCACAATTACAAATGTAATGTCTACTTCATTTTTCACATTTAAAAATGGTGATTTAATTTGGTGTTGAAATTTATTTTTATTTCTATATTGTAAGGTTCCTAATATATCATTGAAACATGTGAATTAATTTGAAAAATATCTAATCAGTAAAAAAGTTTCAAAATCACTCATTAAACATTGTAATGGTTACTTTTAAGCACAAAAATGACATGTAAATAGGGTTCAAAACTTTTGAAAATCAAGTATTTCTTTAAATATTTTTTATAAACCTTGACATAATAGTATAAAGAAAATTTTCCATATTTTTTGGTATTTTTGTGAAAATATTCTTTAAAATATTCCCACAAAAGCAATCCCTTAAGCAAGTAGGTACATCATGTTATCCCGTTTACACCCAAGTGACTTTATTTAATGACCTATCCACCCATATAGAGTAGCTCAAAAAATATGTCCTCTAGTGTAATGAATTTGGCATTAGTTTCAATCCAAATAAATGTGCATTTATGGTAAAGTATCTTAGTCAAAGACACTTGCTATCTTTTTGGAAAATATCCATAAAATGTATTTTAATGTATTGAATCCATTAATATTATTAAAGTCAATGATTAGCAATTATGAGTTCTAACACATATTTAATTGATTTAGGACTTTTCAAAAGTCCAAAAATGCAAACAAAAAATTTACACCATTAATTTTTTTAGCATTCAATTATAATATGACCTAGTGGTCACTAGGTTGTTTAAAAGAAAGCAAACAAAATTTGAAGGACCAATGAAATGTAATTTACATAAATCAAACAAATGTATTGAATATTTGAAATCCAAACTGAACCTTGAGGCATGGTGGCCACTAAACCTATAACAAGAATAAAAGAAGTTACAACATTCAAAAAGTTCAAATTACATAATAGGTAAAAGGAAAAGAGGTTACAAAATTCAAAAAAATCTAAATTACATAACAAGTAAACAAATTTTGTTGAATGTTTTATATACAAATTGAACATGGTGACCACCAAGTCATCAAAACATGACTTGAAAAATGAAAAAATGAAATGAAATTATTTAAAAAGCATACCTAAAGGGGCCTAATTATTGCAAACATCACCATTATCATTATCCATATACTATAGGAACAATGGTTTTGCCTTTGATCAGTGTAATTAACCTAAAGGAAACTTGAACTAAAACAACAAAATGTGTGAACAAAACACAATACACAAGTGCAATAGGATAATGTGTTATCCAAAACTAAAAAAATCAATTAATGGTGAAATGTCCATGTGCTATCAATAATTATTATTTTTGGGTTTATAAAATACACCAAGTCATGAAAAAAATCCGTAATTGTTTCCAACAAGCATTGGGTGGCCATTAAGCAAGGTAATGATACTTTAAAAAAGCCAATGAAATATAAGGGGAATGTTGAACCACATGCACGAGGTGCCTAATGGCCACCAAGCCACATGTATACAAATCTTTAAAGGTGTATGATAGCGTAACAATATGTTTGTGAAATCCACAATTTTCAAATCAAAACCATTTGGCATTTGGGGGTGACCAGGTCGTATGGCACAATGCATTACATTGGAATCAAGTCAATTAGGCTAGACAACAAACAATAAAGTTAAACCATCCATGCATCGTAATTCAAATTAAACCATCCATGCATAATAATTTAGTAATAAACAAATAAAATATTTCACTTCTTTTTATTTATAAATCTCGATTTGAACCTATTACAAAAAGTGTCATCACATTTAATAGAGCAACAAACATTCAATTTTGCATACCGAAGGTTACCAAAAGCACATCCATAATGCTATCGAAAGGATTCAATTCTACACATTTATGAACTTGCATTCTAAACAAATGCAAGGATTCCAAGTAAGGGAGAACAATTCTAAGCAAGTAATTACTATTTGTATGGGACCCATAAAAGGTGCCAAAGAAGACATGGCATTAAAAGGAAGGTTAAACATATTCTTATGAGGCATGTAATCTACCAACAAGGTATTCTCAAAGGTCATACTAGGGACGAGATGAAAGAAAACATCTAGGTTTTTATGAAAAGAAGGCTTTTTAAACTTCTCATATAGGAATTTATCATTTTTGAAGTAGAGTGTTTGGTTTAAAAGTCTGGAAGAAAGGAGGACAATGCAAATTTTTTCAATGATTATTTCCAAGTGCCTAGCAAAGTTTTTCCTCGTAGCCAAAGATCAAATGTATGTGGTGAATTTCTTTATACAAACAAAAAGGAATTCTTTCAACCCAAGTCTTAAAAGCATCGAGCAAAATCTAGTTTGACCCTATCCCATTGCCACAAGAACACCATAAAGTTTATCCATGCCCTTCAAATCAAAACATTAAATAATAATCACTCACCTCCATCACATGTCAAGTTTTTTTTCTAGATAATCAAAAGTCGCTGCAATTTTTTATTGAGTTTCTTCCAAATAAGTAGAAGTCATTGCAATTTCTTGCAAAACTAACTCCATATGAAGATGAAAATGAAGTGAAACCATTTGATCCACGACATTTGTGTAAACAGTTTCAATTAATCGCCTCATTTGATTCTTCGACCACAAGGATGTACATACAAAAGCATATGCCTATGATTTTGACCAATATAAACATTTAGAATGAACATTTCAAGTTTACAAATGGAATTAGCAGGATTGATCATTGGGCACATTCACAATAAAAGGAGCCAAAACAATTGTCAATTACAGTGTGATATTATACCCTGTCTACTTTGAAAGACAAATTTGTGTAATGTATTTATTCAAATTATTATTTCTTTTTGCAATTATATTTATTTACTAATGATCGTGATCTTCCACAAATTTAAAGTCATTTCATTAAGTTTTGGGAGTCCTTTCATGCACATAAAGCACTTAAAATGCAATCATTAGATAGTGATTTTAGATTTGAACGTCCTTTTTGTCTATCAAATGTGCACCATTCATTCCTAAATTTTGAGAGAAGATTCACATTGATGATTAAAAATGCAAAATGAGTTGAGATTAATAAAAAAACATATTTCTTAAATGTATCTACACATTTAGCTCAAACGTGCTTTTGGCCCTCTAAATTACAAATTTTGATTATGTGTTTTTAACAAAAGTTGTTCATTTTTATATGGTGAAGGGCATGGATAAACTTTATGGAGAAAAAATATTAATTAAATATTTTATTTCATTGATTTCTATCATGTTGTCTTGAAAAATACATAAATTATGTTCAATTTTCAACTTTTGTATGTTTAAAAAATGATTTTATGTGATAACTTCTTCCAAATAATGCAGACCTTCTACCACTAAAAATTTAAACCCACTAAAACGCCACTAACTACACTAAGTGGTGACCTAAGGTTGTCACCACTAGAGGATGAAAAAAAATAGTTAACTTAGAAGTTGTCACAACCCGAGGATGAATAAAAAAGGTTAACTTAGAGGTTGTCACAACCCGAGGATGAAAAAAAATAGTTAACTTAGAGGTTGTCACAACCCGAATATGAAAAAAAATAGTTAACTTAAAGGTTGTCACAACCCAAGGATGAAAAAAAAAAGTTAACTTAGTGGTAGAAGGTCTGCAGTTCATCCACATCCATATCCCTCACAGTACCACACTCATAGACGCATCGTGAATCGAGTTGTTTATGCATTTAATTTCATGGATTACTACACAACAGCTGCCGCCAGCAAAGAAATCTTTGAGCTCACATGAAAATCACCACTTGAAGTAAGCACACCATTTACTACTACCTAACAATTTAGTTAGGCTGCTTCAAATCTGCTTGAATTTTTTAGTGGTAGAAGGTCTGAAAACTTGTATCGAGTATTCAAAGCTCATTCCTAATAGAGACATTGATGCAGACTCCAAGAGTCTTGAAGCCAATGGGCTTTAGATTTGTATGTAACAGGATTCTCCAAGTCTCATCTTTGATTGTCTTTTGTCAAGATATTCACCTTCCTGAAATGGGTTTTAGATCTGTATGTAACAAGATTCTCCAAATCTCATCTTTGATTGTCTTCTGTCAAGATATTCACCTTCCTGAACTTCTCAACTATTGAATACCTTTTTATCTGTGTGGAATTCTGTTCTGAACTTTCTTTAGTCTGTGTAGTCCTCCATTTTGTTGGAAGATTCTATGAGGAATCTCGGGCTCAATAGTGTGGCAACAAAAGTTAGTGCTAA
>Ga0209208_10001302_pt1 | contig 34951 bp, 32 predicted proteins | sample S1TSphfallax_3_FD_187694 | JGI IMG/M metagenome (GOLD analysis project Ga0209208, IMG submission 187694) | Host-associated microbial communities from peat moss isolated from Minnesota, USA - S1T2_Fd - Sphagnum fallax MG (SPAdes) (version 2) | ecosystem: Host-associated > Plants > Peat moss >...
GTGAACACAAGTCAAAATGCAAAGAGTGAGTCTACCTTGGTAATTGACCACGTTATATGACCTTCTTTCAATTCATTCTTTTCCACATTTCTTTTGGAATATGTATTCTTTTAGTGAATGTCTAGACAGGTTCCTCAAACACATGTGTTGTCAAAATCTGTTTTGGCCCCACCTGATCTTGTTGCATTTGGATGTGGTTTTCTTATGTCACAAGTTACAATTTATCACCTTCCTGCCTTCCTATACATATGATCTGACCACTACACCCGTAAGGACGCAGGCTGAAAGCTGTTTGACCATAAAAAAGACATCGTAGTAATAGACTGTTTTCCCGTAGTGGCAGGCTGTTTTTGTTGACCTTTTTCATTTTTTGTTATTTTTTGTTATTTTTTTTATTGCTTGTAACTTTTGTAAATTATTTTTTATTGTTGAAAGTTCACTGTTTGTTTGTTACTTTTTTACTGCTTATAACTTTCATAATGAAAGTTTCAAAATTAATTAGTTATTGAAGAGGCATGTGTCAAAGTAGCCAAGGTACCGCACTACATGTCTTGTAATATATGTATTGCCACATGATATATTGTTATATGTGGGTGCTTGTGGTGGTTGAAAGAATGATTTGTAGTTGTATCCAGTGATGTGCAGGATTATGTGCATCGTTACCAGTGTCAGGGTGGGTATGGGTATTTGATGCTATTAACAGTTGATTGCAGATTGTCAATATTTCAGAATCAAAGAACCATCTATTCTTGGCTTTTTGAAAGAAAAGAATAAAACAATTGCTGGTTTTTAAAAAAAAATCAAAGAACCAGTGGATATAAATTAGATGGTTGTTTGATTTTTGAATTTTTTCAAAACCATGGTTATATAGTAGAACCAGTTCTTTGATTTTTGAGAATTGCAGTTATGAACTCTAAGAATTGCCCTAATAAGCACCAGGGTGTGTTCATGCTCTGATAACCGCCCAATCTACCACCCAATTGGTCATAACCCAAATCTACAACAAGAGTGTGATGCTTTTGTGATAGGCAACATAGGAAGCCTTGATGCTTTAATACCCATAACACCAAGAAAAAGGAATGGCTTCTTGTTCAAGAGAGCACCATATCACAAAAAAAAGAAAAATAACACATGATTTGTTGTAGCAGTCCCATGTCTAATTCAAGAGATGTGAGAAGTTTTGCTACTGGGAGCTTTGAGTTTTGTTGGCTCCAGTCAGAGTAAGAGACTTCGCATTTGTGTAGGATTTGGGATACAATTTTACCTAACCGGTTTGGCAAATAACACAATTAAATAAAATAAATTGAATATTTTGAAGAGCCCTTCAAGGATACTCTATTTGTCGGAATGAAAATTTCAAAATTAATTCAACATGTGTTGAAGCTGCCAACGTACAATGGGTAATGCACAAATGACATAGAGCTCATTACATTGCATTGATTAGAACATAAATGGTTTTGTCTTGAGGACTACCACTTCTACTTTGTCCTTGGAGGAGACAATGGTAAGGATGATAGTTAACCCATTTGAACTCCTGCTGAAAGCTTGAGAATGATTCTGTTCTTCTGTCTGCTGCTTGATCCAACAGAATCATTGTCAACATGGTTTTGCTAATGATTTCCAAAGGTGTAAAAACACTAGGCCACAATGTTTTGCATCTTGTTCTTGATGTTCCTTTCTCGATGCTTTATGAACAGACCTTGTCAATAGGAGGTTTTTTCACTTTGATATTGGTGTCTAGGCTTGATGTGTGGAAGTCGCTCTAGTATGTCGGGAATGGAAGTTTTGGAATCATTCACTGGAAAAAGGGTGATGAACTTAGTGAGGCAACCATGGGAAGGTTTTGTAGTCCTTTCTCACCATATAGTTTGAGGTGGCTGCCATTATGCTGGAGTGAGATAGTGTGGTTATGGAATGAGATGGTTGGGTCTTTTGCAAACAGCCATTGTTGTCCAAGGATGACATCAATGTGTGCTAGTTCCATGACCCCCAGGTCAAGGACATCAAAATAGGACTGTATCTGAAGAAGAACATTTATAGCCCGTTGGCTACAAAGCTGCCTTGAGCCATTTGGTAAGTGCACTACCAATGCTTCTGAATTTCTTGTGTTGATTCCTAAAGCTTCCACCACTTTGAAGCTCACAAAATTGTGTGTACAACCTGAATCAATCAAGACTATGACATCTTTATGCCGAATTTTGCCTTTGATCTTCATGTGTTCCCAGTTGTAGAACCCATTCTCAGCTTTATGAAACATTTCAGGAGTGACAACTTTTGTTTTATCAGCAAAGTGTACCTCCCTAGGCAGAGGGACATTTTGGGTTCTTCCAGGAAGAGGCCGTTGGGGAGGCCTTTTGTCAATACCAAGTTTATGGATCTTTTGTGCATTGCTTGAAGTCACAAAGGTCATCTGTCTTCCAAATTGTGTGTTTTTCAAGAGGTTTTGAGGGATGCTGCACTTATGTGAGGAGGAGGTTTTATGCTTTTTGCATAAATGGCAAAGTTCCACAACATCTTGAAATGGCTTCCCCATTTTTACAATTTCACAAATTTCTCATCTTCAAACCTATCCACGTAATAAACTCTTCACATCATCTCTTCCAGCCACAATGTTTTAGGACTATTAATAAATTAGAGATATCGGAGTAGATCAAAGGATGCAACCCTCTAAGCATGTGTGACCTTTCAGATAGTTTCTGAATAGTCATGACAACCATTGCTAAGTAAAGAGAGGATTTGAATTTGCCATATGGATCTGAGGTTCCTGGAATCCTCTCATCGGATTGAATTATGGAAAATACTGTATTAACAAGGCTTTTCTCACTACATTATTTCTTTTGCAACACAGCTAACCTTGTCTTTGGCATTTTCAATTGCCATTATACCAAATATAATATGGACCTTCCTTGACCTAAACCAAAGGCATGAAGAGACTACCCATCATCAACAACCCATCTGGTTTAGTTTTGTATTATTATTTTGTATGACTGATTTGGAATTCTTGCTAGATGTCTTGAGTGACAGGCCAAACCATCAACACAACAGATTGAAAGGGTATTGTTATGGGTGAGATAAAAAGGACATCCTGCTCTTGTGTTTCTTATGTTGAGTATGGAGCTATGACAATGCATGAGTTGTGGCCACCAAACCCAAAAGAATTGGAAATTGCTGCAGCACCCCAACAAAACAACTGTGAGACTTCGAATTGCAACTACAACTTCAAACCTCAATCAGAGCTAGCCTATTCAAAAGAACTACAAAACCACAGGGTTCTAGTTCCACTGCAATCCAGAATTCAAATCTGACAATTATGGTTAAAATTGTGAGTAGCTTGTCCCTTCAATTTTCTTCTATCTTTTCTAAGATTTCAATGAAATGAAGCTTGAATAATTCATTAGTAAACACACTTTTAAGGACAAAGATACTCACCCACATGTACTTCGTGCTGCTTCTTCACATTGGGTATAGTATCAAATGTCACCTGCTCCTCTTGATTCTGCAATTCATGCATGCATGCATAGAGCTTAAATATATTAATATATTATGTCAAGTCAAAACAAAGACCACTCCAATTTCATGCAAACTACCACTCTTAAACCATCTCCATCCACACCCCCTATTTGGGCCTCAATCAATGTTTACTGCAAGTTGGACATGGAGCATTAATTGTTTCTGCATCCTCAAAGCATAAAATGCGAGAACATTTAAATGCCACCATCTGGTCTAATCATCATGGCCAACGAATCAAAAGCAATCAATTTCTTTTACAGGCCCTTTAAGAGATCACTGTATATTGTCAATGATTTTTTTTCCAGAAGTTTGTGATGCAGCCAAACTGGCAATCCTCCATAGGAAGGTCCATAGCAAAATTGGTGATCATCCCTAGGAAGTTTTAGCCAAATCTGGCTATAAACCAGATATGGAGTGCAAATCTTTGATCATCCTTCCATAACTTAGGCTACTTACTGAAAATCAAATATATAAATCTGAAATTTTTAGACCCTAAACCCTTCAAATAATTTAGACCCTTAAAAACCAATTCATTTTTAATTTTTTGATTTTTCTTTGTGCCAAAATTTTGCCAGTGAAAAAAAGGATGTATCCTGTGCCTATTTACAGGTTCAAACTATTCATCAGTTTCACACTATTTAAAGTCTGTACTTCATAAAAAATACTGTGTACAAACCATTGTGCTTGCTGCTAATGGAGGTGCTCTTCTTTCCCAAGAGAAAGTTTCAAAGGATGAAACTATGAAGTGTATCACAAGGATATCATGCTAACATAACAACCTAGAAGAGAATTCGTAGTGTATTTACAGGGCAGATTACATTTAGTAATCAGGCTTACATACATACATATGTACATGTCCTCCCAGATTTCTTCTCCAGTTTCAGCAGCTGAAAATAATTGATGGAGATGGGGAGCTGATAGACTCACAAATTGGTTGATGGTTGGATGCAACCAGCCAGTTTCAATTGCTTTAACAGTTGCAATAGCTTCAAAAGCTCCAGCAGCACCAAGGCAATGTCCAATTATTGACTGGAGAACAAGGAAGATCATGTAGTTAGTCACTCTGCTTGGTGTGAATCAACCACCCATGAATGCACCACCCCTGTTTTCCAGTTTTGAGGCCATCCAGTTGAATGAACACCAATTGTGAATGAAGAACCCCCAACTGAGTTGACATTATGTTTCATCTTGGTAATCTATTGTGTAAAGGATCAGTCCTGTAGGTAGGCAGGCAAGATAATAGGTGGCCACTGGGTAAGTAAATGCATAGATGATTATTAGTACATAGGTAAGGGCTAGTGGTGTGTTGCTAGGTATGGATCAAAGAGCTTCTTTCTTACATCCGGACTTTACCTTGGTTCCATTCACCTTGATTTCTGAAGTATTCTTGAAGACTCTTTTTATGGCATTAACCTCGGCTAAATCATCCAGAATAGTTGAAGTTGCATATGCGTTGATGTAGTTGACCTGTTTCGTGACAAATTGACAAATCGGTGTAAATATTGTGCACACGGGAAACTGCTGAGAGATAGAAGCTGAAATCTAGAGATGTGAACCCAAGTGTAGAATGCTGCATTTGGCCTCTCTCTTGGAGGTTAGTATGTAGTCATGATGAACTAGGGGGGAGGTGTCACTCTTTTGTTTTTGTTGGATTTACCTCTTTGTGTTTGGACTCTGGAGTGTATTATTTTGCTACCTACTTATAAATGGGATCGATCAATGTCAAATGTCTTCTACCCTCAAGTACCTCCTCTGGAGAAACTCCAGCACTTTCCAGGCATTTCTCAATGCAACTGGACAAACCCAGCCCATCAATTTGGGGATTGGTTATGTGGTGGGCATCACAGGCGACTGCCCCACCCAGATACTCTGCAAGAATTGGAGCACTTCGTTTCAAGGCATGCTCCAAGCTCTCCATAATCTTCAAAAACAAAGCAGCATGAAAACACACACACATTCCCCTATCAGTGTTTTTGAGTATCATTGCTCTTGAAGGTAAGTAGTGTGAATTTTGGTCAGATCACTACAGGGTAAAAGCACACTAGGGTGGAGCAGAAATGGAAGATGAAAGTCCATTTAAAGAGTCCACATGAGGGGAATCCATTCCATGAGTCCAGATTTACACCATGTGTGAAAGAATTTGGAGTGGAGAGTTTCCCGAATATCTCTCAATATTATAATTTGATAGCATCAACAGGAAATAGCTGACATGTCAGGGATCACGACTTGGATCAATGTGGCCTTTCTAAGAAAACATAAGAAACTGTGATCAAGTTCCCAACTCAGGATTATATAGCAAAAAGAGCAGACTTGTGATGGAAAACCAGGGTTCTTACAAGAACACCTGCACCCTCACCCATGACAAACCCATCACGATCTTTGTCCCAAGGCCTAGAAGCAGTTTGTGGAGCATCATTTCTCCGAGACAAACTTCTGCAGGCAACAAATCCACCAAGACCTGCAGGTGTAACACAAGCTTCTGTGCCTCCAGCTACCATTATGTCAGCCTCACCCAATTGAATGTGGTTTGCAGCTGAATAGAAACAGGAGTTGGAGGTTGCACAAGCAGCTGAAATCGAGTAATTAGGACCCATGAGACCATGGTCGATAGCCAGCAATGCAGACCCCATATTGGTCATAGAAAAAGGAAGTGAAAAAGGCGACATCCGCTTGATTCCTTTCTCTAAAATAGTTCGCATTCCCTCTGTCATTGTTGTCATACCACCCATGCCACAACCCACCACCACACCTACTCGCTGCTTATCAACCTACAAAGATCATGCACACCAGGTAATACCTCCTCATTGCCATGGCTCATCATCCCATTCATCATACCCAAATTCTCTTCTATCTCAAATTCATTATTGGAAAAGTTTTGTGCATATCTGGAAAAGCAAAGGGACCATACCAGTGCCGTCTGGTATATAGGCTTGCACCTGATATCAACAATGGTAGCAAGGATCCTACCAGTCTGGTATGAGCTGAGGTGGTATTGCATCAGCTCATACTAGACTGGTAGGGTCCTTGCAACCAGTGTTGATACCAGGTGCAGGCCCATATACTAGACCAACACTGGACCATACCTACCACCAATGGGGCAGAAATTGATTTTGACAACCAACAAGCCCTTACCATGTTGAGATGCTCTCCACCCAGGCCCGCATGTTCCAGAGCTTTTTTCCCACTGACCAGACAGTACTTGATATAATCATCAAAGCGACGCATATTTTTGGCATCAATGTAGTCTTCTCCAGAAAAATTGCGTATCTGAGCAGCAAACTTGGTTGGGAAACTGGATGCATCAAATCTATCAATCAATGAAACACCACTTGTTCCTTGAAGCAGCTTGTCATAAAACACATTGACATCAGTTCCGAACACTGATACACACCCCATTCCAGTGATGACAACTCTCTTCTTTGGATCTTTTTCTCTCCTTGGAGCACTTCTGTTTGCTGCTGCTGCTGCTTTTATTTCAATCTGTCTACACCCTGCCATCAGACCCAAAATAAAAATAAAAATGTGCACCCATGTATGTGACTAGTGTCAACTTCTTCTTTTTGGAACAAATGGAATGAATCCATTGCAAAGAAAGACAACAGATAAAGACAGAGGATTCAACTAGTGTCAAGTTTCAATTGCTAGGCAGGCAGTCCTTGGAGATCAATGGATATTTGTCGGAGAGGTTGTAGAAATTATGTGTCCATGCACATGAAGTGTAAGGTAAGGGACTTTTCTGAGGCTCTTTCTGGATTTGAGGGCCCAGCCAAGGTCAGTACTTCGCTGGCCTGAAATCCTGGGAAAAGAGCCTCCGAAAATTTCCTTAGATTGCCACTAGGTAAAGAACTTTTCAAAATTCAAACCTTGCAGAAATGGAAGGTTCTTTCAAAATCAAATTGAGGTCTTCTGCATAGGGAAGATTTTTTTGTGGTTTTGAAGGGAAATTCTATGAGACAAGGTGACTGAAAAAAACTGGAATCTTTTCTAAAAAGTTCTTTATGAGAGAAGGAAGAGCATACCAACAGATCTAAACTGGGAAAGACCAGCAATTTCAAGCAAGCTGGTTTTTTCAAGAGATAATCCTCTTGCTTTTAGCCCCTGAAAGTGCACCAATGAGTGAAGTGGAAGTTCGAATCTTTGGTTCCAAGTTGAAATTACTGTTGTGCCTGCACAACTGTGCACACCCATGTCGCTTCCCTTCAACTACCTTCAACACTGATGAGGTACAAGAGGGGAAAAGAAAGAAAGAAAAAATCAGCTACAGATCAAGCTTAACAAAATGCAAAGCAAACCCAATTCAATATCTTTGACAGGTTCTATCTCTCTCTCTCTCCATCACATCTCCATTGCATGAAAATGCAATTCTAACCAACTGAATAAATTATACAGCTTCACAACATTCTCCAGGCAGTTACAACAAAGTTACAACTCTGACATACGTGAGCAGAGAATAGAGGACTCAGAGAAATTCAAATTATCCCAACACTATCAATGAGTTAGGAAGTAATAGATCTTCCTGTTATCTCCTGTGGAATACTACAAGATCACCATTAACTTCAGCCACAAACGAAAGCAATTCTATTGTACATAATTGGGAATAACTCTCACAACAGCAACAAAAATTGTTTGTGTGACTAGATTGGTGCCCAACACTATCCAAACTAACAAGGTTGCACACATAAATACATGCACACAAACCTGCAATCCAAAGTGAGGTTAATTTTGTAACATAAAAAATGAGATTCTAAATACAATATAAAAATCAAACCTTCACACTGAACTGGGTTCCTACAACAATTAACAATTACCAAAAAAAACTATTATTCTGAAATAAATAGCTGATAAGAAACACACACACATTATGCAAATCATCATCATAATAGAAATTATACAAAACACCCATGCGCACTACTTTATACCTTATTACATCCCAACAAACTGAAAACTACTTAGTTTTCAAGCTTATGATTTAATCATGGATTGTGAGAATATATTATTCTACTGCTGATCAATTCCATGAGTTGCCATACATCTAAAGACCTAGCTAAAATTTCTTGGTTACAAAAGATGGCACCATATTAAGCATGAAGAGACAATTAACTATTTAAAACGTTTTTCCAAGCACAATTATTAGGTCTTCACAAAAAAGTTTTAGTTTCACTATAAATCACATACCCAAATATATGGCAATGAAAATGAACAATGGGGTCTTTCTTTAGCTTACCCACAAGAAATAACAACCCACAAGTTCTATGATTGCTCTCAATGAAAGCCATTATTTATGAGGTTTTTGGAGACTAGAAATTTTGATATATCTACACTAAAACAATATGTTATATGTATATATATATAAACATATAACCCCAAGGTCCCTAAATTGAACCACTTGATCATAAAATTATTTAGTGATGGTTTCTGTGCAAGATGGACCCATCTTTGTGTTGGTGCCAATAGAGATTGTAAAATTGGGGATTTGTTTTGAGTCTAACATGTAGTACCTTGCTCAGGCAACAATGTGCCTAGTATTCTTTCTTTTGTCATTTACCTTTGACAAGAAATATGCATGATAATGATTTATAATTCAGCATTGCATTAAATAATGAAGATAGTGTGCTTGAGAGGTTCTTTCAAATGTTTGGCATGGCAAGCAAGTGTTTTTCAGAATTTTTGGCAATTCTGAAAAGTAATTACTTAGTGCCTAACCAGGAGGCTAGGTACTACAGTAATAAAGAAGTTAATCCATCTCAATTTAGAACATCAAAATAATCACATTATCGTTGCCTTATCAAAACCAAATATCATGGAAGAAGTCAAGTATTTTTTACTGCACAACAAATCTAGCGCAAGGTATTATTAGCCAAAATTCAAATGGGAAATGGTGTGTCCACCAAACTTGGAAACAAATGAAATCATAATATCATTCAGGCTGCTCTCGTGACAGAGTTGTAACAGTTGATGAGTGAATTTGGCCTTCAAATTATTGCAAAACCCATCATTAATACTTGAACTTATGTTTTGTAGCTTTTTTTGGGGGTCATTCTGAGCACACACATGTAAAGCGCCTTAAGGTTGCAATGGACTTATGATGATAACTTTTTGTAACCAAAATCACAACATTTATCACCCAAGCTGAACAACCTTAGCTTATATGTGAAATTGTAACATAATTAAGGTTGCCCCCATTACAAAGTCATGACATTAGATAAATGAACTTGGCCCCAAAACTATAGCAGAATGTATAATTGTTAGTAACTATGGTTTTTGATTGTTTTGCATCATTATTTTGTTTTCCTCAAACGGGAAACTCACAATTATAATGCTTGCTTCAAATTGCAAAAGACACATATTACAATCATAAGTTTGGACATGACATGCATTTGGTATTTGAAATCAGCCATAATAATTGATCCAATGAAATATGATAAACCAAGCCCAACTACCACAACTAGAAAAAGGAAATCAACATGAATAATGTTGGCCTTGTATTTAATTATTATAACATATGATCACCTTAAAGGCAAGTCTAAACCAGTTTTGGCTAGTTCATTTTGTTCATAACAAGCTCATTAGAACCTTTATGATTTTTTCTTTTTCTTTGTCCTACAAAGAGTAGCAAATAAGTGCATTAAATATTTTTAAAAATACTTTCTATTATCAATTTGCTCATTTCAGCAGTACCCCCAGGCTACCAATTTCTGTGGTTTTAAAAAAATAATCCCCACCATAATGGTCAATTTTTGCAATATTCTATTTGAAAACTGCCCAATGTAGTGTAAAAGGAAGTTTTGTGCAGAAAAATCATATCACAATTTCTGTTCTCTTCTTGCCATATTTCACCAACTTTTCAATATCACAAAATTGAACCTTGATGAATAGGGTGCATGTTAAATGCAAAATTAACTTGGCCTAACAACTCAATATGAGCCACTCCTCGCCTCCCCCTTGGAGGACGTCCATGAGGTGTCACAATTAGGAAATGATCTCTGTTTGTGAATATAATTTACTTTCTCTTGCCTTGTTTAATCAAAATTACAATTACCTTTCCTATTCACAACCCTATCCTCTTGTTATTATTATATTACCCACAACCCTAAATTAGTGGATCATAACTCTATCCTCTTGCTCTTATTATATTAATTGCAACCCTAAACCAATGAATCATGACCATTTAGGAATTGAACTCTCTTTATTTCTCTTAAACCCTACAACACAAAACACAATTCAAGACACTTACAACTCCATGACACTTGTTGTAAATAAATCTCGTGCAAAACACGAAAAACCCTTAGTGCTAAAACAACAACAAATCCAATTGTAGCACTATTTAACTAGATTCAGTTTTTTGGATTCAAGATGCTATTCACTTGCACATATAAGAATCTAAGCACAACCAACACCTTTGTAGACACATAAACTTGCATAAAAACTTGAAAAACAAGCACAACACAAAACAAAAAAATGATGTGATTTCAAATTTAAAAAACTAGATTGAATCATTCCATTCAAACATCTATATCCCATTCAAAAGTCCAAATAATTGAAATCACGTTCACATTGAAATTGTTTTGCCTATTGTAATTAGGACATAACTACTTGAAACCTTTGGACCTTTTAAATTCATTTGTTTGGGTGAATTCATGGGGCATCATCAACATAACACCACATCTATCATTCCAAAACTATTGCAACCACCCAATGACCAATCATGGAATCACCCCATAACAAGTATGGGGATGCTCACATTGCATTCCAACCACCTATCCTTCAAATTTGTTGGAACTTGTTGTGTTTGCCCCATACATGCTTGGTAAAACCTAAAATCATATATGCATATCTACTATCTTAGGGCAATAAAAAAATTTATAACATAAAAGGCAACAACAATACAAACAAACTAGTCAATAAAAAATGAATTCCATTATGATTTTTGATATTAAGTCTTCATCAAAGCCTTATTCAAGTTTTGAAAATACATCAAATTAATTTTAAAAATATATATCTCAAAAACGAACTTTATATCAAAACTTTAATTTATTTTTAAATTAACATGTTTTACTTCAATCAATTCTTGCATAATCTTTCAAATCAATTTTTTTTGGAATCTCATTTTAATAAGATTTGAAAGAATTGAAGCTAATTATTTGTATGCTTATCAAACAAATTTCATTTTAAAAATTAATCATATGAATTGGTTTTTACATTTCATAGTGTTATGAAACTTTGTGATACAAAGAAGGCAAGTGACATCCCAATAAAAATAAAATTATAAAGAGGCATGATTAAATCAATTACCACCCGTTCATATTTTGAGACTAAACCCAACAAGTAGATGGGTAGACTTCAAAACAACCCATCTAATTGATGGGTACACCGAAAATCTACACATGGCCATCCATTAGCTTGGGGCAATATAACATAACAAAGCCATGCACTCATACCTATAGAAATAGGGCTAATATGAGACAATTATTGTGGCTTCACATTGATAGAGTTACTACACCATCAACTCACACCAATTGGGCTATGTCATTAGTACCAATGAATCCTACCTTGGCAATTGCAAGCCCTTTCATCTGATTAACTCTCTTTGACCAACACTTTCATCTGTAATAGACAACAAACATCCACTATCTAAGAAGGCCAAAAAACTAACAATTTGCTCAATTGGGACCAAAATTTGAGTGTACTCCATCTTCAAACCCATCCATGGAATAGATTGGAATTAACCTCCACTTGGTTCTCATAAGGGAAGAAGATTCAAGATCCTTATCTTGTGGGTTGATTTCTTTTACCTTTCAACTTAGGCTTTCTACACAAAAACATGATTCAAGCAATGGAATCTCTAGAGGAAAGAGACTAGATTTCAAACAAGACATTTGACCTAACATGAGAGCTGAGATTCCATGAAGTACAAGGGTACTGCAGAACAAGACCAATTTGTAGCAAGAAATGCTAATTTTGAAATGCACAAAACATAGTTTCTATGTCACAAGTAAGAAACTGTGTATTCAAGGATCCAACATTGAAACAATTGGCTCCTTGATAAATGCCGTGTTTGAAGTCCCCACTTTGAGGCAGTGATTCATGAAGAGATCATAATTTTTTGTTGGAGTATATAGCCTACACCTCCATCCAAATTGCAGCTACTTCCTCCCAAAAGAATGAAGCAGGATCACTCACAAAAATAATGAGGTAACTTCTATTTCCATAAACCTGGCCTTACATGTACAACAACCATTGTTGGGTGACAAAATTTGTATGGAAGATGGGCACTTACCCATCTAAGTGCAGCTCCACCAGACCCACCTTTTTCAGATGAGCAAAATGTGCCTTGAGTGCTGCCCAGAACTGTTACCATAAGGTAGTACATGTCAGGTTCTTTGTTTTGAAATTTTTTTCCCAGGATATCTAGTCCTCAAAAGAGATTCATTTTTCTTCCTTTCACAACTACATTAGATTCACTCAATCATGCCTTCCAGGCTAAAGCAGCCTGGACAACCTTTTAATGGTGGAAGATACCTAGACATGAAACACCAAAGTACTAAAAGGAAGCCTACTGTGACAGACAAACATTGATCATGCTGGACCACACCTGAACTCTTGCTACAATAGAGATACACTAGACAACTCAACAAAATGCTGAATTGGATTCAGGCATTGTTACTTGACAAAACCAATAAGTTGACAACATAGCCTAATGGCACTTCTGCTTCAGTAAAATGCATTGTTCAATTGGAATTGGCCATGAGAACTTACCGTGGGAAACCATGTGTAAGGAACATTGAATTCATCACATGTAGCCTTGACAATGGGTTGAATGCGTGGGTAGTAAAGATGGCAAACAGAAGGAAACAGATGATGCTCAATCTGTTGATTCACCACACATCCATAAAACCCAGGTGTGTCATCTAATTGCAAGAGTTAGTCACATAATTTCATAAGATGTGCTCCAACTTCAGCATGATAGATAAATAGCAAGAAATGGGAAAGGACTCATTGAGCAGTTCATACCTGGTTGTTTAGGCCGCCAGTCAAATGAGTCCAGAATAGTGACTTTGGGCAAAAATTGGTTGTTGTTGCAACCTACATGCAGCCAGTACTTGCACTGTCAAAAAAAGAGTATCTGAGAGTACTTCATTCACTTTTGTACTGTTTGGTGATATCACCAAATAGTGCTCAACTTGAGAGAGAGAGTTGCCATATATCTTAATGTCTGAGGCTACTCCAGACTGATATTGTAAAATAAATGCTATTAAAGGCAGATAATGGAACACCACCAGCAGGTGGGGGCACTGAAGAAGAGTGGTGAAAAACAGGCACCTGCAATGCAGCCCATCCAGCTGCTATTTTGGGAGTATCACTACTAGGGTCAAGCTCTGGAAATTCAGCCTCCCCCACCACATGCGCTACTTGAAATACCAGTGCTAGCATCCATCCAGTCACAAACTGCAGTCCACACCTTGCACTCTTTAGTCTGCTGTTCAAGTGTGATGACAATCGAAGATTGTGAAATTTGCCAAAAGCCTCCCACAATAATTTCAGTTTCAAGCCACATTACAGTCCAAATAAAACACAGCATTGGCACAGGATATGCCTCATTAGTAGCTTTGCTGCATCAGCAATGGATGTGAAAGTACCTGAGAAACCATATAAAGTAAAATGAAGGACCTTGCAGTATGTGAACCATACAGAGCAGGCAGCAAAAACATGTAGAATGCATAAAACAGCTTTCCACCAAAAAACACATTGAACTCCAATTGTGTCATCTTGGCAATCCTTACCCTGACAAACACTAAACACAGGGTTAGCCTACAAGTGAACAGACAGAGTTAGCAAAAACTGAATTTTTGAATTTTTGAAACATTCCAAAATTGCTTAAAATGTTTGAAGTCCAAATTTATGTTCACCATTATATTAGGTGCAGCTTCAGAGATGGAAGTTAGTACTGAGTCATTTTTGATAGACACATCAATAACTGTTTCACTATTGATCATTACAAAACAAAATTTTGATCACCTCCTTTGAAAGTGGCACCTAAATTATTGCTTGTCTTCCTAATGTCTGAGCTTCTCAACTAAATTTATATTTTTGGACACCATATGGTTGGCATAGGAAACAGATAGCAATTGGAATCAGCACAACACGTACGGGCCAATTGATCCACTGAAGTAGGCATTGAAATCGTCCAAAAAGACACTCTTGAGTGCTAGAAGCCCATACAAAGCTCCCAAATAAATGTGCTGCCACAGCAATGGACAATTTAGACCACACATCAGCTCAATAACAAACATATATCCTTATATGTGTCAACAACACTCCATACTCGATTTGAGTCAACCAGAATAGAAAAGCTGAACTGATACCAATGGTAGGGAGATTTTGCACCAAACAGCAGGAGATACAGCAAACTAAAGGAGGAAGAGAATTTAAGAAAGAGAGAGAGAAATTGTTTAGGATCCAAAGACTTTGTGGGCATTATCTAGAATTGTCATATCAAGCGAGTTGAAAAGGAGATTAAGACAAGAGACCTGATAGGCATGGTACCATTGTCCAGGCTGTTCAGATGTAACCCTCCTCACGTCTGGATCTTTTACTCCTGCACACACCTTGCAAACTTAGAATCAACTAGATGTTTACCAGCTGTCACTTTCCAGATCTGGTTGCAAGGATACAATTGTGTCACATACTGCCCACCCATTCTAACCACAGCAAGGCAGTGTATGAGAGGCTGGTTTTTAAGTATTTACTATGTTGTAGACTTTTGAAAGAAGTGATGAGGTATGCTGAGACAAACTGCCTGATGCAGCCCTACACCAACCATTTAATGTGGAAGAAAAGTCAAATAAACAAGTTTCACTGCTTTAGTTAAATCACTGGAGAATAGATGTCAGATTGGATATCAGATCTCTCTCTGATGAGATTGAACCCACTTACTAATATCAGGGTCATAATGGTCAACATTGGTAAAGGAATGGTGCCCCACCACATGCTGCTGCCTCCACATGAAGCTGCAACAAGAATGCACACTACATGCTATGAGTTATGAAGATTATCCTGGGCTAAAACTGTAATGTTCTGCATACATGTCAAAATAAAATTGCATGTACTCCACAGGTTATCACATGCTTGAAACACAACATGGCTATAGCTGTGAATGTCTCAGACACACACAAAAAGAAAGATTGTAGGTTTACAGTTCTCACCTGCTGGCACCAATAAAGTCAAGGGAGGCACCCATTATGTAACCTAGCCCACACCATTGTGAATATGCTCCTGTCCAGTGAAAGTTCCATCCCACACAAGAATCTGAGACAACATTTTTGAAGATGCCTCATGCATCATCATGAGGTTGTTTATCTGAACATCTCCTTGACCTGAGGCAACTGACAAGCTTAAGACACTACAGCAACCTTTCATGGAGTAAAGGTGGGATATGAAGGAAAAAGTAATAATGTGCAGACTGCACCACCTGATTACTTACCATGATTACCATCATGTTGAATCGAAATTCCAACTTCAGTTGCAAAGAATCCCATTCCCACCGCCCAAAATAATGAAGCAACAAAGCTCGAAGATGAAAAGAAGCAGCAGTAATAGCAGAGCACATAGCCAAGTATTATGATTATCGACTTCATAAACATGTGGGGATGAAATCGAGGGTTGATCTGCATATAGAAATTTTTCCCCCCATCACTTCACAATCCACAACAAACCTGTTTCTTTGCCAGCAGAAACCAATGTCATACAAGAAAGTCCTGTGCCTGGATGGTTAAATTCTTCACACTAAGTTCACAATCATAACCAGCTAAAAAGAGTTCTCACTACAAAAAAACCAAGATGTTTAGATGGGAGAAAGAAGCCTTTTCGCCAAACCTTCTTTTGTTTGAAAAAGGTCTCCACACGCTGCTTCAAAACCAGATAGAAGTCCTCATTACCAGCATTCAAATACTCAATTCGCGAAGATTTCAATAGCTCATCTCCTCCAACAACAGAGTTTTGCACCACTTCTCCAATGCAATATTTCCCCAGCATCTTCCTGTATTCATTTTTCGCACCTCAACCACATATACTTAAGGTGGCTTTGATTCCTCTTGCATTTAATCTAGAAAAACCAGTCTTACAGCCCCCAGAGTATAATCCTTGTGTAAAACAAACTTTGCAACAATCCCTTCCTTGTTTGCAGAATTCATAGCATTGGTGCACACTACTGCCTTTTGAAGGAAATTCATTCCACAAACCAACGAGTTTTCATTTTCTGCAGCTAAACCTAAAAGAAAAAAACACAAAAAACAAAACCAAGACAGTAGAATGGCTGAAGGGCTGGTCACCTGACATATAGAGGATGATAAGATTCAAACAGCTGCGTACAATCCTGGCCTGCTTTGACGTGAATGAGACTACCTCCCGGATGCTTCGGAACCCTGGAATCACCGCCACCGCCGCAGTCGTCGTCATCACCGCAACCATAACATTCAAATGAGCAACAAAACAAAAATCGAAAAAAGCAGACACAATGATACTCCTCGCTTCGTTCACTCTTTCCATTAACAACAAAAGCTGGAGTTGCACTGGAGAACATATCTGTCAAAACACAGCACCAAAAGAAAGAGAAAAGAAACAACAAAAAACGAGAAAGCAGACAGACACAATAATAATCCTCCTCATTTCCTTCACTCTTTCTATTAACAAGAACAAAAGCTGGAGTGCACTGGAGAAAATATCTGTCTGCCAACAACACACACACACACACCAAAAGAAAGAGAAAAAGACAATGACGACGACGCACACACACACCAAAAGAAAGAGAAAAAGACAATGATGACGACGACAAATTGCAAAAGCAGACCAAAAAAAAATCCATCCTCATTCCCTTCATTCTTTTCCATTAACAAACAAAGCTGGAGAGCACTTGGAGAAGATATCTGTCAACAAACACCAAAAGAAAGAAAAGAAAAGAAACAACAAGTAGCCACCAGACGCACACGGGCACACAGAGAGACAGAGAAATGCATACATACCAGGAGGTAACGTCATAGACTTTGCCCCAGATGATCAACCAACAATCTTCTGGCGTGTCATGCTTCTTCACGTCTTTCAGGCTATAAGATTGCAGCACAGGCTGGCTGTAACCAGCGACAACAGATCCGCAAGAAGCGGCGTCGGCGGCAGCGACGCCATCTCCATTTGCACTTGAAGGCTTGTGGTGCTGTAAATCTTCTTCCGCCATGCCTGCCTGCGTTTTCGCTCGCTCGCTCGCTCCGCCCGTCCTGTTCTGGCTGGTCGCTGCTTTGCTTTGGCTTTGGCTTTGCTTTGCTTTCCTGCCTTCCTCCCTCCCTTCCTACCTCCCTCCCTCATCAACAAGCGCAATGGCAACACCAGCCTCTGTTTATTGGTGTGTCCAAAAACTCCGGTAGGTAGGAAAATCACAGCATTTCAGTTTTTTCCTCAATCTTTGGGATTTTGATTGATTTTTCACAATTCCAAAAATACCTAGTACCTACCCACCTACCTATGTAACCTTTCCACATTTGGATGATAAGTAGCTAGTAGGTACCTAGCAAGTGTGTGCAATGTGTTTCCTATAGATTTTGAGCCTCTCATCTCATTTGTGAACCCTACCCTTTTTTCCATTATAATCTAATTTTTAATAAATATTTTTGATATCAAAATCTTGGTGAATATCTCCTCAAAATATCAACACTGGTTGACTTTATACTAGAAGAACACTTTTCTCCACTAATTCACAATTTTTTTCCCAAAAGAATGACCCAAATTTGTCCAAAAAAAGTCACTAGTTATTTTGGGAATAATGGTCTCGTCCCAGCCTTGTCACCAGCATTTTCAGAATGGCCCCCACCCATGGGTATAGACTTTACCAATTGTGAAGCACGAGCAGAATGCTATTATGAATTTAAACATATGAACTTTTAGACATATGTAGATCACAAGTAGTAGGAGCCCAAGGGGTTCTTAGTTCTTTACACCTATGAGCCCAATTGAATGTCTCTAGGATAAAAGCTCAAATGTCAAATGTAGAGAGATACGAGAGTCTCAAAGTCTTAGAGACTCACATCTTTACATCGACCAAATGAATGCAAGAGCTGAGAGAGATCTGAGACAACCTCCAAATCACCATGGCATGACAATTGTTCACTTTTTGAAAATTGGAACTTATGTTTAATTAGAAGGTGCTTAGAAAATAGCTACATTATCATTCAATTAAGATTGATTAACTACAAATTTTTAGCCCATTGTAGTCACCCAACAGAACAAGGCCCACATCAGTGGCTTTCCATTAGGTTGTTATGATCACAGCATATTGTGTGTAGTTTGCTATGACAATATCCCAATAGAAAGACACCCTAAGTAGGCATAATTCTCTCTCTCATTCAAGAGGAGTAGGTGTAAGATCCATCCTCCTCTTTTACAGGAGGAATATGCATGAGTATAAGGTGCCCTCCAAATACATGTAATATACCTTGGCTTTGATACCTTATAAAGAATGCCAAAAGCATTATCATGAGGTAGGCCCATTTGGTGGGGCCACCTGATTTTTTGCCCATGGGGTAAAGCACGAAGAGCAAGGCATTTAAGCCGTGGACCTTTCAATGTCTTGTTCCAAGGGCTTTACCTTAAACAAAGAAATTTGTAGGAATGCTTTATGTCCACATGGCATTGTGAACGGCTCATCCCACTTATTTGTGAACGCACCATTTTTCACATGGATCTCTACCATTATTATTCTTTCTACGGAAAAGCCACCAGGTGGGGCCATTCCATAAATAAAGGATCTAGGATGACGGGAAGCCATTCTAGCCCCACATTGTGGCAATCCTCTGCCTTGTAAGCCTTGTCATGTACAAATGTTGGTTCACCATAGCCTTTCCCTCGTGAGCTTTAGATGGTGGGTAAAGCCCCATGGGTTGAGGAAATTCTCAAAATGTGACACTAGACTCAGCTATCGTGCTGTCCTTAATCCCTTATTTTGAGAATGCCCCCAACCTTAGGGCTTTGCCCTACATGTAAAGACTAGTCTTTATACTTGAAAGTGCCTCCCCTGGCAGAAGTTCTTGTTTTTAATTTCACGAATCTTACAAAAGTGTGAAAGGTACCCTTTTTTTTCGTGGAAAAAGCGAAACATACCTAGATCAATAGGAATGGGAGGGATCAATAGGAATGGGAGGGATCTTATGCCTTCTATTTAGAAACAAGAAGGACCTTACATCTATCCTAAAATCGTAGGCATAAGTTCTCTCTTCTTTCCAAGGAGGGATATTCACAAATTTAAGGTGCTTTCCAAAATACACTAGGAAAATTCTCTCCTAGTGCTTTATGAAATAATAAAAGATTAAAGAGTAGCTATACATTTTATTTATTTACTATATACATTTATTTGTACTTCCAAGAACATATATTTCTTTCTCTCTCTCTCTCTCCACAACTTTAGAATCTTTCTTCCCAATAAATAGTGTTTGAGTTTTTAAGGAATTTTTATTTGTAGCCAAAGTGCTGATCATCCATAGTAAGATGTAGGAAAAGTGGGGATCATCCTTAAGAAGATTTAGCCAAATGTGGCTACAAACCAGTACAAATCTTGAATCATCCTTCAATATTTGTGGCTACAAACCAAATATAGAAATTTGATTTTTTTAACTAGTTTTTCCCTTCACTTATGGTGATTAAAAACGAACAAAATCGATTCTTTTTTAAAAATTTTGAATTTTCCTTTTTTGATGAGATTTTACTAGTAAAAAAAGGCTGCTTTTGAAAATCAGATGTCACAAGTTGTTACAAACTTATGATCCACTCTTGGGATCATACAAGTTGGGCCAAAGTGAACCAAAAGCCAGTAGTGCGTAATACCATGGGACTCTAAGGTGCATTCACACCTAATGTTAAGTCAGTGTTAAGTGAAAATCTAGGTGGCATCTTAGGTGGCACCCAATGTTAAATGGGTGATTATTCAATATTAAGTGAATGCTAACTTAACATAAAGTCTTGGTGGTAAATAGGTTTAGGTTCTAAATGACTAGCTTGGTGTAAGGGGACTTGATACTAGAGTCCTTAACACCAAGTGTGAATGCACCTTAAGGTACCATTCCGGGCCTACATCAAAGAGGAAGTAGCGGCGGCCGCCCATGGCAACCCAAAATCGAGAGCCAATTGTTTAAAGCACTTTCAATAGTTGTTTAAAAATTTCATTGAAAGATGAAGCTAGAAGGAACTTTTGGTGGCCCACCCTTGCCCCCTTCCCCAAAGAAAACCATGCGGATAATTATGAGGTTTCAAGTGGAAAAAACTCTTCGAGCTGAGACAAACAAAAAGACTCACAAAATTTCCTTATTTTGAGTTTTGTTCGTTGGTCCAATTCAGGTTTACATTGGGAACAAAATCTCTTGGGCCATGGTTGATGGGCATTATTACCAGTGGTCTCATCCAAAAAGAAGGATTCCATGAAATTTTAGAGGGTTTTAGATGTAGATAGTTAGTACGTAGGGTATTCAGGGTTAGTGGGTTGGTAGTAGGTAGGTTGTGAAAATGGAACCTGAGCTGATCATCATAGCTAGTTAAGGGATTGGCAAAGTCTTTCCTGTCCACTCACTATTCATCCCTTATGGTGCACTGGGTGATAGTGGGTTAACTTTGGCTCACAAGTTGCTACAAACTTTATGATCCTGTCTTAGTTTTTTACTCAGCTTTCATTATGTAGTTGCCTCCAAGGTACTCATGATTACAATTGATGTTACTTTCACAATTGTTGAGGCCATTGTCTCATGAAAAGCTGCCACAATATGTCACATGTCATAGGAAGCTAGAAATACTTCCTACTTTTAAATTTAATCTAGATGTTAAGTGGCTAGGATGTAAAAATTAGCTAAAGAGACTCTTAATGTTGAAGGATGAAGATTCATTTATTAAAGTTATAGACCTAATGTCTTTGTTTTTAGCAATGAAACAATCATTTTCCATATAATACACGTGTGTTATTTTTAGCAATGAAAACAAAACAACTTTCCATATACCTAATTGGTTTGACTTTGTAATGAATTTTGGGTTACATTTTTTATAAAAAAAATTGATTAGTTTTGGTCATTTATTTGACATATGAAATGTGGGTAAAGTTAGACTATTGCAATAGTTGTATGCTACTAAATCACCCACACTATGGCAACCAAGGTTTTTTTTTTTTTCGATTTTGTGAGGTAGGTGGATTGGTGATCATCTATAAGATGACTTACCCAAACTTGGCTATAGGTAAGAGAGGAAAGTATAAAAGTTGTGGAAGCCAGCCATATTTAGGCAGCATTTTAGGACTTAGAGTTGAGGTTTGAGGATTTTAAAAAAAATGCTCCAAATATGCTGACTTTGGGCCATTTTTTAATGAAAACTATCTTTGTATGATTCACAACCCCTATATTTTTGTCAACAAGTGGCAAAATTTCATTACCAAAAATGATGATCACAATTAATGAAATTGCAAAATCAAAATATACACACAAATTCAAAACTAATCACACCTACAGAATAAGTCACATTTTGCAATTGTTGGGGAATGTGGAAGATTTCACTTCTAACTTCTAGTATCCAAGTTTTTCATCGTCAAATCTTGTAGGTTTAATACAAGGTCACTTGTGAATTTTGAAGTAAACGTTAGGATATAACATCACAAAACATAAACAAGTTATTTTTAAAAGTAATTACTGATTATGGCACCATCACATGATCCTTTCAAGTTTGAATTTATATTCCTTATCAATTGTTTCTTGAAATTTGTGTTTATGAAACAAATGCAAAGGAAAAGGGCCAATTATCAACACTATAGTGGGTTTGGACACTAGAGCAAGGACAATGATGGACAAGATGAATCCATTAATGCAATGTGCTTATCATACCATTTAAAATTAAAGGGCTTGTATAATTAGTGGGTCATGATTCATAATGCATGTCATGGCTTACATGAACTAAATAAGTGTTGATACACAAAATAACAATTTATTAGTATTATGAAAAAGGGATTTTTTAGTTGCCAAAATGTAGGTATTCTTTCTTTTTTGGTTAGAATTACGTTAAATTCTATAGTATGCGAGAAATAAAAAGGTACTACAACTACAAAACCCAAAAAGGGCTTTACATCTTAGCTAATACCACAAATAAGAATAATTATCTCGAACAAAATGTTTAGTGTTTAGTTATTTGTGCAAGTAGGTTTTCGAGGACAAATTAGGTTTAGGGATGCAACGAAGGTGACATCTAAAGAACTTGAGTGTTTTTGAAAAAACATTATAGAAAGGTGAAAGCGCACAAAGGTGGAACAAAAATGGCACATCATGAAAGTCCATTTTGAGATCTAAATACATAATGTAATGATGACAAAAGCAAGATATTTTGATTCACATGGATTGTGCAGTAAGGTGTTGTAAAATGTTTGCCATAAGGACTTAAGCATGTCTAATTTAACAAGATCAACATTTAAATAATTAATTTTAATGAATAACATACTTCCTTTAGAAGTTTCATAATTTGATGTACATTTCAAAATTTGATCATCATCTTTCAATTTTATTTTATTTAGTATCAATATCATCACACCATAATATCATTGAGTCTTTTATTAACTAAATGACATTGTACAAAATTATATTAAATCCATATTTATTTATTTATTATTTAGACAATTTTTTGTAAACTTTAAAAATCCATTGTTCAAAGTACAACACAATGGACAACAAACATGAAAGGAGGTTTTTTTTTTAATACATTTTTGTTGTCACATTCGTGTGAACACATTCAAAACAATAGCACCATTAGACCAAAAAAATCAATTTGCTACTAATATTTTCCATATATTCAAGCCTTCATAAACAAACAATGAACATGTTGGTTAGGTTGTTGGTTGTGCCACCATTGATAAAAAATTTCAAGTTTAACAAAATTAATGTGTTTGAACCCTCTACAAGCTAAGCATGAAAACTAACCCAATATTGATTATAAATTGTTGTTATTTTGTCACAATTAATTGCAAGGTACCTTGTTGCATAAATAATAACTCTACTTGCAATGGGCACAATGTGATGCATAACTTTTACAATCTCCTATCCAACATTGTCATTCCAATTTTTTTGTGGGTTGTTTTTTACCTTCAAGAAATGGAACAATAATTTCATAACTTCAAAGTCAATGAGAGGGTGGCCTTGCTTCAAAAGCCAAAAAAAATGTAAAGTGTAAAAACTTCCTTTCCTTCTTTTAACCACATGCCCAATTGCCACCATGTCTACCATTATATTATAACCAAAAAGAATAGTGATAGATAAAAGAACAAACCTGACAACATATGATAGGTCTAAGCAGAATTGGAATCTCTAGCACCCTATAGAAAATAACACTTCCTAGCTTTTGTTGTACCAATATAAAAAATGGCTTCTGTTGTCATTCATTGGTTTTAGTAGATCTTACTTTTGTAATTTCTAGTCGGAAAACTTGTTACAAATGTTTAAATTTCCACCATACATCCACTTAAATGGCTATGAACCATTAGCTACCCAACTCCAATGCATATCATAAAGAATCAAGATTCTATCGAGGCATGGCCTTTGAGGTCAAAATTCTCAAGGTTCACTCGATCCATTGAGCCGTTAACCAATTCCCCATAGAATGCAACAATGCAGTGTACCTCCATTCCTCTTATCTAAAAACCTAAAAGCCTAGAGACCCTTGAATCTAAATGCTTTTGAAGAACTTGACTTCGAACAATAGGTACCGGGTTCGTCTAAAGTTAGTCAAGGGGATAGACTCTTATGCAAGAATACACTACAAATTTCTACCTTCAAGTCCCTTCTTCATTCTTAATCTGGTTCGCTCATTCTATCCACCCTAAGGATACCCCTTGAGGTTTCTGGCACTAACTCCGTCAATTGCCTGTATATAGATCTAAAGTACTTCAGCACAAACTCCCCATCCCCATATGCTCCTTGTCTTTTACATGCCCCCTTATTTCTATGGCTTGGACCCCTCAGTTTTTCATCATTCCTCGACATCATCCTTTCATATCTATTCTTACAGTGATCTACATAACTACTCCACTAAGTTACTAGCGTAACGAAGTTCATCAACAACTAGCTAAGTAGTTTAAGAGGTATAAATACCAGAAGAAATTGCATACCAAAAAATAACCACAACTTTCACCTTCATACTGCCTTTTATGCTTACCTTCCTCCGTCCATTTCGCAAACCTTCTTTAATGCAATCGCTTCCTCCACCATCCATTGCACGATGCAATTCTTGTCCTCCATAACACACAAACAAATAGAATAGCCTACCCATGCATTCCTTGCAACAATGATGGATATATTCTTGTCATAAGAATGTAGAAAGGTGACGACTAATGAAAATAATAAAACAAAACTAAAACCTTAAATATTTGTTGTGTTCACATTATTGGGGTGACTTGTTGTTCGGTCACAGTATCTCTTTCCTTGAATGTAGAAAAGTTCATTGTTTGTGTGTTATGATTCCATGTAGACATGTTCCTAATATTGTTGAACATGTTGCAGTTAGGTCTTGCAACCTTGCATTTGCATCTATTAACATCATTTTGGAGACTATTGAATTTGGGAATTGAAAGCTTCTCTTTCCCCTTCATATGGGTGCAAACATGACACCTAATTGTGTTCACTTCACCATCAAAATCAATCACAACTTTTGCACATGGAATTTGATGCCCAAACATCTTGAAAGACCCTATTAATTTCCATTTCCTTCTAAATCTTCTTCTTTGCTTGGTTAGACTTAGGTGATTGGTTTGGATTCAAGTACTTGCTTGCATTAGAACACTCATGAGCATTGACCTCTAGACCAACATGGAATATAGTGCAACTAGATGTGTTGAAACACTTGTAGTAACAAGTAGACTCAACAAAGCAACATCAACAACATTAGGGTCTTTGATAGAGAAAAAAACACTTGTACTTGAAACCATTCGAAAGCTACAAAAACATCATGATATACTAAATCAAGACTCGAAAAAGACCTAACTAAAAGCAATCACATAAGAAACTTGAGAATTGCATTGATATAATGTAAACACTTGGAAGGTTTTTGTGGGCATTGCATGAATGCAAAAGTTATTGTAGTTATAAAGAAGCTTGAGAATCATGCCCAAGGGTGTGAAATCATATTGGAGATTGCATTTTCATTGCATTGATAGTTACATCAAACCTCACCAAGCAATAGACCTCACTGAGTTTAGAGTATTAAAGGCTCTTATGATTTAGGAACTTCCAATGATTTGTGTGTAATTTGTATGAAATAATGAGAGAATTGACGAACTATATTGAGAGCTTTGATGTTAAAAGGCCATGAAATCTAGATAGAATTAGTGATGGTAGGGACAATGTTGAAAGCAAAAGTGAAATTGAACGACCATAGAATGTGATAATGTGACAATGAGCCATTCTCAATGAGTAGCTCCCCATCACATCCAATAACTAGCTAGCCTTAAACCCCAACCATTGGATATTCATGAAATCTACAACATATTGTTTTTGGGATTAAACAAGACTTGTTGCAACTATAGATTCTAGGTGGCAAATTGGCGAAAGCATGTGAGTTAAAAAAGATGCTAATTCAAATGCTTCTATTTTATTTTCATTATTCTCTCTCCTCTCGAGAGTTTGGCAAAGCCTAATATGTAACATTCACCAACACACCAAATAAATTGCAAATTAGTTCTATGGTCTTTCGTGCAATCAATCCCCCCAATTGTTCATCAATATGATCATCTTTCATTAATCGCATGTAGTGAGATGTGTGTTGTGTGTAATTGAATGTGCATTGCACATGATGGGAAAAATGTGCATGTATTCTTGTGGTCATTGGAAACACCATCTCATCATTTTTCATGGAAATGACAATTTAGTGAAATAGAACTATGGAATGCACCTGTGTTTTGTTGTAGCACATAACACACAAACAGGAACCATTCATTTCATTGTGTGCACAAACTCTTCAACTACTAATGCCTGCAAAAAAATGAAGTTTGTCAAATCATGTGAATTGGAGAACTCAAATTATTCAGATACAAAAGTATGCTACAATTTTCCGTTCCAATGTCCAAGATTAATAATGAAACAGTTTGGGTGTGTTGTGCATGGTGCATGTCACTTGCTTTTCGCCTGCTTTTGTGAATGGCACCCACATGAATAGTTCTACAAGATTGACCCAATCTTCTTCTTCTTCATTTTCTTTACAAAATTAATGGGTTTGTTACTACTCTTACAAGAGCTGCTGCTCTAGCAGTCTGCAGCTTTGAAACTAGTTTTTATGTTCTTCCTCTCATCTCTCTCTCTCTCTACACCTGATCATAATGCTTGCAAGGCTATGGCTTGAGCAAGACTATTCTCACTGGGGAGGATTGATGAGTATTTATGAACTGTGGATCTCTCTCTCTCTTTTTCAATAAGTGTTTCCCCTAGCTCTGTTTCTGTTTCCAGGTTTGGTTTTAAGGGGGAAAAGGAACCCTACTGGAACTACAGTGAAGTACAAATCTGGAGTGCAGGTAAATCTGTCCTCCACCCACCTCAGATCTCTTGCTCTGTTATGTTCTCAACTGGCATAACATAAGCTGCTAGAGATTGCACCTGCAGTTTATCACTCAGCTCTTCTTAGTTTTCTTACGGTACACTCTTGAACAAGTCCCCCTCACAAGGGGACCCAATCAGAGTAGACATTATTAAGTCACACAGTTGATGATCTTCGAATACTGCTGCTTGTGGGTGTTGTTGACTGTGACTGCACACTGACCCAATCAAACCGACCTGGCAATGGTATGCCCTTCAAAGGATCAAAGTTGTATCTGCACAATTCCAGAGAGAGAGAGAGAGAGAGATGTCAAGAGCCACATCTCACAGCTGGAACAAAACATAACATCTCTCAACAAAATAGGATTAGACGAGCTCACCTATCAGTGAACCTTTTGCGCTCCCTTTCCTCAAACTCAGAGAAGAAGTCTTCCATTTCTGCTGGAGATGGTGAGTCGAATAGCCGTCTTCTTCTTCGTCGTGCCATTCTTGGAGTTGTTCTCCGAGTAGTACTAGTAGTAGCCGACTTCTTGGAGGACAATCTAGGAATTTCCTTTGCTTTTGTTTCCTGTTGTTGTGTAGGGGGGGGTGTATTTGGTCTACTTTCACTAATTGTTGGAACATCCAATTTGGTTTCCAGAGATTGGTCCTGAAATTGTCCATTGCATTTCTCATATTTCTGTTTCTGGGATTGTTCCTGCAGTTGTTCCTTACATTCCTGAACTTCCAGCAATTGTTGTTGAATTGGTGGTTCACTGCAATTTCAACACAGATGTATTTAGCACCAGAGTTTACAGAACACCTCACCTACTCTGCCAGTGGAGCAGATTATTCAGAAATAACACTACTAACTTCTGCATTTCCATAGTTCACACAAACCCAACATTTGCAGTTGCTGCCGAGTTGGCAAGTACCATGAATTGTTCAACATCCCAATGGATAACCAAGCTGAGTTGAAACTTTGAGACAACTGGGGAGGAAAGAGACAAAAAAAGATTAGCAGGGAAGATTAGGAGTACCAAGCTCTTGGGGGATCAGCCAGTTTCAACATTTCCACAGGGTTCGACTTTGTTGGGTCAGATTGTAGATTGTCATCAGGATGTAATACCACATACCAGCATATTTTCTTCAGCCCCTGCATACAGAGAAACTAGTTCAGCTTGATATAAGCTGCTGGTTCACAAACTCAAGAAACCTGCTGTACTAGCATGCTCAAGCTTTAAGTCACTTCAAGCTTCAAAGCATTTCCAGGCTCAGCAGAAGGCAATAGAAAGACTAAAACCAAGTTTGTTCAATGAAAACAAATGTGGGTTAAATCACTTCAAGCTTCAAAGCATATCCAGGCTCATCAGAAGACAATAGAAAGACTAAAACCAAGTTTGTTCAAAGAGAAAAAAGTGGGTTTGCCAGTTCCAAAATGTGGCATTTCTTTGATATGCAAATGAAGGCCTACTGCAACTTTTTGGGTACCTTGCCAGAGGAGACACTATTGAGAGTCTCAATCAGCTCATTTCGAGTGTCCATGTCTGGTGCATCATCTATGTATTGGGCAGCTTGCTGAACCATGGCTTTTACTACCTGCAAACCATCAATACCCATTCTTCATTCAAACTCTTTGGATTGAATCATGTGTGTAGACCCCTCCATAACTTCATTTTGTGACTCCCTCTGTATTGAGAAGCAACAAAGCAGCAGTGAAATACTTATGTTGCTGTTTGCATGCTCTTATCCCACCTATGGTAATCAGAGGGAATAGGAGAAGTCACATACAGAAGATGTGATTTTCAAAGTCTCCTATTCCCTCTGATTTCCACTTTCTTCTACATGCTATGCGATTTTCTTTTCTATGCTACTTTCTTTTGCTTGTAGAAGAAAGTAACGTACAAAACAAAAAATCCAAAGGCAGCAAGCCGAGTCATGAGAAGCAGCAGCATAGATGATCACTGAACTGGACAAAGAAGAGCCTTCACAAACGTTAGTTACCTGCTGAAGCTGAGGTTGACGCTGAGAGAGTATATGGATTTGATCGTTGAGAGTTTTCCAGGCCCGTGCTTCATAACACAGTTGAACAATGGCCATCACTACTCTTCTAGTTCTTGAAACATCAGCTGCACGTCGCATTTGGTTCTCTAATTTCAATAGCTCCTCAATAGCAGCATCCAACCTGCTCTCCTGTGGCAGCACAAAAACATGTTGAGAGATTATCTGTTGGTGGCCATATGAAAGCACCTACTTCCTTAACTTTGTCAAACAACAACATCTTGATGCAGGGAAAAACAAAAACCAAAAAATCTTGAGGTCCCACATATGCAGAACTTAGATAAGCTTTAAAAAAACCTAAGTACTCAATGGGCCACTCAAAGTTGCAGAGTCCCATTGTTGTTCTTCAAAAGAGAAAAAATTCTGTGGGCTCGGTCATGGATTTCTAATGGGTACCTCAGGAGGAAGAAAGCACTTGCGTCATCATGCAATTGTCATTTTCTTCCTCTTGAGCAAAACAAGAACAAAGAAGAAGAAGAAGAAGAAGAAGAAAACGTCAATTGCATGATGACCCAAGTGCCTTCTTCCTCTTGAGGTAACCATTAGAAACTCTTTCAGGCTTCTTCTTCTTCTTCTTTGCTGACAATCAATGGCACTTGCGAACAACAACACCAACAACAACAGAGGCGAAGAAACAAAACACTTTCGAAATTGTTCCTCAAGAGGTAGTGTAGTACCTCAAGAGCAACCATTCGCTGCGCTTGAATGTCTGTTTCCAATGAGGCGTAGTCGAAAGTACCGCAGAGATCTTCAGCATCATGGATACGATCATCCCTCATCATCATCATCATCTCCTCCTCTGGCGTCTCATCTTCTTCTTCTTCTTCTTCTACTTCCTTCCTCATAGTTTCCATCATCATCCGGTAAGTGTAACTCCAATTTTTCTGGTCCTTATATATATAGTTCGCACAGTTAGCTACAAAACCCTACGTGCTCCCTCCTGACGTTACTGCAGCGGCAATGCGAGCAAAGGAACTCAACCCGAGAGCGAAAGCGACAAAGAAAAGAAAAAAAAAGCAACGGAAAGAGATATATGTAAGGTAAGGAAACACGAGGAGGACGAAGGCGAGTTTCACAGAGGAAAACCCACGACGCTCCCTCACACAGCGGCGTGCATTCGACCAGAAAAAAACTAATGACCACAAGCGAACAAACAGACTAACTGGGAGCTTTCAGAGTACCCATTTCTACAGTCCATGAGAAAATATAGACGAGCTGCTGCGGAGTGAGATGAAGTGCATGCAGACCGTTGCAGGTGAATGGAGCAACACTCCAACTCAGAAGATTGATTTCTGAGTGCAAAACAAAAACCACAGACCCGAAGTCTTGAGAACACGCTCAGGCGACAACGAAGACGACAACGACGCAGAATGCAACAAAAACACACACACCCACTGAATAATAATAGTAATAAGAAACACAAGATAGAGACTACAGACGCAAATTGCTACGTGTGTGTGTGTGTGTGTGTGTGTGTCTCTCTCTCTCTCTCTCTCTCTCTCTGTGGCTGTGTCTGTGTGCGTCTTGTTGGAGAATGCTGGGATTAGGAAAAACAGTTCAAATTTAGAAATCCGCGACCACCTCCCTCCCTCACTCACACGTGGCCTGGCATGACTCTTCTTCTACATGCTCTTGAGTCCCAGCACTACACTACCACTACCGAGCCCGCAAACCAACAGACAGACAAACAGACAAGTCTAGCTAGCTAGCGCAGCAATAAACCTGAAGGCAGTCAGTCAGTTAGTCCGTCCGTCTGCGAGAGTAACATTGATCTGGTACCACCACAACAACTTAAAACTGCTCATGGATGGCTCCACCGTTTTGTAAACAAAGGTAGTGCTGCGAGAGGGGAGAGTGGGGCTGCCGGGGTGCAGGCAGCAATAACAGATTTCGCTGCGGGTGTGTTACATACAACAACCGCAAAAGAGGAACAACCACAACAACAACAACAAAGGAAGGAGCGAGCGAGCTAGCGAGCAAGCGTGCGCGCAAGCAATTCTTCCGCCTCCTCCTGCAGCAGCCTTTTTGCCTTTGTGTGCAGCCGCTGCAACACACGCCCGCAAGCGCCGAAGCAACTCCACTGCCCTTCTTCTCCGCCCGCCGCCCGCCCGCCCGCCCTTTTTTTTCTGGGTTTTGGGGCCTTGACCGAGCCGGGAGTGTTTTTTCTTTTATTTTTTACTTGGGCACGCTGTTCAACAGAAACCTTACACAAATACCAATAATGTGCTCTGCTTTTATCTTTTCAATCAGAGCGGCTTCAAAAGTAAAGTTAGCCTTGTTCACATGGCAGGCAGTTCCCCAAAAAAGTTTAAATTTTAAATTTTAAATTTTAATAAAAAAACCCTGTTCATTTTTTGCCGTTTGTTCATTTGTGCAATTGTGGGGGAGGTAGAATTTTTTCATGTTAATGAGGGCATTAACACTAGTAATACAGCCACCCTCCCCCTCCCCCTTTAGGTCTGGATTTTACTATTTCAAACTTGCTTCAACAGGTTTTTGTGTTCAGTAAGAAGGTTTAAAAAAAAACCAAAAAAAAATTAAAGAAAGAAAGAAGGTACTCCATCCAAGGCAATATGTTTGTTATTACTCTCTATAGCAAAGGGAACTTACAACTATGATGCCCTTAAAGAGACTTCCTTGGTACATACTAGGGAGGTTGGTTGGTCGCCATTGGGCGGTTAGAATGTCCCTGTGACCACCATGCCCTCAATGGAGTGCCTTGAATCAAGAAGAAATGTATGCCCTTGTGGCTTGCCTATAAGGAGCTTACAACAGAAAAGACCTTACCATTTTCTAATAGTGTTAATGGAGGACCTCCACTAAACACCAAAATTTGTTCCTATGTAAAGTGGGTAAACATTTTGTTTACAAAAAGTTCCCACATTTGGTTTTTGTAAAAAAACCCTTCCCCATGTTTTGAAAAAGCCCGGACTTAAGTCTTAACGACATTTAATGTAATGCCCTGATCCTCAGGTGTTACCAATTGCCATCTATGGATTTGCCTTACCTTAACTAACTCGAACTAAGGTGCATTCACACCTAGTGTTAAGTCAGTGTTAATTGAAAATCTAGGTGGCATCTTAGGTGGCACCCAATGTCAAATGGGTGATTGTTTAAAATTAAGTGAATGTTAACTTAACATAAAATCTTCATGGTAAATAGGTTTAGGTCCTAAATGGCTACAAGCTTGGTGTTAGGGGACTTAATAATAGAGTCCTTAACACTAAGTGTGAATGCACCTTAAGAAGAAGGCTAAAACAAAGAGGATGAATGAGTTAATTATTAATATTTATGAGGGAGAATCTTGAGAAAAATTGGCCCTTAAAAATTTTATTCATGAATAAGGAACCCCATTAATCAAAGAGAGATGAATGAATGAATGACCGAATTAATGAATGAATGAATAGGTCTAGTAAGGGGTTTATACAAGATACGTAGACAACTTAAGCCCCCATTTTTCTCATGGAAAGAACACAGGTAGAAAAAAATTTAGTGTATGTGGACAGCACTTATCCTCATAAAAATTTCTCCCACACGAAAACACACACACACACACACACACACACAAAAGCTGCCTCCTCTCTATCTCAAACAAACTCACTCATGACGGTTTAAATTTCTATTGGATCTTTACGTTGAGAAAGTAAGAACCTCAAACGAGGCAGTTTTGGTAATTTGTGTACTGTGCTCGGCTCCCGCCTCACATTGGGCCCACATTCCCAAAATGGCCCCATTCTCAGTCCTTACCCTGCACACTATTTGAGGAAGTTACCGATTGAATCCAGAAAGGGAAGTGGGGAAGAGGGAGAGAGGGGCGGGGGAGATCATCAATCAAGCAAACAAACCAGGAGTGAAAAAAAAGGTACCCTCTAGTGAGCGTCTGCCTGACAGACTGACCGGACTGGCCCTGACGTAATTTGCTTGTGCATGCCACTCTCTTTCATCCATCAGCACAGCGCCTGCCTGCCGTCATGGTGGGCCAGTGGATGGAGTCATAATAGAGGGGGTAGGTGTAGTAGTAGTAGTAATACTAGCCATAGGATGAAAGAGCTCTACGTACGTCCGTCCGTCTTTCTTTCTTTCTTTCTTTCTTTCTTAGTTTTTGTCTGTCTGTTCGTCCGTCCGTAAGTCCTTCCGTCCATCCGTCCTTCTTTCCGTCATTAACCTCCCCATCATCCCTTGCCCCATTTTGAGTTTCGCTTATATAGTTATATATTTTTAATTTCTTGACAACAGAAGGGGAAAGCATTTTGTTCAAAAGTTAGGCCAGGCCGGCTTCAACATTAATTATATCACTTATAGAAATGTTGAAACTATCCCCCCAAAAAAAATCATTTAGAACAAAAAATTGTGAAGGAAACTTGAGAATCTTTTTTGTCATATATATATATTTTTTCTCAATTATGTATGGCAGAAAAAATAATAGTATTTTACAATTAGGCGTTATATTAAATAATGAATATAATGAAGCCATTGTGCTTGAGAATGTCAATCAGATTATGGGCACTATGCGCACATTTTTTTTCAGAATTTTCAGCTATTCCAAAAAAATTTAATTAGTGCTTAATCAGCCTATAGGTACTAGTACATAAAAAAAACAATAGGGTCAATAATATGGTCTTCTAGAGCCTCTTTGTTCTCTCAACTTTGTCAGTTTGTACATCCTTATAGCTTCCTACCCGCAACACAACACACCACACCACACCACACCACACCGACTTGTTGCTTGGGGTGCTGTTACTGCTGGAAGCTTTGTTGCCAGGACTCAGCTTGGATGCTGCTGCCTCGGCTCTGGAATGCCGCTCTTTCAATGGCTGGCAGATCAAAGATGGGCTCACGATAATCCTCCTACCGTGTATGTATCATTGGGTCACTCAACAATGTCGTAACTATCTGGCATATTTTGCCACCAGCCGGCCAGCCAGCCGACTTCTTTGCAATGTCCAAGGTCATGCATCAAGCCACAACAATGAATTGAAAGGACGTAAAACTAACAAGCATACATATGTTTGTACAAATCTACAAACAAAAATTTCATTTGAAAAAATATTCATTCTACAACTATTGTCTTCTTGACTATAAATTTGTTCTTATTATTACCCGTCCTAATTCCGTCCGGTTTGGTATGGTTGGGTGAGTTGCCTTGGGTGAACCAGCACCTAGGCTGGCCCACATTGGTACCATGGTAAAAACCCTGGATTTAAAAAAAAAAGTTGACAGGGTTAAAAAATTTCATCTCTTTTTGAGTTTTTTCTTTTTCCTTGCAGGGGGGGTGGGGCCAAATAGAGGTAAATAAGTTTTCGGGTGTCTTTTCTCTCTGGGGGGGGGGCAGAGGGGAAATGTGTGTTTTAGTCTGATTAGTAAGGGCAAAGTGGGTCCCCTCCTACCCACCCTTTTACCATTTTCCCTCCTCCATTTTGTTTTCCCTCACAATTGGGCCCTTTTGTGGGGTCCTTTTGTCAAGGAGTAGAGCAACAATAAGTATAAGCAAAAGGTGGAAGACATTTTTGAACCAGATTTTTCCTTTTGCTTTGTTTGTTTGTTTTCTAGTGGTGGGGGGGTGGGGGAAGAGGAAACGCAGCTAATGCTCATCCACACTTGTCTAAACCTGACATTCCTGTCCCCACCACCACAACCTTTTCTTTACAACCTTTTGTATCCATCAATAACCCAATTTATGAAATGAAATAAGCCTAGTCATGTCTAGAAAATGTTTAAATTTGGACTCAGAGACCATGGCTTATTCTTTGGGTGGGAACTTTTCCATGGTTAGAATATTAAAAAAATTCAGAAAATTTACCATGGTAACTGAGTGTAGGTGAGTA
>Ga0209208_10001303_pt1 | contig 34941 bp, 29 predicted proteins | sample S1TSphfallax_3_FD_187694 | JGI IMG/M metagenome (GOLD analysis project Ga0209208, IMG submission 187694) | Host-associated microbial communities from peat moss isolated from Minnesota, USA - S1T2_Fd - Sphagnum fallax MG (SPAdes) (version 2) | ecosystem: Host-associated > Plants > Peat moss >...
ATGGTTTGGAGCTGTAGATTTAGTGCAAGAGATCTAAATGTTGATGAAAAAACTGGATGTTGCAGCTGAAATTTATCATAAGAAGATTGTTGTTTTGTCGTGAGATTTGCATTGTGTTGTGCCTTCTGTACATGATTGGGAATGATACTGAGGGCATCTTATTGAGTGCTGAGAGTGTATTATAGCATTCCCTGAATTACTGTTATTGTGGAATGAGATTGCAAGGTCCAAGGAAAGCAAATGCTTGAGAAATGGAGTCAATAATGCTTTGGACAATGTGAAGATGTGTGAAGAGAGATGAAATGAAATTTGAGCATGACATGGTTCAAAGATCAAGCAGTTGTTGACAAGGGCAGAGAGGAGTTCCAAAAGCTAGTTGGCCACAAAAACTCAAAGAGGGAAAAAAGAACCTATATCCAGGCAGAAAATGAATGTAATATGCTGAAATGGAGCGAAAGCAGATTTTGTTTTAATGATTTAACTCAATTGAATTACATATGATGTTGATCAAATTATAGCTGTAGTAATCATCCTGTCACCAAAAATGGGGTGAAGGAGAAAGACTTCCAATCACCTCACTCCTATCCTTATGATGCTGAGGAGAAAAAGTCAAACTTCACACATCACTTTCCCATTTGGAAAGAAAGAACCAAAAAGGAAAGGAACCAGAGGAAAGAGAGATTGAACTTCAAAGACCAGGGGTTCTTTCAGGTCCTTCCCTTCCAGAAATAGACATCAAACTTCAAAGACCAAACTTCAATTCACAATTTCAAAGCTATGAGAACAAGAATGGAGTGATCATTTTCTTCTTTTTGAGCAATTCACTCTCTGTAGGCCCTCTGATTTTTCCTCCACCTAGTCCATAGATTGACCACTCACAACCGAGATCCCTGCAGCAGCTCTACTACCATTCTTCACTACACACCCCCTTGCTGTGCTAGATACCCATGAGCAATTCTAACACAAATCAAAGACACCATCAACTTTCATCTTCTGGATCCTTCCAAACATTCACTAGCAGCCTCACAAAATTACAGCACTGCATTCATTGGTGCCATGCACATAAATTGACTCGAGCACACAATTGAAAGGGGTATGTACATCCTAATGCCTCCAAAATTGAAAGAGGTATGTACACTATATTCTATCCATAATGGCAGCAGAGGACCTTCTAGAATCATCTGGATAGGCACTAGACATGGCCTTGGTCTCAAAAATCCTTGACCAGCAATGGTAGTACCTGTTGGTTTGGTGTTCCAATCCTTTGGATGGAGCAGCTAATTCCCTTCCTCGTCTAATCCTATAACTCAATCATTGATATTCCTTATTGCAGTGAGCATTAATGACAACAAGGATGTTTATACATTCAACAAAACAGTGAGATTGAAGGTGCCACAACAACCCAGACTTGGCTAGAGATGAGGGGCACCAAAAGTCTGGCTCAAAGCATATGTCACAACACCTGGATCTTTGTTATGTCAACACTATCTTTTGTCAGTTTGTCATTCTTCCCCCATTGTGAATGCAAGAGTTCCATTCTTGCATTTACTACTAAACCCAAGGCTGCCAGCCTACGTATATTCGGCCCAGTAAATTTGGGTCTGTTGCTTGATCTATCAAGCAGTCTACTTGCTCTTGAACTGTTCTGCAGACTTTACCTGGAACTTGTGCACGGGCATTGCGCTGTGGATCACCACGGATAATTGCCTCTAGAACTCCTGTATATGGCTTGTTTGCATGCACTGATGACCAGAGCTCCGCTATGGTGATCTCTGCCGGATTCCATAACTCCAATTTGTGCTGAGCATTTTCCACCTTCAGTTCCACATGCTCCTGCTCAGGATTTGTTGCTTCCTGGTGCCAACAACATTTTATTAAGACCGAATCCTTGGGTGACAAAGAAGCAACAAGAAATGAAGGGGGCCGTCAACAGACTCATCATCAGGAACAAATATACATAGATGTCTTGTGAATCCAACATAGGTTTAAGGTGCCCAGTAGAAGCTGAATGGGTACAGGGGATGAGTGAACTGATGTCATAAGCATGAAGGTAACCTCTAGAAGAAACCCAATTACATCTACCCTGGCTTGACTGGGGCCTAATGCACTCACACCAATACCTGGAGATCAATCTCTTCAAGCCCAGATCCTGAACTTGTAGGCCCTCCTACCCTAGTTCCTCGAGCACGTTTCAGCTTTACTGCCTCCTGCTTCCAATCAACAAGTGGCTCCTTCACAAACACCTCCATCACAGCTGAGATTATGTCACGACTTCCATGTAGAGCAGCCATGATACGCACCATATCACTACGTAGCAGACCAACTGCATCTAATGGGAGAAGGAAATTTGTGAGCTGGCTTGTCAATCGAAATGGTACAAGCTCTGGGACTGGAAGGAGGAGCACATTTGTGCCAAAACTGTAGCCAAAGTCAATAGGCACAAGGGTGCCACTCCACATGTCCACCAGCGTATTTGCAAGATGTCGGTCGCCCACCCCTGCAATATAACCACAAATACTTAACACAGCAAGGCTCCGGGAAAAGTTACTCCGCAACGCTAGGTATGATTCTGCACTTGTTGCCAACCTTGAAAATCCCATGCGCAGGGCATCCCTTGGTAGCTGAGCTCTAAAGGCATCCAACTTCAGAGATACTTCTTTGTGATCAGCTTTCTTGTACAAATTGTGATAGTTTTCTATCATGTTCTTTGTTCCACCTCGCCTCCCAACCCATTCTGCATACTGCTCTTGCACCTTCGCAAGCCATTTATCAGGTGAGATTTCTGCAGGTTTCTGACCCTGCTGCACGAGGGCTGCTATATGTGATGACAATCCATCTTTCATCACATCTTCCAAGGTGCTTGTGTTCTCCACAAACTGGAGAAGCCCACATTTCTTTGAAACTGGAATCACAGCATATGTTCGGATGGAGAGCCTCCGGCCAGAACATGCTGAGTCTCGTGTTAGAACAACGTTCATCACTTCAAAGAGCTGCTCAATTCGCTGATCTAGTCGTAAGTCCTCACCTCCCTTAACAACAAATTTGTACTCCTTCTCATCAGAGCCTCTCATGGTCAGAAGTTTTGGTCGCTGTTTTGACTTGAAAGTAATCAGGACTTGATCAAAACCCATCAGCAGCACATTTGAACACAAATCTGGAGCTTTTAAACCATTGTACTGGCCAGGGATCTCTATTTTCCATCCTTCAAGTTTGCCATCCCTCCTATGTCCTTCCAAACCTTTGAATTGATCAAAATCAGCAAGCCACTTGGAGATTGTGGCCAGGCTGCTCCTTCCTCCACCTGGAATGCTTCTGGCCAGTTGTTCTAGCAATTTGCTCATCGAAGCTGAAAAGGTCTTTGGATCCACCGAAAGCAGCTTACTCCCGTTGTGTCCCATCTCCTTTACCTGTTGCACACACAACACTGTTTACCCACTGCATTTTTCAAGACACATTGATCTACAGAACTGAGCTTGATCTATGCATGTTGTCCCTGGTCCAGCTCCAATGTCTCCCCTATGTTACCCACTTTTCCCCTGGCATGTGGAAACAAACACAGATATGAGGAAGATGGCATGTAATGTGGACTCACAATGCGGGGTGCCCAGTCACGAGCAAACTTGAGATTATATTCTCCAGAAAGTCGGTTAGTGCTATTCAATGCATGTGTATCTAGACAATCCTCATACATTTCATGAAAGCAGGCCTGGGCTTTCTCTGGATCACCACTGTGCAAGAAACTCATAATTCTTAAGAGGCCATCTCGCATTCGTTGCTCTGGGTAAGTCAGATCTTCCAATCCTCGAATGACACCTTGCAGTAGTGTGTTCCTCAAGAGAGATTCCAACCGCTGCGTCCGAACAGAGCCTGTCACCTTGAAATCAGTCTTGCTCACATGAAATGCAAAGTAGAGAGATTGTGGGTAAGACTCAGCTATGGATTCCAAAACTCCCACAAGTACAGCCCCTTCTTTCTCATCCATTACTGCAAGCATTTGTGGAATCCAGGCAATGAAAACCCAGCTGCTCACATGACTCACAAGCTGCTGAAACTCCCCATGGGTCTCTGGATACTGCGCAATGAGAGACAGGAGCCTGGCTACTGAATGCTGTGCCTGAAGTGAGCTGTCAAGGGCTAGTGCTTTCAGCATATGCCTTACAACAAGACTAGGGTACTGTGATGCCGGCAGAAGCTGAGATGAGGGTTGCCTCTCATCCTCAATTCCCTCCAGTAACTTATCCCCTGTCTTTGGCTTCTTAAAGACCCTCAGGAGCTCATCACAGAAAAGACCAAACTTGAGGGATGCTTTGGCTGCAGCACGCAAAGAAGACGTAGCCATTGAAGACTTACTCTGAGCTGAGGCCCCTTGGGACACTGCTGTGGAGTATGCCTTGAAAGCTGATCCCAAAAGAGAGAGAGAAGTCTTAACCTTGCTGGATTCTGCATCTTCCATGCTTATGCTTTCAATTTTTACCCATGCAAGTTGAGCAGAGACATTTCCTTCAAGTATTTTGAAGGCTTGCATAAGCTGTCGCTCCTGTTTGTTGATATAATCAAGAACCTGATAACAAAGAAAGACGACAATAACTGAATCCAGATGACATCATCATCATCTCACTGCTCACAAAAGGTTGTGCTCAGACTGACCAAATGCAAGAATCCTGGAATGCACATTCTATCCACCATTGACAAACACTGGAAGTAAGAAAGAATCAATAATGAAAAAGAGGGGCATGCAACATATATGTAACTGTGGCAGAGTGAAAGGTTTGAAGCACCTCCTGAAGCCTTTCGACCCTCTTTTCCAATGATCCCAAACCATCAGCCTGCAGGCACCGGAGCTTCACAAAGGACTTGAAAAAGGCATAGTAAAGCTTGTCCTTGTTCGGAGCTTTGCCTTCTGAGTCTAAATAAGCAGACATATATGCCTGTAGCAGAGCACACCGCACGGAATCACAACTCTGCATCTAGCCCTTGCACCAACATGCCAGTCTAGCTTCACATGCATGCAACACACATTACTCTTTCTATCACACCTGACAACAGTAAACTCCCTGAAATGTTCAACTGAAGCCAATGATGATTCAAACCTCTGCAACAGTGTATGCTTTTTGCTTCATCAATCCATGGGCTGCTTTGAAGTATAAAAGGCTTCTCTCTGCACTAAGTTTGGCAACAGATATCTTTCCTCCATCTCCACCTTGTGTCCCATTGGTGCCAGTTTGGACTTGTGTGTCCTGGAACTTTTGGAAGAATATCAGCCGGTTTTGAACTATGTCATCCCAAGCCTCTACGTCATCCAGCTGAGAAGATGGCCACCGTTCTTGCCATTCTTGAACCAACCTGCCAATTATAATCAAGTGATCATGCCCAAGACAGTCATTGCTAGTCAGTTGTCTAAATCATAAACTTGGTCCAATGACTAGCTGGTTCTTTTGATGCATATATAGATTGGGTGCATATTGAATTTTGGATTTTTGGGAAGAAAACTATCTTATGACTCTCATTTGCTTATTGAGACAACAGGAAAGGAAAGGAAAGGAAAGGAGGATAATTTCTGGAAACCGTGTGAAACATAAGAATGAGTACCTTTGAAAGTCCTTGCATTTTCCCTCAACAATGACACTCAGAAATTCATCCAATTCAATGATCTTCTGAAGCTGGCGAACTTCGAGATGGCGGGCCCAAACTGCAAGAGGATGCAGGGCGGACCACCTCTTTCTGAAATTTCTATAACACTGTCCCAGGAGAAAGCATGCTCTGTCCCAGTCACTATTTACAATTGCTGCAGTTGCCAGGTAAGTGCCAAACTCTTTCAACAGAACTTCTCGCTTGATAGGATCCTCAAAAGAAGCCTGGATAAACTCCATAAGGGAAGTATGATGAGTTGTGACTTTGAGTGCTCCTCTTATAAACAAACTGAGATACGGGTCCTGCCTTTCAGGCTGCCAGAGTTGTTGATACTGTGGCTCCTCAGAACCATCATCCGTTATCTCCATCAAAGTCTCCTGAATAATCACGTTCCAGTTATTCAGCTCCATCAGGCAAGAAAGGCGCTCGTTATACCACATATCTATTTCTGTGGTTGATACTGCACCCTCCAGTGCACCTGTTTGAAAGACCCATGACACTAGCTTTTAAGATTCTGGCTGAGAATAGGAAAAAGAAGACAAGGAAGAAGAAAACCCAATGGAAAATGCAATAAGTCAGTGGTGCTGACTCCATGCAGTGCCTGCAGACCCACAAGGCAACAGCAAATATGAAAGACAAATGATTTAACCAAGCAGAACATCCCCAAGGACTTCCTGAAGTACACGGCCTCTTGGAGGTAAACAACACACTAAGTGCAGTAAGCAGTGTACCATTCTGATGCCATCCAGTGAGTTGGTCATATAGTGCATTAGCTTGTTCGAAATCTCCACCAAGCTGAGCTTCCAATGCTTTGTGGGTTATTTCATGCTTGGTCAAATGTTTCTGGAAAAGTGCAAGGACTATGTCCTCCTCTCCCACAACTTTGTACAACCGGGCAAGCTCCAACCAAGCATCTTCAAGTGGACGTTGTTGTTGTTCCAGGTTGATTTGCCCTCCCTGTCCCCTATGACGCTTCTTGTTGCGTTCGGCTGTGGGCTCAGGGAATGTCTCATGCATTATCTCATTCTCGAGCAAAAGAATGCCGGAATGAAGATTTGTAGACTTACGACTCACGGAGCCTACTAGTTTTGGTGAAATCCAGATCTCTGGATCTTGGAGACACAGAGATTGCACACAGCTGACAAAGGAGATACCATTACAAGTTCGCTGCAAGGCAGCCTCGAGTCCTATTCTAACATCAGCCCTGATATCTTGACCCACTGAAGGCAAACAATAAACAGCCTTGCAAAGAAGGGTGAGTAGAAGCCTCGCAAAGATTGCATCCTGTTCTGCCAATGCAGCCAACGGACGCAGAATCTCTTCATACTTGATTTCAATGTCAGGCAGCTCCCCTGCACCAGACAACCCAATCAGTTGCAGAGGGGTTTGAGATCATATGTTACGCTCAAGAATAGTCTTGTTAATGTATCCTGAGTGACACAGATCTTCCAGCAATCAGCAAACGATCAGCACCATTTCCAATCCAGTTCAGAAAAGCGAGTCCTACCAGTACGGTAGTGTCTCATCATATGCACTTTGTTAGCACGCTCCAATGCCTGAATGGCAGCTCGAGCCTCACGCCTTCTATTTGCACGAATCACCCCAGATAAGACCTGCCCATCATAGCATAGGAGGTTATAAGCTTCTTCTGCAGATGTAAATCACATCCAGTTATTTGTAGCGTCATCACATGAAGACAATAATAGTAGGGGAAGGAAGACTCTCTCATGATATTGGTATAGCACTCAAGAGGCGCATATGAGATCAGTGTATGAGTAATATGATTGCAAGACAGGAGGTAGATGGGCTGATATGCTTGGCTTGAGGACAAACATAGACATTTCACACATGTCTTGAAAAGAGTTGTTGTCCTGATTAAGAGACCATAGTTTATCATGTGCAAGGTTGAACTTTTACCTGTGAGTGAGCGGCAGCAGGGTGAAGAATCCTTCGCCGAAGACTTGTAGAAGAGTCAAGAGGTGTTTTGCCCTCTTGTACCACAGACTGAGTGTAGTCAGTGGTCACAGATCTTTGTGACATTGCAAATAGAGCACTACTACCAGTGGCACCCTCCTGTGTGGAGCTGAAACCCCCTCCTCCTCCCCCCTGACTTTGTGTAAACGCAAGTGAAAGAGATGGTGTCATGGTTGCACGAATCATGCCTGATGGCAGTTGTTGCTGTTTGCTGACTGTAACATCATCCGCGTTATTTCTTTCACTGCCTGGAAGGCTTGAGAGCCCACCTTGTGAGGGTTCCATACTGGCTGGACCAGAATGGAGTTGTGTGTTGGAGAAAAGTGGTGTCATGGGTAGGCTTGCACCAGCCGTCCATGATGTGTTAATTGAATACTCATGAAATTCACAGTCAGCGAGAGGAGCAGTAAAGATGGGGCGCTTGAAATCAACTGAATCTTCACACAACTGCAAGACCACCAGAATGCCAAACACACAAAGTACGAAAGACACATTCAGAAAATTGGAAAGACAACAAAAAAATACTAAGTTTCCCCAGGACATTTCCAACATTAGATGTTGCAGCATGCATCTAACAAGGTGTGGACACAAGAGATTCGTGTGAGTACCTTGAGGAAAAGAAAATTCATAGATTGTGCCCAGTGTTCTTCTATTGTTGGGTCATACATCTGTTTCACAAGCTGAGTCAACCGCTCTCCTACATCCTGCCACAACAGAAAATGAGAAAGTGCTTAGGTTTGGGATTTAAGGTTTAGGGTAACTATTACAACAACAATGCAAAAATAGGCCAGGAAATCAATCCACAACATCTCTGGCCTATGAAGGAATGGCCTGATACTACTACTACTGAGAGAAAGGATAAAAGGAAGAAGACGTTACCTGAGAAAGTTGGGTGTGCCAAAACCTCTGCAAACTCTCTTTCACCACATCTGATCGGTCACAAAGGCCTAGGAGCAATGATTGACACAAACGCTGATTCCCGGACATTCCTTTGCTTTGATGTAGGAAAATAAGGATGTCATAATACAGCTTCCGGCAGTCTACATTCTCGTGCACACCAAACGTGTCACATAGAACAGGAAGCACACGCTCACCGATTTTATCTTCACTAACCTCCTTTAATAGCTCTGCAAGAAGTTGCAGCAACTTGAGCTGGGCAATCTCATCCCTGTGGGTCAAGACTTTAGGGAGAGATGGTAAGATTTGGTTGAACAGACTCCCATCACAACTTGGATTCCGTAGAAGTATATCTAGCGCAATTGACTTATAAACTCCATACAATCTGGGGACTTGTTCAACCACCAAGTACCCAAAGCCTTCAAGAAACTTTGGGAAGTGCACAGTACACTTGTCCAGGATGTTAAGAAACCTGTCAAACTCTGAAGCATTATACAAATCCTTGAGGACCTCTGTTAATCTTGTCTCAATAAACTGATCTAGAATCAACTCCTTGGATTCACTCCTGTGTTTCAAAACGATGCCAAGAAGCTCTGCAGCAGCTTCATAAATGTACTTTGTCCTCACAGTTAAATTGTTAAACAATGCTTCAGCAATCTCATGCTCTAAGACTGTTGGATCATTTGCAGGATCATAAATTGGAAATCCTGACGCAACAACAGCCCCTAATAACTGCAACCCAACTAAGCGTTTCTGCTTAACATCTGAGTTGTTCATGTCCGGTTTTCTCCCTCCTGCTACCAAGTAGTGCAATATTGCTTTCCTCTCTAGTGCAATGCCATCCTTCCAGTTCTCGAGAAAGAGACGGATGATGTCCACATTCGCACGCAACACCTGATTTGATCCATGCCCAGCCACTCGAATCAAATGCTGCACGAATTTGGTTGCAAGCCCATTATCTGGTGGGGCTGGCATCTTCCACTGCAGTATCGTGATGCAGATGTCCCGCAGCATATAGTGAAAGCTAAGGCCTCCTGACTTTTCTGGATCTTGAAGGATGGTTTGTATGTAGGGCTGGAACCATGCAGATGCATATGGAGCAAACACTGCCCGTGCCTTTGTCACCACCTTAGCAAGAAAGAGACGCACATTGATGTGTGTACCTACAAGAGGAGAAAAATGATCTCTTCAGAAAGATATTGGTATCAGACAAGACCTCTCTGAGAAACTCTCTGCTTGAAACCCTGCTAGAAACAGTACATGAAGGATCTGCAGAGAAGACAAGCACCAGAGTAGAACTTACATGAATTGTCAAACGTGTTGTGGAGCAACCGCATCCAGTCTGGCATAGTCTGTGACCCACGATACACCTCTCCAAACTTAGAATGTAGATGCTGAATTACATGCAAGATCACTCTCATGCATGGGTGTTGATCAAAGTCATCCTGGTCAATAACTGCAGCGTCAATAACATGCTCACTAGATCCTGGATCCTCCCTTTGCTCCGAATCATTCCCTTCTGTTGAACTCACCAACCCTTCTTCATCTTCCCCTAGCAATAAACTTGAATCTAAGCTCTCTGCTGCAACTGGATGGTTTGCATGGCCTCCAACAAAGGAAGTGATGAGAGCAGGCTCCTGACTTAGGCTTGCAGTGACCATATACTGAGAAGAGAGTGTTCCATTTACCCCAGAGGTAGCTCCTGCAGCTCGCATCTGCCGAGCTTTTCTCTCCACAGTTAATCCTCTCACTGCCTGATTTGCAGTGATGGTTTGTGAAGTTTCTACTGCCAGATTGTCATAAACCTTGTTCAGATCAATAAGGTATCGCCAGCGAAATCTTCCAGGTTTGTCTTCAGTCAGTGCTGAGAAATGTGCCATTGACTCTTTTGTGCATGTGAGAACAGCAGCCAGGCAATTGTAAGCTGCAATGTGAAGATCTCTCCACTCCTTTTCATGTTCTGGGAAGGGGGTGTCATCCACATGACCTTTGGGTGGCCGGGTCTCTGCATAGGCTTTCAAGATGAGGTCTTTCTCTACCACTGGGTTGATCTTGTCTCTGATCAATTGGACCTTGACTCTCGAATATAGAAGCTCAACTAACCCAAAGTGGCAAATTTTGGTTGTAACTTCTTCTGCCCATTTCTCTGCATCAATGGTGTTATAGTTCATTTGCAGAGATTCCAGAAAAGACTTCATGTGCTCAGCATACCATGAAGTGACAGAACTGGGTGGTGATGCATTTACCAGAGGTCCAAACACACTCTCTAAAATGGAGCGTCTCAGCAACGGTGTCTTGCCGGAATCATTGATTACTCGATAACAGAGATCAAAAGCTTCGGTCCTCCTTTCGCCAATGAACTTGGAAAACGCATCAACCGTCTCCGAGATTAGCTTCCCAGACAGCTTTGTGGGAGTTTGGAGGAGAGGGAAGAGAACCTCAAGAAGCTCCAGGCTCTTGCTCCTTGATATCGCCCCAAGCAATGTGCTCAACATCTGGACATAACTGGACCTCTGATTTGAGCCTCTTGGCAGGTCAGCATCCCGAACTAGTAAATGATCAGCCACGATTCTTCTCAAGGAGTTACTCAGTGTTTCCTTCAGGTTTTGATCCAATGAGGAATTGAAGAAAAATGGTATGAGAGCAATTGATGAGCATTTTAGGGCAAAGACTGCACTTCTGCCAAAAGAGCTGTCTGAAACTTCCACATGAGACCCATGGAGGAATCTAATGAAAGTATCCATGATGAAAGCAAACCAGGGTTGGCTATGCAAAAGAACTGTGTCATGTGCTGTATCCATCAGCAGCAACTTGTGGAGTACTTCCAGAAAAAACTGCTTCTGGACAAGAAAAGCTTCTGGTGTGCAGGATGGTGCAAGAGCTGGAAGGTGTTGAAGGAACTCCTTCAGAAAACTACCCTTTGTGATGCTATCCCCCATTCCTCCTGGCTTCAAGTAATCATCCAGTAAAGCAGTCAAAAGCAACCGTGAAGTGCGGTTTCCAGCTGCTGCAGCATTTAGAAGAAGAACCAGGCATTCACGATAGAAAAACTTAACCTGCTGAACAATTGTCCTCCTGAAATTCACATAGAATACTTCACCAGCTGTGAGCTTCTGAGTGCTGTTCCTCTGAGAAGAAATGGGTTTCTCATCTAAAACAAGATCCAGCAATCTCCTTACTCGAACCCCCAGACACATTGAGAGAGCCAATATCTCTGATGCAATAGGTTCAAGTCCAGGAGGGCACTCTTGATCAATTCTGAAGACATTGAGCATCACCTGCTCACCCATCACAGCAGCAGATTCTTTACCAATAACTGCCAAGAGGACCCCAGCCTGATTGAGTTGTTGGTAACCTTTGAGAAGGCTCATTGCATCCTCAAATCCCAAGCCCTCAATCCTCCCAGACTTTTCCAGATCAAAGCTCAGAGACCTCAGATCATATGCAGCAGGATTCTCTCCTCCCATCAAACTCTTCAGCAGTTGTACAAATTCAGTTTTCACTGCTGGGCAAATCTCCATCAACCTGCACAAGACTCTCATTGCTAGCTTTGCCAAATCCTGTGCCTTTTTGGGCTCAGTTAGAACAAAACCCAGTTCTCGGGGCCGCAATAATACCAATGAGATTAGTTTCTGAAAGCTTGAACTTCCTTCACCCAAGAATGTCATAAGAAAGCTCTTCTCAGACAGTAGTTGATTACACAAGTTCAAAAGACATGTGACTACCTTGCATGTCAGAACCCCAAAGGACTCACGCTCTGAAGGAGTTAGGCCACTAAGGTGGAGAGACAAATATTGTGACAACAATAGGCCTTGTAAAAACCTTGAAATTCCTGCCATAATATGGAGGGAACCTGTTTTCTCCCCTTCCACCAGCTCCTCCACTTTGACAAGTTTTTCCCGCAGAGCCCAGTCAAACCAATGCAAAGTCCGCATCAAATGTGTGAGCCACAACTGCATTGGTTGCAAAGAGAACAAATGTTTCTCAGGCAGTATGGTGTACTCCATTTCCAAATCAAAAGGCTTCAGGGATTGATAGAAATGGGCACCCGAGAAAATCTTGGCTTGGACCCAACTTGCGGATGACCCCTCTGCATACATGAGAGAAATGCCATCAGATACTAAGTACAAAATAGAAGAAATAAGAAAATGAATATGAAATGCTCACAGCAGAGAGTCACAGTAACGACAGCATTGCTATTACCAGGTGAGAGTAGACAGATGGAGCTGAAGAGATTCATGCACTTGTTGCGGCATTTTTCATTTATCTGTCCTGTTTGATGGAATAGCCACTCCAAGAAATCGCCCAAAGACAAAAACAAAAGCCTGTCTTTTCGTTTGCGTTGCAAGGCAGTAATGTTCCGCTGGATCAACCTCTGCAAAAGGCCAAGTGATTTGCTCAATTGCTTCACTGTGCCTGCACATAAAAGATGTGATGATACACCACACACCATCAATTAGTGTCAACCCCAACTGCAAACTCAAGAATAAGATACAAGATATAGTGGACGCAATGAGGGGGCACCCTAACAGGAAGGTGACAAGAGAGACCAGTTTGTTCATCATCAGTTTCAGCGAGCCTCAAGCTCTTGATGCAGAAGAATAGAATTTCAAATATGTGGCGGTCCACAATGGTTCCATTTTCTCTCAGAACTGGGTACATGCGATGTGCTGCCATTGCTGCACCAAGTCTGTGATATGGGTTTGGGTGGTCCATCCGATTGTACACCCTTCTTAACATTGAGGTCACATTTGCAAAGTTATCAGCCTGCAAAGATCCACCACTTCGGTTGGTTTAGTTCTTTAAGCTCCTGACATCTTCTTCCTTGCCAACCATGAAGACACAGGAAATAGTCTTTCTCCTCCTGCAATCCCTTCTTGATACAGCTTTCTATCAGAACTGAGACAGTCTATAGTCACAAGGTATGGCAAGACAAGAAGTATAAAACTGTATTATTCAAACAGATCTAGGCTATAACCATGAAGTGCATCATCATTATCCAAAGGGAACCTCACAGGTGAGCCAGTAACCTCAGGGGGGGCATGCCGAACAGACCAGCGCATAAACTCAGCAAAACAATCTGCACAAAACTCCCTGCATCCACAACATCAAAAGAGATTGAGTGTTAAAATGTGAGTACATGAATTAAGCATCTTGTAAGTATCCAACCTCTTCAGCTCTACCCTTCAAACCTTGCATTGCTCCCTACCTTTCAGTTGTGCATCCTTCATTCTGTCTTTTGTGGTTCCATTGGTGGATTTGCTGCTTTTGTACAATTAGTTTCATGAGAAAACATTTGAGCACAGGGGTTGAGGGGCATGGACCTGAGGGAGCCATTTTCTGGGTCAACAAGCCCATCTAAAATTGCATCAAGAAGGGCCATAGTTTCGGGATTCTCCTTCTGCTGGTTGCTAGTGAGCCAGTGTGTGACCTGCTTTGCAAACTCTCTGAAGAGCTGCCTTGTTACCTGTGGTTGAAAAATCCACTAGGGGTGGTGAGAGTACAATCAGGTCCGAATTGGAATGCATTCAACACCTACCAACAACCATAGTTGCAAGCACTGGATACAAGAATCAGATCCAAAATTTACCAGTTCAACATCTGTTGCAAGCTGCAAGATGGCTGGAAACAATTGACAGTAAAGCTTGTCAAAGTGAACCTGTGGGACATTCAGATACAACAGCATTCTGTTACCACAAACTCGCATTTACACACAGCTTCACATCACCTAGTCTCCTACCCACAAATCAAGAACAAACTTACTGATGCCAATGAATAATAAGCTTATCATCAACCTTGGGTCTACATTGCAGGAAACCATAGGACTCTGGAGGGCAAATGAAAACAGCAGATCTAATCAAATCTAATCTAATCGAAGGGTGCTTTTTGTTCGAGGCCATAAAACAACATACTGATGGCAATTCTTCATTTCGACGACGGGTTGGTCCCTTGGCAGCAATTCCAAGCATAAGCAGACAGATTGCATGCAGAAGCTCACTTGCAGTTACTTTAGTCCGCCGATCACTTGAAGAGAGTGCAAGCTCCACTATTCTTGGGAGCAATGAGTCTGATGATGAAAATGTATCAAAACTCCTGTCACTGGCTAGCTAGAACAAACAATAATAAAAATGGAGAAAAGAAGAAAACCAAAGTCTTAGGATGTAAATCTAATTACCTAGCCAAATGTCAGGCTTCATGTCCCGGAATGGAAGAGTAAATTTCACTCGATCAACAGGGTCCCATGCCAAACCTCCAGTACCAGCTAGCTGAAGCAAATCAACACTTGAGACTAGCAAGTGGGCAAAGCCCCCAATGCGTCCCAAAAACTTCTGTACTCTCACTTGGACAAGCTCAAAGGGTCCAGGCTGCAACACCCCAAAAAACCAGGAACACAAGTTTATCTTCCCCGCCTTGTTATTTTCCCCATACCAACACATACTTGATGGAAAAAAAAAGAGAACCAGTAATGTAGAGATGGTTTTTTTTTACCTGTGATTCCTTGATTCTGGCTTGCCTGATTCGCATCAGTTGAGCTCGTGAAATGGTCCCTACACTGGCAGATTTACTTGCAGCAGCTGGGGAATCTACAACATTCTCCGATTCAGACACTTCTGTAGTTTCCACCTGGACCAAATAGTCATTGAAGCAAGGAACAATTTGAGGGAGCCACCTCTGAAGTTCTTTAGGAAACATCATTTGCCACCGCTCCAGTGCATCCATTGCTACTGCTCCCAAAGGTGGGTATGTTTATGAAGTGTCAGTCAAGGATCGTCAATCCAAATCTCTTTTGCTTCTTTCCTTCCTATGGGGAGGGGAAGTTAGAAATCTAACACTTTCGCCTCTTCACATTCTAAGTGAAAAACTGATTCCTCTGTCACATCCTGCCAGTCTTGAGTGTGTTTGGCATTAATGTTTTCATCTTTTAGCCCACTAAGACCATTGGAATTCCAGTGCACAAAATGGGGACATATTTTCTCCCATCTTTTGTGCTATACATTCCATTATGTGAGTAGAATATAGCATGATATATATACACATGTGACATCAGATCCAAAGTCAGCAGAAAAAAAACAAGTGCTTTCAGGATATCGAAGTCCAATCTTGAGAGCATTGCGCATAGGTTGAATCAAAGGAGCAATTTCAATCAGGGCCGGAGGTGCAGATAGGCATAGCCTAAGGCAGGCAGCTAGAAGCTCCAGTTTGTATCGCTTGCTGGCTACTAATACCTCTCGCAAATACTTGTGAAAAAGTTCCATGCATAAGCGCCGATCTTCGTGAGAAACAAAAGCTCCTGCCTGAACCAATGAGGCATCATGGTGGAGGTTTTTTTCAGGTGGAATGTTAATTTCTGTCAAATCCAAATTCTTTCACACCCCCCCAGTCTCTTCCATGTCATCAGCCAACAAGAGACTAGAAAAGAAGAAACATGATAAAGCACACCACTGTCTTCAGAAGTAGGTTGGAATGATGCTTACATTACTGCTGCCATTGACATCAACTTCAATATCCTGAGATACTTGCATGTTGTCACCACCAGAACTTATCAAACAACCAGGAAGAAAATAATTCTTGGAGTCTGCCAATTTTATGGTGACTGCCAACAGCTTGTAGAAGCCACTGATAAGAGGATATCCACTTGAGAGCTCGATGATAGTGCGACCAAAAGGATAAGTCCACTTTAGAAACAGATTTGCAAATGGACTTTCCATACCCAAATATGCCAAGGACAAAAATACCCCTTATCAGAATCACAACAAGGGAGCTGATTCACAGCTAAAAATTCAGAAGTTGTTTGGTCAGATGAAGAACCCTGGGAAGCTCAACCAGGTGCAATTAGAATTGACATAAAACTAGAAATGATATGCACATCTCTGAACAGATATATAACAACTAGAGCTCCAATGCAAAATCTTCATTGAGCCTACTCTTGAGTTTGAGATCTCACCCTGAAAGTAGATCTTGCACAAATTCCACCTGTTTCACCAAAGCATATCTAGTAAAATCAGGCATCCTTCAGCTCAGGCACCCTCAATTGCAGAAGATCAATTGTCAGGCAGAAAACAAATGGAACAAACAAGAAATGCTGCAATACAGGTATGTTTTATAATGAAAGGAAAGAGTGGCATAATGGTTGCTGGGGAGCTTGAAAGCTACAATACGTCTACCGGTCAGGCATCCACATTCCCAGATTTCAGCTCATCACACAGTATACGGGACTGCCATCTGTGTTAACCAACTTGGTTGCACATGTAGGTCAAATCTACTACAAAGCAATTAGTGATTATAGGCTTAGTGTGCAATAGAGTCAGTGAACAGTGTGTTGTTTTCTTTGGAAGGAAAAGGGTTTGCTTACCAAATTGAGAAACTTACGCATGTGCAAGGGATTCAATGGCTCGATTGCATCCATTTCAGTTTCTGGCTCCATTGCACCCACCTCTGTAAACTCTACAGTCATCAAGGAACAATAGAAAAGAGCATGATTCTTCAAACAACCAAGTGCTGCTGTAGGCGACTATGAAAGACTTAACTCAACTCTCCTGAGCTAAAATATAACTCCACACCTCAGACAACTACAGGAATTGAAGGTACCAATCAAATGTGTGATGGCATGCAAGGACAAACAAAAATTGTTTTCAGTTGCATGATTGGAGAGAATTTTCCTGGAACAATCTTCAAAAACTACCAAAACCTGTAACATAATCTTTTGACACTTGTGTATGATGTACATTGCAGAGGTTTACTGCACACACCTGAGGGAGCACTGGAGCCAGTGGGCTTCACTCGGTATTTCAAGTTAAGCTCTCTCATAGCTTTAGTAACACAATGCAAAATTGCATCAAACATAGACTCTCTTAAACGGCCAGTATCAATGCCCACATCTCCTATATCAGTGGAGACAAGTTCTTTGGAGCCTTCTTCTTCATCATCTTCTCCTTCACTGTTCTGTGCATTTGCATGTTTCTCATCCACAGAGAAATCCAGGAGATGAAACCAGAGGTCAACATAATGCTGCCATAGTTGCCCCTCCGCCTCACCAGGTGCAGTTTCAACTGGCTCCATTGATCTCTCCAGAGAAGACCAAACTACAAAAAGACCCAACAAATAACCAAGAGAAAACCAACCTTCAGAAAACCAATTTAACGTGGTGCAGGTTGACCGCAGCAGCGGTCTTCACAAGACCAACTCTTGCTGAAAGTATGAAAACTACCATATCCACATGCTTGTAGAGAATCATCCACCTCTGGAAAGACATTCTCAAGTTTAGATTCCATGCAGTGAGCAAAATACAGTATGTTACAATGTATGAGCCTCTGAACCCTTTTGCTTTCAGAAGGGCACAACAATCACACCCACCTACAGTATTCAAGAACAAGGTAAAGAAAGCTCCTTTGGAATGCAATGCCTTGAAGAGACTGCGAAGTGTTGTGTAAACAGCCTGCTTCTGCTTGGGAAAAAGTTGTGGGACTTGATAGTAGATGTTGCCAGTGACCTGCAACACAAACGCTCCTTTTGTATCACAAACAATACCATGAGACAAAAACTACAACCATCTATGTAATCAAAGCTCAATGAGTGCATACTCAAGAATGAACCTAGATCTCCCCGCTGAGTTCTCAACTACAAAATTGAGCAAGAATCCAATTGCTAAGGAGCAGGTCATACGTGGTACTTTTCTGAAACCAGAGTCACTCAGAGTTAAAACAAACCTCAGCAATGAAGTAAACCATGAAATCTTCAACATCATCCAAGTGGAGGACAATATCTGCAAAGGCCCCCACGAGAGTAACAGCATGTCCTAGTGACCCATTGTGTGCCTCTCCAGCCCTGTGCAGGCAATTTATCCAAAGGATCACCAGTACGAAAACCACAGTCCATCCAGTTCCTTATATGCTTGTGAGAACACTGGTTTCAAGTTCAGTCCCACTACTGGAGTGAGCCCTCCCATGAAGGTGGTTACAGGTGACCACCATTCTGACCATTACTCTTCCTCAACTTTCTCAAGCATGGTAGAAAGCCATCACTTTCACATCTTTCAGGTTTGCAATTTGGGTGTTTTAGAGTATCATGCTTCATTTTGTTCAGGGATTTATACCTCAATGAGCCACCAAAAGGTTGAAGTCGATGGAAAGCCTCCTTGAGACTGCCTTTGCCTGAAAATTTGGCAATTGGTGCAGCTAATTTCCCAATTGTGCGTATTGCAAGAGAGACCCGCATTGGATCCGCACCTTGAGAGTTCAAAACTTCTAATGCATCACGTATAAAACACTGCATACAAATACAAAAAGATGATGTCAATTCAAATGGTATCTCTTCTGTGTTGCTGAAGTTGAAACTGAACCAACTACCATGAGCTGCAGACTTTGCAGTTTCTGTTTTGACAATTTGACTTCATAGCCACTTACTGTATAAACTTGCTGGGCATTTTGCACTCTCTTATCAGATACAAGAGCCCTGGCTCCCTGCAGTGACCAACATCAGTACACACAAGTCACATTGAGTTCCCAAAGCTCACAGGCACGGAAATGAAGAAACAGTCAAGCCCTTCCTCAAACAGATAGCATATCCAAGGTTAGGGAATCCTGCCCATGTGGTCAAAACAAACATTTGAAACCCAGATTCAGCAAAGCATCATGGCTTCAGACTTTTTACATGAACAAGAAACCGATCATAAGCTGGAAGAGCTGCATCCCTCAGAACTGCATTTGTGTGGGTGCTGCAGCAACATGCCAAGTCAACAACCAATGTGTGAAGACAAAGGTCTTCCTTTTATTAGAACTTCATTCTTCTCAGGTGGTTGTTGTCTCCTTTACAACAAACTAGTTCCAGCACTTACAAAAAAGGATCAAAGGAACTGAGTACCAGTAGCTTTGTAGCCATTTTAGGTTTCTTGGGCCTTCTTCAAGAAATCTAAGCGTGAACAGGTTCATATGCCTTGACAACAACCTCAGTGTAACTGCTCAGGAGAAGACAGGTTAGTACCAGTTCCAAAACAAAAGCAACTTAAAATGCACACAGCTTGAGAGTCCAAATTTGCAGTTACTTAAAAGATGAGAAAAATCTCTACAACTTCTCTTGCATGCAACTCCAAAAGGCAAATGGTGTAGTGGGAAATTCCAACAGTGTGCAAGGATATACCTCTCAACGCCTCGTATCTCTTTAGGTCTTCACGAGGCCACAATACTTGCTCAATATATTCAAAGCACCTCCGTGAATTCACTACAGAACCTGCAAGTCGTTGAAGCCCATCATTTCTTCTCAGATATCCATCTATCTGTGCATGGTCCAAATGAAGAGACAGCTTCCCAACAGGACAACCCCACCACCCTATGCACAAGGGAAAACTGCGATCATGTCCCCCCAAAAGAAAAAAAAACTACCAATTGCCAATTGCACATATTGTTACCTCCTGCAGGAAGTTCATCAGTAAACCAAGTGAGCAGCGAGTCAAGACACTTCATTGCTCCCGCCAGGAGCGTGTGTGAGGGTTGTTGTAACTGTGCTTCCAGTGTGTTCAGACAAAGCTGCAAGAGTTGGTTCACCTGGTCCTCACTGAATGCAGTCTTGAAACCCTCAACCAAGTATCCAAGCAACACAATAATGTGCGATCTCACTACAAGATCCCCCCCACCACCACATGCACACAAAAGGGTTCAAGAAAAAACCACCCACTTTCTTCCAGGTATTCAACTTGGGCTCAGCTCATCATAACAATGGCAAATTATAAAGGAATCATCAGGGTGTTGTCTTCTGTTCTCCACCTTCTTCTTCCAAAATGGAGCACAATCACTTTACACAAAGAGGAAGACATAAAAGAGGAGGAGGAAGAAGAAGAAGAAGATACTGATGAAGTTACTGCAATGAAGAGGCTGAAAAAGCAGCAGATGTTGCCTTCGATGATGATGAGAAAAACTCACCACAAGGAATACAAGAGTAGATCTGATTCTAACAAATTGATGGATTGATTCACCATAGCAAGAGGACTGATGGGAACCTACATCATCAACATCATATGTACATAGATCTTGAAAGCAGGAAAAAAGGGTGAGAACTGTTTTCAAGCACATGTTCCATGTGATTTTGCTTGCCGAAACTCGACAATCAGCACATTGGCAAGTCCCCAATCCACCGGGAAGTTCGGAGGCTGCTTCGAGTGCGAAATGCTCCATTCCAGCAGCACAGTAAGGGGCTTCAATGCTGCTGCTTGGACACCTTTGACATCATCTCTCCGGAAAATTCTCAGACAATGCTCCTGGCAAGCAAGAAGGCATATTAGACAGAGACAGGCAGCCACCCACCCACCCATCAGCCACACTGTTAATAAACAAAAGCACCAAGAATTCTTCGTCTTCAGAACCCTACACCCTAAAACAAAAAAAAAGAGCAAAAGAAGAAGAAGAAACTCATTTCATTCACTCACTCACCTTCAGAAATGCTGCATGGGGAAGAGCACGTCCTCCAATTTGCTTGACAAAAGCTTCAACGAATTTCAAACAGTCTTCACGGGCTTTTGCAACATTCTTGTCGCGGATTCGCATGATGCATTCCAGAATACTGAAAACGCCAATCTCTTCATCGAACAGAATTGCAACAGCGAAAGACGTATGTTCTTCTGAAGACCCTACCAATTCCTTGCAAATGTCGGAGAGATCGCTCACAAACAGAGAGAGGTTGTCGGAGTCGTATGAGCCTCCTCCTCCTCCTCTGCTGCTCACCGACTCCTCCGCTGCATCTCTGAGTGCAGCCAAGCAATCCTCCAGCTTCTTCTCCATTTTTTCCCCAAACCCACTCCTAGTTCTTCTTCTTCTGCATGGAGTATTTCGATACCGAAACCATTTTCTCAAATTGGGTTCAAATTGACAACGACAACGACGACAATTCCAAAACCTGGAGCAACTCTGCAACAGCTCCAAGAAGACTCACTCCAGAGACACGAGCTGTGATGGAGGAAGAGAATCCGATTGTGAAAAAAAATTGCACAAGCTGGTGCAGAATTTTTTTTTGGGGAGCAACAATTCTTCAGGAATTCCCCGAATTTATCAAAAACTCGGAGACTATTTGTAATGTATCCCGTGGGAGGATCATTGAATTGAGCGGGAGTTGTGGATGCAGCGAAGCAAGCGAGAGACATAAACTCTTACTTACGCAAATTAAGTTAGGGTTTAAGGAAAACCCTACCCCCTCTTCCTTTGAAAATACCCTAAACCCTAAAACCCAACATTAAGGGTTAGAAACTGTTGGACAGATTTGGGAGAATTTTTTTCCAGGAATGCTCTCCCAAAAAAAACAGTTTTGAATTTTTGGGCAGTTTTTTGAAATTTTAGTCTGCCAAGGGAAATTGTCAAGGTTGAAAGTTTCTTCTTTCATTTCTGCCCAGAATTTTTTTGTCACTTTTGGAAAAATCCCAATGTTTGAAATTTTTTGGCATTTTGGGAATGCTTGTTCTGCCTCATGATTTTGCAAAATTTTGAACATGAGGTCGCTAATTAACCCTTTGATATCAAGGGGTCAAACTAACCTCCTTTATTCCACCCTACCTCAATCCCCAATAATGAAGATATTTATTCATCAGGTTAAGATATTCCAACACATTTATCCCCCTTTGGCAATGCCATGTCATATGCAAAGTCAAATTTTCACCCAAATAATGAAAATATTTAAGATATCCCAACACGTTTATCCCCTTTGGAATTGCCATGTCACACATGCAAAGTCAAATTTTTCCCCCTTTTGTGTAAATGGGATGGCATTAGGGTTAGTCCTATTCTTTTAGTTTTATTCCTTTTATCATTTCATGGTGAATCCAACATAGTAGATAATACCTAGCATGTCTTACACCAAGTTTAGAAGTATATATCATCAAAACCCTGCAAAACTTTATTTATAAAACACACTGCATTTTGAAAAATGTACATATGAATTTTTAAAAAGGATAATTTAAAAGGTGTTAAGTTAGTACAAACTAGGTGTCAAAAACTCTCCATCTCAACAACCAATAGCTCCTAATAGGTCAACTATGGCAACGGGGGGTTTGTCCTAAAGGGGTGAAAGTTGGGAAGTAGCTAAGCCTATTGTTACTACCTGATTTATTTAAGATGGAGGATGTTTGCATCCTTCACAACGTAATTGAAATTTTTTTATGAAAAAAAGTAACCAAGATAAAAAAGGGGATGGCTCTTTTGCACTTTTAAGCTCCAAATAATATTGGCACACTCGTGTACAAACACATCAGACTTTTTGTGTAAACATCCAAATACTTCAATTATTAAAAGGAGGAATTAATAAGTGGGGTGTTGATTGTGATAGATTTTTTTTGGCTTGAGTTGCAATGGCAATAAATCCTTAACTTGTGCAAGATTGGGGAAGTAGATATGTAATCATTGAATCAACTATGACAACATCAATTAAGGTGCATGAACAAAAGAAATAAGATATATGATGTCCTCACCTATTGTACAAAATTCTTGAAATATGACCCTTTTTAACACCAAATTGAAGGCATTAGGTGGAGAATAACCCAACCGAGGTGAAGATCCAAAGTGCATTTGATGTCATGGATTATTGTTTCACATCCACCTTTGGTTATTATTTCGAATTAGTGTGGGGAAAAATGGGTTGCAAAAACATTACAAAATTAAAATCATAAAACACACCTTGTGAGTCGATATAATGTTTCCTTTATTGCAATGGGATGAACTCCACTTGAAGGCTTGGTCATGGTTAAAAGGCGGGTTGCCCCAAAGATAAGTGCAATTCAATGTGGAATGTGACCTTGTGCAATATGAAACAAAAGTTGAAACCTCTGTGAAAATCCATTCATGAAATCTTCTAAGTGAAAGGAGTTTTGGAGGTGTTTGAAAACCATCTAAGAAAGACCACTTGTAGATAAATTCAGCATGCTTTGGTCATGTTAACTTGAAGGAATGAAACTTTGAGGTCTTAGTCTAGTTCATAATTTTCGGAAAAAAACAGGAAAATGTCGTTTCATTCAAGATGTAAAATAATGAAAACTAAGGCAAGTTGGAAGATGTGGTTGTGGGAAAAAATGTTGCCAAAGCACATGTTGCTCAAAAATATTCTCTTACATGTCTAAGACTAATTTGTAGAGAATGTGTTTATGAGTTGGAAAATCATGTTGTGCAGGAAGCATTAAGCTTGAACTTGTTATTAAAATTTAGGCCTAGGTTTTAAAAGAATTTCTTTCATAGGTTTTCCCAATTGTATGTTAAAAAGTGTTTGAATTGGATCTTTATTTCCTTATGCCTAATGACCTCCCCTCAAAGGGGTAAAACAAGACACCACTAAGGTAACAAAAGGAACAAATGTTAAATTGCTACATCATAAAGGTCATGTGGCAACTTATCAAGTGAAAAACGGAATGCCATGTGTACATCACATTATAAAGCGATAGAGATGCGATTATATAATCAAAGACAATGGAAACCAAAATGGAAGGATTTAAGGACATTTATTACTAAAACCCAAGCCCAAGTTGATGTAAGCAGGTTGGGAATAAGGGAAGGTATTGGGTTGAAATGGTCATGTAGGTTTAAATTAGATGGATTACATGCATGTTAGGATGTTGGTGACTTGTTAACCTTCGAAAGGTAAATTAACACCCATAAGTGGGGTGAAACGCTCTAGATGGAGGTTGTAGGTGTGTTGAAAGGATAGGGTAGGTTGGAGGGTTTGACCATGGGCAACTATTGGGGTTAACAGAGTGGAAGGGGGAAAAGGTCCTACATGTGCATTATTTAAGGGGATTAAACAAATGTTGGGTTGGGGCTTCACATTTATGAAGGGTTGGGGGTTAATAAGGGGAGCTAATGGGTGGTGCATGATCTGTTAAAACTAGTGGGTGCCTGTGACCTTCGACCACTGTGAAGTCCCCCGGTTTCTTTAAACTTGGTTCATGTTTTAGTTTTTTTTAGAAACTTTTAACTTTTTTATTTATTTATTTTTATGTGTTTTCTATTTTTATTATTTTTTATAATAAAAATAAAATGTTTTTTTCACTTTTATATATATATATATTTTTGGATGCAAATTTGAAGTTTGGAGAAAGAAGACACACCTCATTCTTTTTCAAGTAGGGTTTTTCTTCAATATTTATAAGTTTTATTTTTTCTTATTTTTTACTCTTTATTTGGTTTCTTCATTTTTGGAGAGCAAGAAGAAAACGTTTACACTGCAAGAAGACCACCCAGACGGTTGCTGCAGGCCGCCAGTAGGTCTAGTGGGCGTGTGTCTGCCCTGCCCTGCCCTGCCCTGCCTTACCCCTGCCCTGTTTGTCACCACAGATAGACAGACAAATAGACAAACACCACTGTTGCTTTTATATATAGGATGGTATGGCGAGTTGGTGGGTGGTGTTTGATTTGCATAAAAAAGGGGTGGAAAATGAGGTTGTGCTGGTTTGTGAAAGGACAAATGGGTAATGTAAATTATGAAGTTTAATGAGACATGATGAACTAGGGGACATGGGACATTTTATGCCCATAATGAAAGAGGTTTATTAATAACGCAAATGCAAATAAGCCCCACTTTTTAAAGATTACCTATTTCAACTCAACAATTTTAAGCCTATAAAGCCAACCACATAATATTAAACAAATAAAAAATAAAAAAATAAAAAATCATCACAAACAAATAAGTTTTATTTCAAAGGATAGTTGAATGTTAACTTGCCATAACTTTGGACACCATCATCCCTACTTTATTATGTTTAACACAACTTGTACACTTTTGAAAACTATTATGCAAATATTAAGGCTCAAAATTTTCTAATTTTTTATTACACTTAATTTCAATAATAGAAAAACACCTTAGACTCAATCCTTTTCTCAAAAGAAAACCTTAGAAAACATATGATTGGTCAATAACTAACCATTATATAATCACACATTCACATTTGCAACACATTACTTCATTCTTATTATTTATTTATTTTCATTTGTTATTTTTCTAAGATTATGAAAAAAAATTTAAAAATGAAAACCGTGGAAAAAAAAATTAATTTGTGGCAAAACCCTTCTATGTGTTTAATTTGTAAGTAATAACCAAATTTTTGGTGATAAAAAAATTTATGGGGTTGACATAAACATATAGGAAAAAAAAGGCCTACTACAAAATAAAACCCAAAAAGAATTACACAAAACCCACCCTCCCTTGGCCTTTTCACTTTTATTGTTTTGTTGCATGTTGATGCTAATGTTGTTATCATCATCATCCTCCTCCTTTGCTCCAAAAAGTGGTTGCTTTCATTTGCCTGATCATGCCCCCAAAATCTAAAAATTAAACTTATAACTAATCTTTTCTTATTGAAATTGGAACTAAAAATGGGTCCTAGAACCCTTTTTTTTTTTTTTTTTTTCGTGAATGCCTTCACTACAAATTTTCCTCTTCATCCTTCTGTCCCTTTTGACTGTCTTTCTATCCTTTTTTTATGTGGTGCTAACTAATGAGCATAGGGGAGTACCAATGGTTATAGCAACAAAGTTGCCACCAACACTACCATTGCCACTCATGCTTCAAACCCTGGCAACAAACTTTCAAATACACAAATCCATTCATATATATTGTTCCCTAGATAATTCCTAATTTTTATTTCATGGGACAACACTAGAATCATATGTTCATGTACTCTTTCCTAAAGGTTTCACTTGCTCATCTATTATCTATTAGCTAATTCTTAGATAAGTATCTGATGGGTAGGTAGAATCGTTAGTTGTTCATCTATTGTGTCATGTTTAATGTTTAGACAACTATTTGATTGGTAGGTAGGATCAATTGTTTGTGTATTGTTTCGTAGCTAACTCGTAAACAATTATTTAATAAATAAGTAGGTGTAGATTGAGATGGGCAAAACTTTCAAAACCATACAAGTTAATCACAACAATTTAGTAGGTGCAGATTGAGATGGGCAAAACTTTCAAAACCATACAAGTTAATCACAACAATTTTAATCTCTTAAATTAGAATACATTCTCATTTTTAATGTAATTGAAACATGTTCAAAATTTAACTTTTGATTTCAAATTTTACATTATTCAAATATTCAATATTTTGGTTAAGTCAAATGCAGGTTAACCAAAAATCACATGTTTTTCAATCTATTATCATCATTTAACACATAAGATTTTGAAAACCTTGAATTTGTCTTGTGCATGTTGTTTTTAAGAATGCATGATTCACATTCAAATGCGTTTGCATTTCACTTTTCAAGTGTAATGACCTATTCAATGATACATTATTATGGTTCAAAAATTAATTTCAAATTAATTTTTTTGACCTTTCACATCACAATTGGAAGTTGTTTTATATTTTAAAATTTGGACATTTTGTTTTAAATGAATGGAACAACATGTTTTGGTGTATTCAAAACCATTAAACCACACTTTGTATCCATAAAGCATTCCATAATAATTTTGATATTACTCATAATTTCAACCAATGTGTTTTTTTCAATTTTTTCCTATCACACCAAAAGTCATGATCAATCAATCACAAATAGATTTACCGAAATGTGGTTACAAAACAAATAGACAAGTACAAAATTTAGATTTCCTATTACTTGTTGGCAAACCAATAAAACATATGAGCTTAATATGACAATTTCAAAATAAGAAAACTAAGAATTTGCTCAACTTCTCCAAAAATGTTGGCAAACCCATTCATTTTTTCCTCAAAATGTGGTGAGTTTATTGGAAAATTTTCCAATAGTTTCCTTATCCATGTTCATGGACTTTTTTTTCCCCCACAAAATGGCGGATTTTCCTCACAAAAAAATCACTAATTCTAAAGAGTGATAACATTATATTTAACATGATGATAACTTTTGATTTGTATTGAAAATTAAAATTTCAAATAAACTAATATGAAATTCTATTATAATTACAAAATAATAATTTAATTTTAAAATAATAATAGATTAAATAACTAAATCAACATTAAGAATATATATATATATATATATATATATAGTTTTTACTAACTAGGGTTAAAAAGATTTTGTGTCACATATTTTTTTGAACTAAAGACTATTGAAAATCATCATAGGCAAGACTCCAGGAACATTTAAAAACCCAAAATAAAATTGTTTTTGACACAATGAAAGACATTTTGAAAACAAAGACATCAGGGGAGTGTTAAAAATGTTAATGTTTCAATAAGTGAAAAAAAAAACCCTATTTTAAAATACAAAAAAGTGTAAATAATTTCATGAACAATCCATATGATCTTACATTCACCAATGTTTAGCAATTAATTAAAATGCTCAAATTTCCCATTATTTGCCCCCAAGGTTTTTTTTTGACCCAGACTCGTAGTCTAAAGCAGGCATTAGGGTTTGATAAATGTCTGCTTTTGTGGGCTTTTAATATTTTGTGCTCTTTAATTTTGTGAGTGTATCATAATAGGGTTTAATTTATTTTTTATAAAATACTCAAATTTAAAGTTTAGGTTATCTTTTGGGTTTAGGGTTTAGGGTTAAGGATCCAAAGCATTTTGAGTTCTCCGATTTTGTGACCTATTCTTGACGGGTGTGCATTCTACGAAAGAAAGCAAACCATGTGATGAGCATCCCCGGCCCGCTCAAGCAGATGCATTTGATGAAATGGGTGCGGATCTGCCGTTGTCCCAGATGTATGCAGGAGGCGCAGCAGTAGGGGTCGCAGCTGAAGGCATTGAACCAGCAGCCAAGAAGAAGAAGAAGCAAGCAGGAGGCGGTGCATCAGTACTAACAGGGGATGATGCTTCACTTGCGGGTTTAACCGATACTGCAGAGTTTCTTTCACAGGAAACAACTATGCTTATTACCACTGAAGAAGCTGTGGGTGAAGAAGTAGAGGAAGGTTTGGATCGGCGTATAAAGCCACGGGTATGTGATTGTTGCTGTTTTTATCTCCATCAATCTGTGTGCATGGTTAGTGGTTTTGGTTCACTTTAGCTCTTCAATTTCTGGGATTGTGAGACTTGATTTACATTGCTTTATGCTTTGATTTCCAGGCGGCGTCTTCTTTGCCATTGGTATTTGGTGACAAAGTCCTCAGATCAAAGGTACTATTGTATTGTTTCTGCTGCAGAAGCTCCCCCCACATTTCGCTTATGACTCTATCCCGCATTTGCATTCCATGTTGGATATCTCAGTAGTAGTGGCTTCACAAGTTAAGATGTGTAAATAGGATTTATATCCTCGGTATCCTCATGGGTTGTGTGCCCTGGTTGAAAGTTGTCTTCGCTTGGATTGGACACGCACATGTCTGAGGGATAACAACAGGGAGGGATGATTGTGGAGCTAGGTGTTGCTGGAGTGTGAGGGAGATGCGCTTGACTTAAGCGGAGACATGGGGGCTGTAGGGCGCTTTTCTGTATGTCAAGGTCAGGCTAAAGACGATGAAGAGCTTTTGCTAGACCTAAAAGGTAAAAATGGCATGCAACCACTCATATCTTGTTTTCTGAATGCACAGCTGCTCTCAAATTTGGTAGGAAATTGGAAGATATCTCGCCCTTATGAGGGTGTTCTTAAAGTTGATTGCAGGTTAGGGTTTCCATGCATGTTATTCCCATCCTATCCCAGGAATTGCCTCCTGATTACTTTGGTTGAGATCTGCATAACTTCAATATTTTATGAGATATGGGAGTGGATGGATATGCAGGTGTCATCTACAAGACAACGATTGTGGCCTCCAACACCTTTTTTTTGGTATGGTTTATCTCCACTACCCTCTGAATCAGTGTGCAGTACCATATGTATTTGCTGTTTGTACACACACAAATGCTCTACAGTTCCCAGTCTGAAAGTTGCAAGAGAATGAGCAAAGGTGGTTATGTTCATCTGCAGCTATGATGCAGGAGTTTACTTTCTTAGCATCTTAGAGAATGGAGAGGAGACATGTGCAGATCATTGCTTCTTTTCACATGATGTGGGTCTGCATTTTTGCTTGTCTGTGCATGTGTATAGGCTAGAGGTAGAGCCATCCAGATAGGGAGCACAAACCAGAGGTACCTCTGGTTAGCACCAATTGTTTCTGAATGGATCATCTGCTGTGAGGGCAACTGTCAGCCTATGAAAGAATTGAGTGTTGGGGTGGCAGGTGAATGTGGGCCAAACAGAAGCAAAGGTGGGTGAGCACATTGATCAGTACCTTTTTACACACCATGATATGTGGTTCTATGCTTGTAATGGCTTCAGGTCCACCCTAGTCACACATTCTTGTCTTTCTCTTGCTCTTTAATCCTTAAGGGGTTGAGTCATGGGCTGCCAGTGTGATACAGAAGCAGTAGATCCAATGATCAGATCTCCATGCAACCTGAAGAAGTTAGATAGGCTCCAATATCCTGAATCCTGATCAGTCATCTGGAATTGGACAAATGTCACCTAAAACTAGGTTTATGGTGGATTATAGTTGATTCCAGGTCACCAAAAGTGGAGATCTTTCCATGACTTTACTTCCAGTTGACCACAGGGTTAGAGGTCACATCTGGGGCTTTGTTCCACCACTTTCAAGGGGCTGGAAAACTGTGCTGGCCTGTTAAGGGTTAACCTGTTGCTCAACCAGAAATCTTTTTGGATGCTCATTTGTCATGGATTTCCATTTTGCCTCTTAAAGTGTGGTCTCTACTGATGTCTCCAAAATGAAGTGTCTGTCTGAACTTCTAGTCTTATGTTGTGTAAGGATATACAACAGCTTGAGGAAGCCAGATGACTGATTTATGCATGGATTGTTATGTCAGGTGGAGGCAATCATGAATGATTTTGTGCAACTGCGGGCTGATACAGATCGAAATGGAAATGAAACCATGGTTGAAGGTTAGTAGGTTGGTAGCTCCTATGCCTTCTCTTGAAAGAGACTTAAAAGGACATAATTTCTTACATGGAATGGGTGGAATGCAAAGGATCTAGAGCAGGTTAGAATCTGTATTAATTTTTCAAAACTGGTGTAGGAACCATGGAAGGTTTCACATTTGACTCAGACGGAGAAGGAGAGCGGCCAGCTGCAGTCGTTCCTGGCACAGAGGCCACTGGCAGTAAGGATGCACCTGATGATGATGTTGACAGTGGTGGTGATATCAAAGCAGTGAAGAAGAAAAAAACTCCTGCCAAAACCCTGGTGGGTGTTTTATGAGATTATATCACACCTTGTACACAATTTTGAGTGATGTTGTGCAAGGACATCTACTGAGGCAGTGTGCAACCTACACAAGTGGAACCTACTGAGGGTTTGAGAGCAGAGTTCATTTTCTGATCAAGAGTTGGAAACATGTGCAGAAGGTAGCTAAAGCTCCAGCAAAGCAACGTGCAGCAGGGAAGAGTAAAACTGGGCGCTCTAAAGCAAGTGCTAAGGTACCTACCTATCAAGCACATTTGGTCACAGCATGTTTAGTTTTCTCTCCTTGTGGATTTTCAACATATCTCTATTTAAAGCTTGATTGAGAATACAATATAGTCCCTTTCTGGATTGCAAGAACTGATAGGAGAACAATAATTGCAGGATTCAAATGCAAAGAAAGCAGCAACCAAGAAGGCAGCTCGGCCAAAAACCACTAAAAGTGCTGCTGCAGCTGGCAAGTGATAACAGTGTGGCTTTGCCTCAGGTTGATATCAAAAAAGTGAGTATATTCTGGATCTCAAAATCTACAATATGGATCTGGAGTCTTCAGTGGCATGAAATTAGATGAAAAGTTTGATACAAAATCATGCTATCTCACTTGTTGATCAAAAGGGGCTATTTACATTCTGCTGTAGAATCTTATGTAGGGATGCACAAAACATGTTCTCTTTTGTCTTCATCAAATTCTGTGTCAAATGCTGGATAGATACATGTTGAATGCTGATTTTGTAAGGACTTTCTGCCAGATTTTTCACTCCATCCTTAACATGAATATTGCTGAGGGAGAACTCCCATTTTGCAGACTGCAGTTATTGCATTTTGCAGGAAAAGTTTTAAAACTTCTTGTGTTTTTCTCAATCAAGAGCCCAGAGATTTCTCAGTTCTCATGAGAGTTATTTTTTGCATTCTGCAGAGTTTTCACTACATGCACATGCGATGAATGCATGCACAAAAGGAAGCATGCCCCTCTTTTTTTGGGGCTCTCCTCAGGTACTACTGAATCTGATACATCTTTTTGCTGGGTTGCTCCCTGCTTATGATGATGGGGCTTCCAGCCTCAAGCTCTTGAAAGAGAAAAAGCACACCCAAACTGGGCAACAATGATTTGTTTTCATTTGCCAGACTCAGTTAAGTTCACTGACTTTGTTTCTTCATTGAAAGAATTTCAATCCACAGTTTGTTTGGATGAGGTTGTAACACATTCACTCCTTGGTCTTTGTTCGCTCCACCTATGTTCATGCCCAATGTGAGATCATAAGGAGAGACCATTTATTTCACCAGAAACATGTTCAATTTCATCTCAATGCATCAGGAAACAGGCACTATATACCCAATTAAGCAGAATTCAGAGAAATGTTCAATCTGCTTAATTCAGAGACAGACTCAGAGGTGTGTGTGCACCTTGACAGATACAAGGACTACCAACTCTATAAATAAGATCTGAATGGGTGAATTTCTTTCTGGGGTGCAAACCAAATTAAGAAGGTCTGAATCTGACATGTAGAGGCATATTGCCAGCATTGATAAAAGGACTATGAATTTGTACAGTTTAGGTCAACTCTAGTTTCTTCAATATAACAACACATAGTTGGATGCAAACTAAGCTGTAGAAGGGAAGAGGAATCAGAGCTTTTGAGCAAGTTCAGTTGGGTTGCTTGCCCTTCACAAGGCTTCCCCATTCTTCTGCTGTTCCTTGGATTTTCTGTGTTCTCCTGGTCCTGTTTTATGGACCATCTGACAGTGGATAAGCAGTGATGCTCTACCTGCAATCACAGATGTTTTAATATAGAATGTATTAGAAAATTGGTAAGTCCAATTGGAGTCTGTCAAATATTTCTATGAGTTTTGGCACAACTTATCTATTAGATTGTAGGGGGAAAATTGTCTGTTTGCAATTGCAGTAGACTCTGTTGCATGAGCTTGTGATGTATTTGCAACAACTCATTGTTTTCCATTTCTCTGCCTAGATTCAGTCATGGCAATATCATGAGAATCCAATAGGGAGAGACTATTCATGGTACTATAGAACGCCCCAACTTCCTGACAAAGCACCTATAGAGTAGGAAGTTAGAAGGAAGTTTGTTTAGGAACATTAGGAAGACAGTTTTTTTTTCATTGTTTTTTCCTTTGTGTTTCCTTGTTGTTTTGATGAATTCCTCACTTAACATATCTCAGCTGTGCAAAAAACTTCATTTGTGTCCTTAGTCTGGAAAATCCTTGAGCTGTTGTAGTTTCTATGCATTTCTTTTCTGTTCACTCTAATTGCTCTTTGGCTACAATTTTCTTAAAATCTTATGTGGAACTTCTAGATGTTCTTGAGGTAGTACAGGTTTTGCACTGGTGTGCATTTGGTTTCCTTTCCATCTGCCTCTTTTATCACCATTCTAGGATTACTACCTTTAAATGTGATGTTATGTCTTACTGTAGGGTTATTCTTCTGTCAGCATTTCCTATGTCATTCTTGACAAGCAGCTAGTAATGGATCATCTCTGCCCTAGGAAACACAGCTTCCTTATGGAAGGTAGGTTGTTGAACTTATGTGAATCAAAATCAAGGCACATGAATGCAAGATAAATTGGTTTGTCACTGCTTAAATAAGCTTCAACAATTTTTGCAATACGTTGTTGATTAGGTGCATTTGTCCAAATATTACCTACTTGAGAATTGAGAATTGTGAATTGTTGTGGCTTCATTAAAATGAAGATGCAATGAGTTTTTGTTCATAAAGTTTTGAAGGTTATTTGTTTGTGTTAAATTTTGGTCAAGCATATCAACAATAAAGTCACCCTTGTGAATTATTGTTGAACAAGAAGTTGGTGTTCAATTCAAATACTTTTTAAAGGTGAATTAAAACATGTTGAAATCAATGTTGTTGAAGGTTTGTATATGGCTATTACATGAATTTCATTCCTTGTGTTAATATTGAATGTTGTTGCAATATATTCAACATTTAAACTTGTGAATGTCTCATATAATGGTAATGTTATGAAGTTCCCGTATAGTATCATGGTACCATTTTCTCCATATACATTTTACTCATCATTAATGTTTTGTAATGTTAATGAGTAATGGAATTTTCATGAACATGAGTTAAAGTCTATTTCATTTAGACATAACATGAGTTGTTTTCAAATTGTAATCCAAGAAAACATTGTTTTTATGAAAAAGTAATGATCTTGTATTAGGAGATTATACAAGCATGTGAGGGTTTTGATGTAATTGGTGTACATACAAGTAGATTTCAATTAGTGTTGGTAGATTTAGGGTATAAGGTAGGTTTGAGTCTAGGTTCTCGGCTAGGTTTTGAAATATCTAGATTAAAGGCTTGAAGTTTTGTTGAAAGCAAATTTTGTCGAATCCAAATTGTGCACTTTTAGACTTTTGATCCTTTTGAAATAAGGATCAAAAGTTTAAAAGTGCTTCTCCTTGTCTTTTTTTTGTATGTGTCTTTTTCTTTTCTTTTTCCCTCCTAGTTTTTGCTCTTTGTGTTCTAGTTTTAGTTTGGTATGTGTGTGGGGTTCGATTTTTGGTTGTGTTGTTTTTCTCACGGGCTATTATTGTGCTTTCTTTTGCTTTCTTTTTGAAGTTTCACTTGGCCCAATTATTCAATAGGTAGACCCAAAAAGACGTGGAATGGAATTTTGGAAAACCACAAAGGGAAAAAACACACTCCAAAAACATCAACAATCAATTGTTTATTAATTACATGCACCTTATCCTTATGCCAAAGTAGATATCTATGCCCTTGATCAAGAATGTGTTCAAAAATTCCAACATTACATTGGGCATCAATGTTTGCCAATCCATTAGAAATAAAGGAACAAGCTTTGCTTTAGAAGCCTAGTCTTTTTCATCAGTAATATCCTTCCAATTTTTCACTCGCTTAACATGCTTATCGTAATTTTGTTTTTTCTGTGTCTACATGGATCGGTCAAGATCTGGAATCTTAATACATTTTTTTCAAAAGCGTAGCTTTTTGCAAGATTGTGTGTCTTCTCTTCGTTATAGCTTCAAAATGCTATTAAAGTGGCAACACATAGACATATATAAAAAAATGCAGTTTTGAACATGATTTGACATGGTTTTTGGTTCATTGTTTTGCAACTTTACCCAAGGAGTTTGTTTAAAGCCACACAAATTATGAAGAAGCTAACATATTTAATGTTCATGACCAAGTTGCACAAAACCTTCCAACTACTTCACATAAATTTCTTCATGAAGATGACCATGTAAGAAGACCCTATTTAAATCCATTTGATCAACCTCCCAATTATGAATGGCAACAAGTGCCAAAAGGATGTGAATTTAGAGGTGATCTTTACCACAAAAG
>Ga0209208_10001304_pt1 | contig 34923 bp, 36 predicted proteins | sample S1TSphfallax_3_FD_187694 | JGI IMG/M metagenome (GOLD analysis project Ga0209208, IMG submission 187694) | Host-associated microbial communities from peat moss isolated from Minnesota, USA - S1T2_Fd - Sphagnum fallax MG (SPAdes) (version 2) | ecosystem: Host-associated > Plants > Peat moss >...
GCAAGAGAAAAACCAATGATAACATTGCCAAGTAGCAGGCCATTAATGAGCCATTGCAGCAGGCACAACTGAAAGGGTCCAAAGACTCTAGTAATAATCAAGTTGTGAGCAGAAAAAATCAAAGTAACCAGAGTAAACAAAGAGACAAGGAGAAAAGTCGAATCCAAAGTCCTTAGAACTAAAAACCCAACAAAAGCAAGACCAGCAGATCATGAAGCAAGGAAAAAACCCTAGAATGAATACCGAATGTAAAACCCAGAAGAGAAAGCCAAGGACCTGGATCCAAAAGTCCTCATCCAAAGTACAAAGCAAGACCAGCGAACAAGTAAATGCCCAAGAAAAGATATTGATCATTGAGAAAAATGCTAGGATTATAGAAGACTGCATTAGGCACAAGCAATTATGTAGGAATACATCCTCACACATGTAAACAAAGTCTCCAATTATGAAATGCTCCCAAGGGATGGAGCTTACATGTACCACAGCCCCCCATAATCCCCAAATTTATTCAAAAGCTAACTAGGTTAGCTCAGCTTTGGGACAACTCCTAAGACAATGAGTGGTCTTCTCAACTCTTCTGTTACAGAATTTACACGTAGCATCTAGACCCATATGGGCTAACCATGTCCCGATGGGTAACCCTTTGCTCATTATTAACTAGGTTAAGGTCGACACCTCCTTCTTGGGTTTCAATTGATGCTAGAGCCTCCAAATTAAATTTCCACAATGTTGGTCATTCAATCCGAGATCTTTCAACTTGGAAACAAAGGATTGAGCCTACAATCTATGACTATTGTTCCTCTGACACATTCTTTTGGCTGAGTAACCAAAGAACGGAATTACCTCTAGGCCATGTTTCACCATCCATATCCATTCGTGGGGGTCCCATGGGAGTTCAATTATGCGCCTGGGTTAAAAAACCACAAGCTCTGATTTCATACGAATTCTTGTTCCTTATTTTGAGCCTCCGTCCTCTACTTGAGTAAATGTAACCCGAAGATCACCAACAAATACAAGAATTTCAAAGTCCTCCAGTTCACTTGAATTGACTAGAATATAAAAGCCTTAAGATCTTTCACGCAAAAGCAATTTTACCCTTGAAACTTTAATGGTTGCAAGTCAAACCATCTAAGACTCCACCCCTTCTAACTTACCAAACCCCATAAAAATTTTGAATTCATAGGCTAGCAACGAGGCTCCAGTCATCTCCAAAATAAAATAGACCAATTCAAGATTTTTCCCCTGACGTAAAACCACCCAATCACCCTGAATAATTGCTCAAAAAGTCGTACATGGATCCCATGGGATGTTTGCAACCAGGTTATTGCGAGCTGTGATAGAGGCAATTGTCCTTCTTACACCAAAATCTTTTAACTCCTTGTAGCAGCTGTTGATTGAATCCCAAAAATCCTTCATATGTGTGCAACCAATTAGGGCCATTGCCCTTCCTACATGTGCTCCTGCAGAAATTTCATCTAGCTTGGGCAATGAGATATATATGTGAATTCCGAAAAAAGGGTTGTTTTAAGAATTTCGTCAAGAAGTGTGGGCTGAACCTTCAACAGACCATCCCACACGTTTCTCCATGTGCCCACTAAAGAGTTCCAAAAAGGAAAATTCATCTTTTGAATCTTATCAGCAGTAAATAACTAGTTAATGTTTGGAGGCAAGGTGAAGTGGCTTCTACCTCGTAGTTGCGACAAGGCATCCCTCCTTCTAAGCAAATCCTTCTAGGGTTCCAAGCCAAGAGAAAGGTGTTAAACTACTAATTTGGCTAGCAAAGCCTCCACTTGAGCTTTCGAGTTAATAACTCCAAGGCCGCCAAATAAAATTCCTCACCAAAGCTCTCATTTGATCATACGTTCTCAGATTGGGATTCCAACAGTCGACAATGTACATATGGAAACCATAATAACTTGATTTGCAACAAGGATGCACCCATAAAGTGACAACCATTTATTACTCTAGTTGATCAGCTTTCCTTTGAAAGACAACATGATCTTGTCAAAATTCGCCTCGACACCAGTAAATGAAAACAAACTTGAATCCCCAAATATTTCACGCCTTGACCCTCCAAAACCCAGACTAGACCCACAACCTGGCCCCATTCACAATCTCTTGGGTGGTTAGATGCCCACATGGCAGAAGATTTCCACCAATTAACCTCTGCGCCAACTACCAAACAAAATAGGGAGAGAACCTTGTTACCCCTATCAAGGTTATCAGTGGTACCTTCCAGAATAAGGCCATATCATCTGCATACGACTGGTCCTTGAGCTGCTTGCCATTTGGCATTATGAGCCCGCGTATGTCATGTTCCGGATTGCTCAACATGTAACCCAACACGTCGGTTGCCAAAATGAACAAATACGACGAGAGGGGACACTCTTGCCGAACAGATCTAGAAAGATGAAAGGGTTCCCCTTCCTCCCCCATTAACCTGGATTGATGAAGCCAGAAATTTAATTAGCGTTGATGTCCATCATATCCAGAGATCATTAAAACCAAAAGTGCGAAAGGCAGAAAAGAGAATATCCTCGTTGATATGATCAAATGTTTTTTCAAAATCAAACATTAAAAATACCGACCTCTGATTACTTTCCTCAGCCCAGTCCATGGATTTGCGGGTTAAATACACAAGTATGCTCCTCCCTGGTACAAACCTTGTCTGGATTGGCCTAATGATATCAAGTAGATGTGTATCCTAATCATGAGCAACTTGGCAAGAACTTTATATACATTCTTGAGAAGTGTAATAGGACGCTGGTGTTTGATCAATGAGGGATCCCCGGATTTAGGAATTAACACGATCCATCCCTGATTAAATTTGTTTGAGAGTTGCCCTAGTTGCAGCATGGCTTGATAAGCTGCAAGCAGTTCCAGCGTTATCTCCTCAACTATTTCTTGGAAAAACTTCATAGGGAGACCATCATGCCCAAGTGCTTTGCCACATGACAAGCTCACCACAGCTGTCTTCAGCTCCTCTAGGGTGATCTCCTGTGTTAGCTTATGGTTCATCTCATCAGTAACCATCTGCAGAACAGAGCTAAAGCTTTTGAATATGGCATTGCATATATCTAGATCATCTGTATTTGCCAAGTATAGTTGAATGTAAAACTCTCGTACTTAACCGGCTAGCTCATTCTTTGCGGTTAGAGCCCTCCCATCCGCCACCAATTCGTTAATTAATACTCACTTATGATTTCCTTCTGATAATCAAAGAAATTTTTGGAACAAGTATCACCAAAGCAGTACCAATGGGTTGCCATATTATGGATGTTATGTTTTGAAAAATCTCTGTGAGCCTGGCTTGGGAGGTTGAAAGAATATTCTTCACTTTGTCATTACCAAGTCTACTTGTAACTGTATCTCTGTTAAAAATTCTCCAAGGTCTTCCTATAGCTGTCAAGCAACCATGCATCCTGCAGCCCCTAACATGTGGTCATGCGATGCCAAATGGTGACTTCACGCCGTCCCATGAATTTGTGACCCACGGATTCAGTACAATGAACATCTTTTGACATATTGAAATCTCCAGCAAGCACATAGTGTGAGGCAAAGAGTTCTGAATCAAAAATTGCCTTCCAAAGCACCACACTCTCATTAGAAGTTTGGGCCGCATACACATTAATCACACTAAACATGTCTTGATCTAAAATCTTGAAAAATACATATTGGGCCCAACCCTGCATTATAATCACATGCTTCAAAATGAGAGGGGTTGACTTTGGAGCCATTAGGATGGTAGTACTTACACTCCATCGTTGCAAACTGCCAAGTTGAATTGAGGGGTTCCACATGGTTGCTCCATTCCATAACTCCACTGTTTTCCTAAACTTCAAGCATTCTTCGTCATTAAGATGATGTTCTTGCAACAAAAGCAGCTAAGAAGGGATCTCAAGGTTCTGAATCTAGGCCTCAATACTCCTATGTTTCCTCATGCCTCTCCCCTTCCCAAGCCCCTCACATTGGGAGATTACCAATGCTATTAATCATGGATGACTTGAATTTGGGGCAACCCTCTGGTCGACCGATCCCCATTTATTGTTGTGATGAATCCCTTGTTGCGAAGTTGTGCTCGTAGATGAAGTTTTTTGTCTTCTCTTCCTTACCGCCTCCGAGAACCCTTGGGCTGATCTTGGAGATTCGGCTGGTGAGGAAATCCATTGGTCCATGATCAAATCAGTTCCAATTTCATACTTAAGCAATCAATCAGCATCTTATGAACAAACCTGGAGTGTGTAGCCAAACCATCCAATGCTGGGAATTGAAATAAAACAAACCATTTTCGCTTTCATTCCTCCTTTGGTATCATCTGTAGCTTGCCAACATCGATGAAGAACAACACTGTGCATTCTGAACAACCCTTCACCTTATCAAAGTTCTAGTCATTCTCCCAGAGTAACTCTTCTGGAGATCCCAAATCTGACAGAACCTTAAACAACTTGATTCCCCTGTAGACACTAAACACAAAATCTCTCTCTTCACCGATCTAGAAATGAAAGTTTCCTCTGTTTAAATTGGGACCTTCACATCTAGCGGTAAACGAACAAGCTCATATATGATGGGATCTAGAAGGATTGAGTATACTCCATCATCTGCCTTATACAGTACTGGCCATATGCGAAGATGAAGGTCAACATCTTTTAGAAGCGACAAGAGATTAGCATCTTGAAAGAAGGAGCATGGTAACGTGGAGGGTTCAAGCAATCTCTCGACCCGAGAGTGATCCAATAACAACTCAATCACCACCCTTTGATTTGATTAGATCCTAAGATATCAGAATTGACATCTAGCACCATTTTCAAGACTTCACTATCAACTTTTGGGTTATGGAGCGGTTTTGGAACTTGAGAGTCCACCTTTGGATTAGATCCCGAGATGGAACAGTCGACATCTGAAGCTAGCTTTAAGACCTCATTATAATCACATGACTTTGAACCTTGTGGATAGCTCCATTGCCATCTTTTGAAATAATCTCAAGGTTGAAATGTGTACCCTCAGATAAAACGCACGAAACTACCAATCTTCTTTTGATCAACTTACGACGATGGAGCTCATGTTCACAAATCTAAAATCCTATCGTTTCACTGATGTCAGTCTAGGTGGCATCTTCTTTTTGTGTTCATTTTTCTTTTTTGATCTTGGCATTAGTCACTCCTCTGGATGGACAGGTACCAAGCTTGGAAGAGGTGGAAATTCATTAATTAGTAGGTCTCCTGGCATGCATGCTACATCATGTGTGATGGGACCTGTGTCATCTGCCCAAGCCGTCCTAGTTGTACTAACCTTGCTGCTTGTACCCCTGCATTAACACTTGATGAACCTCTTCGCATGGCTGCCACAAGCACATAATTTGGCCAACTGACCGGGTGTGTTGGAGAAGACATCAACACTCTACTTGATGCCTTAAAACCCTCTCTTGATCCCGTAGTTGCTTGATTTTTTTATTTGACGCTCCCATTAGCACTTTTGGATTGCAAATTTGAGCTCTTGCTTAGATTAGAAACATTCTCACTTCAAGATTGTTGACGACTGACATATGATCCTTTGCCATCCCCGACTGGAACACACGGACAATTTTTTGCAAAGTGATAAAATCTTCGACATTGATTAGGTAAACCAAAATATGAAATGCATTGCATAACAATGGCATCAATTGGATCTCTCAAATCTAGTGATGGTAACAAAATACCTCTTGGAAGCTTCATTACATTTGAAATCTCAATCGTGATCATAGAGCTTGCAGGGCGCTTGATGTATGATTCAGGACTCTCCACTTCTAGCACAATGCTAATTTTACTCGCAAGAGTTATGAGATCTTCTGTATTTTGAAATTGAAAGTTAATATCGGGGAATTACATTTTGATTGTATGCGTCAATAATTACTTCGCCCCCTGCGATCAAGCGTTGAAATGCATGCTCCATTTGCAAAAACAAAAAGAGAAGCCGCTTCATTCGGTCGTCGCCAATTTCCTTGCCACCATGGCTCCAACTTCTTCTATGAAAGTAATTTCAAGAAAACCCCACGTCAGAAACGTGATGGATTTGAAAGATTCAAGCATATAAAGTTGCATACATTCCTTGATTTCTTGAAGTGACAGATTACACCCGATACACCGCACGATGACCAGCTATCGACCGTGCACATCCTCTGCTTCGCGACTAGTTTGAATACATGTTTGCGAGAAATCATGAGCAACGTTCCATTCCGGGATAATTGGCGTTGAGCCTTGGAGATCCTTTGTGGAAGAAGGACCACGTCCTGATTCTGTCCTAGGTTTATATGAGGAGAAGCCTTTTGTGCAAAAGAAGTCCCAATGCCGAATCCCGTTGCCGTAGATGGCTAGGGAAACAGAGTCTGTAAGCATCTCTTCCTCCTGTGGGAGGCATAACAAATGTTGTAGCCATTTCTTGATTTTGAAGTCACTCCGTTGGTGGCAGGCATCCTAGAGTCAAAATTGCAATTGATTCGTGCAGAAAAGAAGGAGATGCTGAAATCACAAACGAACGACACTTTTGTCATTAAGCCCCCAGCTCCTTAAGAAGTCTTCCCAAGAGATCCTTGTTGCAAAGACTTATCGGATTGCTTGCCATCTGCAGCAGCCGTTCCCCTCAAAGATCCCTGGAAGAATCCGCCAAGAGCAATGGACCCATCACCATTGCACCTTCTTTGCAGATCCGCACTAGAAAATCCTGAAAGAAGTGAACCCTGTGATGTCGCTCCCGTGTTCTCTTTGTCAAGACATCTAGAAAAATTTGAAGCCAAGAAACAAGACAATCTTGAAAGTATGGATGCGCTATCACCGCCTCCAGTACCTGCAACCTCCACCTTCCCCGGTGCTGCAAATTATTTTGGTTCATCAAGCTCTAAGAGAGCGTTCCATGAAGCGGTCGCTCAATTCCATTCTCGCCACCCTACAACGAGCCAACAACCCATATAACTCATATAACGATGTCGCTCTCAAAATGGCAAACCCCTCATCCTTCCCCACCAAAGAAAAGAACGTTAGAACTCTCATCACTATCCACGAAAAGAAAATCATAAACAAGATGCGGATGTGCCATAGCTGTGCTCACAAAAAGTCTCTCCCAAACCACTCTAGAATCACAAGATTTGGTGGTCTATTACTCGCGGCAAGCAACGATGACATCACAAGAGCGCGAGTTTCGAGCCCCCCTCACCCTCAAGTCATGCCTCAATTTTATTTTATTTACACAATGAATGATTCTACATGGTTGCTACCATTCTCTCTCATTGTTACAAGTTCTCTTTTCATAATTTGCATCATTTCTTCCTTTGAAATTTTTAAAATAAAATAATAATGAATATTTGTCCTTCATTGTCAACCATTTTGCACAAAATATTGCAGCAAAATTTTCAAGCTCAATATGTAAAGTTAAAATAAGATGGGGAAAATCAACAAGTTCAATATGATAGTGTGAGGCTAAAACATTGCAAATGAAAGCTGAGGTTCAAGAACAAAAAGTTGTTATAGGCATAACAAACACTATCATTTCTATACTCATATGCAGCACCTCATTTGCCAAATTTTTTTAAAAAATCACATTCACTGGAGCTGAAAATTCTGAATTTAAAAAACTTTTATTGCTGAAGTGAAAAAACGAAAATAGATAAATATTCAGCAATAAATAGCCCGAATGGTAAAAGCACTACAATATTTAATTTCCAAGAACCCAAGGTGTTGTTTTTGGTGTGCAAGTGCCAAGGACATGGAACAACTTTGTGCAGCAATTGGGAAAGTTTGGTGCAAGAATAAAGAAATTGAAATGATAGGCACCTTTTTTCTCACTGCGTGCTCTTTCGTTAATGCTTTAGAAACATGCAGGTCATTGCCTAATGGCTTGCCCAGTTTCGGTGAAAAATGAGATGGTAGAGCCCCGTTACATGACTAGCTGAATTTAATGCAACATGAATTTGACCGAGACAAAAATCAATCATCCTAAAGAGTACAACTCTTACAAGTCAGTTAAATCTAAGAGTACATCATTTCAGTGAAGATGTCTCTTAAGGTCCTGAGCAGTGACCAAGCTGCAACTCATAAAAATGTGTCTGGAGATGAGTAGTGTGGGCATACTTTTTTCACAGCCTCAAGAGTATGAAAGATAAAACACCTGATCCAAAGATGGGTATCTGAAAGATTCCTCTGGTACTGTGAACCTGCAGCTTAACTTCACACCAAAGGGGTATGAAAGACAACATCTGATGCAAAAATGGGTATCTGTGGATTCCTCCAAAACTATGAACCTGCTGCCCTGCTTTCAGACGCTGCAATTTCTGCATCAACAGTTGGGATAAGTGTTTGTGATACATGTCGGGCAACAGAGATCATGTCAGCCAATATGCTGGGGTCCAAACCAATTCCCCCACGCTTTGTAAGTCCACTAACAATTCCCTTCCTATTAACAGCCACTGAAACTGCTGCTGTCATTTGTGATTCTTCTTCTGCTGTTGCATCCACAATGTAATGTCTCCCCACCTTCACAATCAAACATATACCTCTGTGGTCAACTTTTCACCACACTTCAGAAAAAGCATAATGTCAATTCATCTGAACCCTAACCTCAACAGAACTCTACTGTAAGGGCCACAGTGCAGAGCAGCTATGCAGCAGATGCCATTTACCGGAGCAATCACATTTGGCAAGAGTAAAATCCAACACATGCAACATATTGAAACAGTGAACACACACAGTGCTAACCTTTGTGAGGGTAATAGTAATGGGAACTCGTGAAATGTCCAGTGGAGAGGATTCTTCATTATCGACATCAAGTTCAGGGTCCTCATCAGCTGATGTGCTGGCTAAAACTTCCACTTTAGGAATGCCTGTATTGCTTAGTGCTGCCTAATGACAAAGACAAGTTGAAAAACCGAAGATCAGTACAGTGGGCAGGAAGAGGATAGATTGCAGCTTGCAGTAAGAGAAAAGAGAACAGAGAAAGGGGGGAAAGCAATGATGAGACAGACCTTGATTGCAATTGACAATGCATCAAGTAGGTTCCCATCTGAACTCAATACAAGGGTGTCAATGTAGAGAACCCAGCAAACTTTTCCCTCCAGTAAATGCAGAGATGATAGGTCAATTGCAGCACCTGTACCATCCATTTAACCAACCAGCTGCTCCTTCTCAGCTCATATTTAGAGTGCAAATCTTGAAAAAAGCACAACAATAAAGAATACTCTCAAGTGAAAGGACAAACATGCACCCAACAATCCACTGCTTTCAAAATTATAAGTGACCAAACAAACTACCAGAAATGACTGCCAGCAAGGCCTCTCTTTCACTTACCAGCACCATTGGGACCTCCAAGCAAACTCCGCTCCAAAGCTCTTTGGAGTTCCAAGGACAGATCCTCTCCTCCCCTACCCTATGAAATTGAAAAAGGGTCAACTCTGATAACACACGTGAGCAGTAATATACAACAAGGTCACAATCATAAGACAGAAACCATTGTCTGTCATCATCCAATTTTCTTTCTTTTTGGATTGTAGTGTATCTTTCAGATAAGCAGAGCTTCTTTTAAGAAAACAATGGGGGGCATGTCCTAGTCATTTCAAGTTCTCAAAAAGGAAATAAAATTTTGTTTTTACATTCAAACAGACTTGTGAGAACACAATCTCTGCCTGCACCTGAACATCTTAAACCTGGTGGGAACCTCTGGAAAGCAAAAAATGTACCCAAAATAGTCTGACCTATTTTGCTAACTTGAAGTGTTGCACTTGATCTTCCACAGTCAGGGATTACTGGCAGAACTCAAGTAGAAATAAAAATTTCCCTTTCAAATTGTTACAGCCCCAGAATGTGAGGAAGATTCATGACCCAACAAAATGAAGACAGAACAATGATGATCTGAGCAAAGTTGGAGTGTCAGGTGAACCTCAAACTCTGGAGCTGCTGTTGGGGAGCACTCTACAGAAATCACTAAGCTCCCATGCTTTGGCCTGCCTGCAGGAGGTCTTCCAAGCTCTGCCTGCCAATTCACTGATTCCATCAGACATAATAAACCTTCCATGTCTCCAGGTTCAAGAGGAAGATTCAGCAAAAGAAAAGAAAAGTCAAGGACCAACACTACCTTAACACTAGCTATCACATCTGTAGCTCCCAATTTGCATCGCCCAGATCCATTTGCCTAATACCCACCATCAAACCACAAGAAACAGAAACATCTCATTATCAATTCTCCCCATCTTCTATGTCATCACCCTGGACAGATGAAAATAATTCACATTGGCAACTTCAATTTGAGAATACTGAACTGTGCAGCACTCAATCTAGGGCTTAACAAGATTTTCAACCTGAAATCCTCCTAAATCCGAGTATAAAGGTAGAAAAACAAATAGAGAGGGATGGTTCAAAGCTAGAGGGTTTAGGGTTAGCAGACCTGAGGAATAACACCAGACTGAATCGAAAAGGGACGGAAGTGGTAACGACCACGACCATCAGAGCGGAGGTCGTGGGCAATCCCACCTTGAATAAAGCGAACCTCCGCTGCTGATAATGCTACCATCTGTTTGCAACCAGTCAATCCTTCCCCACCTGTTTTCCTTCTACCTACTCCTTTAGTACAACAAATCCATCAGCTGGATGATGCCACACAAAGCACCCCAAGAATTCTGCAACTGAAAAAAAATTCTGCAAAATTGGACGTGAGCTCTAGAACCCTAAATAAAACCCAAAAAATTCGCGTCCTCCAGCTGAACCAGCGCAAAAGACATCAAAATGCATGGGGAAGCAAAATGACCACACACACAGAGGAAAGAGAAAGAGAGCTTGACCTTCAGGCGTTTGGAAACTGCGACTTGAAGACTGTCGTAGATTGAGCCAACTGATGAAAGCTAATTCAAAATGACACAGGGATTCTCATCAACCACGGAGAGAATGCACGAGAGCGTCGTCCTTCAGATCCTGCACAAACACCATCGTCATTCTTCTTCCTCCCGCAAATCCAAGCTCCTCCTCTCTCGCACCTCAGTGCTTGCTTCCAAGGATTTAGGGTTAGGGTTAGGGTTAGGCTTCGAACTGGTCGTGTCGACTACTGGGTATAAGCAAACCCCAAATGTTTTTGTTAGCACACTTGTTACCGAAATAAACTGTTACTGGCAAGGAGGAAGAAGCCGGAACTATATGTGACAAAAACTACACACACCAAGGATTTAGGATTAGGGTTGACACTAAATATTTCAGGAAGGTTTATAGTTAATACATGTGCAAAAAATACAAAATTGTCAAAACAGAAATGTAGAGTCCAAAATTGAACGCATGGATGGGAAATAAAGAGAGCAGAAGAAGCTTCAGACATTGAGGGAAAGGAATGAATGAGGGGTTCCTAGCTGAACCAAAAGTCCTCCTCATGCTTCAGCTCTTCTTGCTGGTATCTTTGTTGGCTATGATATCAGTGATATCCGGGATGGATGGTTGCTTTTGTTGCAGGGTGAATGTGGCAAGATCCATCCATGGATTTGTAATAATAGTCCTACAAGTAAGTTGTAAACAGGAGTGAAATAGCCAATGGCTTTAAGTCACAAAGGAAATATTTCACATCATCAGCTGCAACTCCACATTTTGATGGCGCACCCAGGAATATGATGATGGTGTTCCTTGCATCAGCAATACACACATGACAGGTGTATGCTGATGAAATCTGGACCTATCTACAAAACCCTAATCAATCATGGTACTGTTTTGACGTTCAGTCTGGGATAGATTTGCTTGCATTTTAGTTTTGTTTCAGGCCTGAATTCAATTGTGCAAAAGTGATGCATTTTTTATAAGCTTTTATGTCACAGCTACCTACTTCCCTCAAACAAATATTACCACAGAATGGCTCATCCATCTGTGGTGATGCGGGTCTTGGAGAGCCAGCAGAAGTTTCAAGATAGCGCCTAGGATTCCTGTTTGGCTCAAAGGAAGCTACGGACAACCCAGGGAAGCAATGTAAAGCTGAAAGGCAGCCCACATTGGCACCAACATCCACCACAAGGGGCGGGCGTCCGATGGCATTGACCATTGCCAAGAATATGACTGAAAATTGTTGTTGCCACTGGAGTGAAGGATCAATGCAAAATAGTTCAGCCACAAACATCACTTGCGATTCTCACATAAATTTTTTGGAGAGAGGGATGCTTTGCCACTTCCGTAGTAACTGATAAAAACAGGATCATCATTTATTTCCAGAGCAGATGAGAGTGCGTCAAGCACTGCACCATGCTTATTCATCACCCAATTTCTCAATCTTCTCAATTGTTGAGCCTTTTGATGTGTATACAAGACACAAAAACCCAACAGTAAGCTCAATTTCTGGTATTGATTGCATCAAACTTTCTATCAGATTATGTTCTATTTTTAAAAAGCAGTAGTAGATTATATAACTTTGCACCACTGTAACAGCTTTCAGGACTTTCCATGGAAGTATTGCTAGCTCCCTAGCACCTCTCCCACTAGTTGAGAAAAAAAGGTTCCTTCTGCAGTAAGAGGTTATGTTAAGAGTTGCTTTGAATTTCTAAGATTTGAGTGTAGGTTTTATCTAATTACTACTGTTCACATCCATAGGCACAACTTCATGAGCCTTTGATGCATGAATTGAACTCACAACCAGTTGCAAGGTTACAAGTTTTACATATTTCTGCAGTTCCAAGACAAGATCAAGCCTGCCAGAGATGATCAGGAGAGCCTTTCATATCTAAGAACTATACAATCACAAAGCACACTCTTGAGAAAATTTGACAAAGGGAGTATCTGGTACAGTCAACAAGGCTGAAAGGTTAGGAGTGAAATTTGCTACGAAATGCTGCCATGCAGAAGAAGCTCACTTCTTTGCAGTTGCAGAAACAAATAAATTCACTGTTTGAATAGAGTAACAAAATCCAGAAATCATGCAACAGATAGGCTTCTGTGTGGTGAAAAATGCACCATTGAAAAGCGTATCTGGGTGATGGATGTAAGATGATGGTATATCCTGATGGCATGTATCCAGTCATCATCTGTCTCCTTCAATCCATTTGTCACCTGCTGTCTTTAGCCCATCAACCATGCACACATGAGTGCAACAGAGAAAATGACCCATAGAAGAAGAATCAGAATTCAATGAGGAATGGGGTTTCTTCTTTCCTGGTGACACACACACAGTACCTGATAATTTGAGAATCACAAGTTGCAGTCATTCCAAACTTCTGTAGATTTCACTACTTTGAACAAAAGAGCCAATATTTCACCTATGGTTGATGGTAATTCTGTTTTCCAGGGATTGTGGACATCACTGTCTGTTTCCTCAATTCACTTAAAAGCAGGATATGCAAAACAGATACTCAGACTGGGTTGAAGACACAACCCTAATTGGAAATTATGAAACCAAACTTTCCAATGTAAGATAGAAAAAGTTAGCGACCCCAGGATTCGATGACATAGAATAAGAAGAAGAAGAAGAGCAACTATTTCAATCTCTTCTTACATGAAATTACTGAAACCCTAAGCCCCTCCGACTTCTTATGCTTTCTCCTTACGGAGCTTGCCGAGCTCCCGGCGAACAATGGAACTCTTCTTGATGCGAGCCACCATGACCTTGAAGCGGTCGAAATCGTTCAAGGACGCTCGCCGGGTGCGGACGGCTAGCTTGCGACCCCAGGAACTACTCTCCCACTTGCTGTAAACTTCCCCCTCCTCCACGGCCTTGGCAAGATCCTTCTTCTTGGGATTCCTGGAGATGGAAATAATAATGTCGGTCAGCGACAGACGCTTGAAGTTGATGGAGGTCCTCACGATGTCGGGAGAATCGATCAGCGCCCTGTTCTGGTCAATCACGTCCACGATCACCACCAGCTTTCCATACTGTGGCCCATAGTTCACCAGCGCCACTCTCCCAATCTCCACGTACCTTCTGAACGGCATGATGTCCACCTGCTGCTGCTGAGGGCCTGGCTTCCGAGAGCCTAGACAATCCGTGCGGCTGGAGGAGGCGAAGAAAAAGAAAGAAGCAGAAGAAGCCGAGCCAGAAGAAAGAAACCCCACGGCAGCAGCACCAGCGCGCCCCAAACCCTAAACTTTCACGTCCTGATCCGGATCCCGAAGCCGTAAGAAACCCTAATTCCAGGTCTTATCCCAGGTCCTCCACACGAACAGCAGTGTTGTGCGGTTATTTCAATATTTAAAGAACCGTCGGTCCCAGTTATTTCTAAAGTCTTAAAGAACCTGCGATTTTCATGAAAGAACTGGTAAAGAACCAAAACAGCTTCATGGCCGGTTATTTGATTTTATTCCTTGAATCATCTCATTTGGCATATTATTTTTTGTATCAGGCCATTGCAATACACATGTCAATGTATGGTTGGTCAATGACCAAATTAGGCTTTGGAAAGCTATGACCTAATGTTTTGGAATGGGTGAAAAAACTCTTTTTAGACATCACATTTACATATGAACCTTGTAGCCATGGAAAAAGCTTTAGATTTATGAAATTACTCTCCTAATTAAATAAAAAATTTAATTTTAATTTAAGTTCCGTTTTGAAAATTTGAGAAAGAATTAAGAATAATGATAAAAAAGACGGAGGTTTATCAATTTAATAATATCCCTCTCCCCCCGTTTTTCCCTCGTATGTTCTCATATTGTTTCCAATAGTTCATCATTTTTTTGTGTCAATGTCAAATTCAATTTTGTTATATAACAAAAGAAGTAAGGTAGTCCATGAAAAAGCACACATGTTTTTTCATTTTTTCAGTAAAAAAATATTGAAACAATAATCGTTTTGAATAACATAATTGCAAAATTACAAACAATATGGATTGCTTGAAACCATAGATTCTAAATAAATCTAGAGACCAACTTTGCCAACAACTTGTGGTACCAAATTTGAAATTGCATGTTACCTAACATGATTTGGTAAAATATATATTTTTTTAAAATTTATTTTGGCCACGTAACAATAAATAAATAAAATTGTGCAAATGCCCTTCAGGAAATTGACTTATTCAATTCATAATTTTTTTTAGTCTATTGACAATATTAAAAAACAAATTTTACATTTTTTGAAGATTTTAATTCAAATGACATTTACTTAACATTTCCTTAACCCAAAAAGTTAATGCTAGTGATGCCACATTAGTGGTCAATTCCACTATTTATTCATGAACTCCAACAAGTCTAAACAACAATAGTTATTTATTGTTTTATGAATTAAGATACCTCCAAATTTGAAACCATGTTGTGTAATTGCATATAGATTATACCCTAATATGGGATATTGGTAAAAGTATTGGATGTCATATCCCTAAAGCCTAATATGATCTAATCAACATACCTAGGCTTTTACACGTATTGCTCCCAATAAGATGTTTGAACTTATTTGGGTTGCTACCGAACTCAACTACTTTTTCTTTTGCAAGATCATGTTCCTTAACAATATTTTCATTTTTTAATTATGTTGTCCCTACTAAGAGCTTCGCAATGAAGCTTCACATAAAATTTTCGAATAGGTTTTAGGAGTGGAAGTAATGTCCCAATCCCTAGTAAGAACTTCACAATGAATCTGTACATAGAAGTTTTTGATAAGTTTTAAGAATGGAAGTAATGTGCACATTTGGATTACTTAGTCTTTTGCAAACAGTTTTATCTTGAATCCTGTGATGGGTGTTCGCCAGTCAGCAAAGTTTCTAGTTTAAGCTTAGTCACATTTGCTGCACAGAGTTTTTTTTTTACTACAGCAAATGTGAGGAAGCACAAGACTCAATATAATCATTTGCTTGCTTAAAGTGACTTAACTGCAATTGATGTATCACTTCATTGTTGGAGAATTGAGGTCTGCAGCTGGACAATTGGTTGCATGGGTTTTATGTCCCTTGTAGGAGAACCTTACATTCTGGCATGTGGAAGGTTATGATCTCAATGCTGCCTGCTCCAATGTGTGATACGGTGGTTGTGCATGCTAGTTGTTGGTGTATTCCTGGGAGTTGCATTTGAGCATATATCTACACAATCAACTTTGCAGATTCAATTTGTGTAGCCCTGCTGATTATTTAGCCAATGTGTCAAGAATTATTTCTGTTGTTTGGGTTATTTCTTAATTTGTTCCTGTGAGTGGATGAAGTACTTTGTGTTTTGTGTCCAATTGATGTGTCCTAGGGTTTAGGGTTTCTTACAACCTTTGCAAATTTATCTTGGTCTTGTGTACTTTTTGGTACATGGAAATATCAAAATTGTATGCATGGTAATGAACTTAGCAAATTGCAATTGAAGGTGACATAAGAAGCTATTTTGGTGGCAGGAAATTGTTTTGGGTAATTTATGAATGGGAGCCAGACTTAATGGCTGTTCTCAAAAAAATGGCTTGAGTGTAGGTCGGCCACTGCAAATCTGACAATTACTTATTCAAGAATTTTCCCCAAGTCTACTGATCTTCTCTGTTCATCAAGCTGTTTCTCTTTGCATCAGAGCTGTTTCGATGCGTCGAACAGTTGTTGAGATGAGACTGTTCACAGTAGCGACGCGTTCCGGTGAAAGTCTCTCTGATGGAATTGTTGCCACGAGGATTTGGAGTGCTACGGTCAGTAACGACCCATGGCCGGTCCTGCTCGGGCTGTCAGATGTTAGTTGAGCGCCACCAGTGTCGTGCGATGCCGTTGTCGCGTTCCTATTCTCTGGTCTGTCAGGTAGAATGGCAAAACACGAGGGAAGGAGCACGACGTTAGCCGGATCCCCACCTCGCAATACGAGATTCATGTATGGAATGTCGACAGGTGCGTAGATGAGGAGAGAGCCTAACACATCTCTGTAGCTCTCTTGAAAGATGAGCAGGTTGCTTTGGTTGGAGTTCAAAGGATTCACGTGCAAGAGTGATACACTGTTGCCTGGGTCTTGTCCTTTCGCAATGTGGGCCATTTCGGTTACCAAACTACCGTCGGAGAGAATGTCCCACTCGCTTCGTAGACTCTCATCCCGCAAGAATTCGAACACTCGCTGGGGTAACACTGGCAGCCATAGGGACGTCGCCGCGCTTAAGATGGTTCCATGAGGCTCTCCCAGGTTGTCAATACCGTTGCGTGTCATCAAGCGTACGTCGTCATTTTCGCCGCTACTTGCGAGAGTTGTCGAAGAATGCGCCGTAGAAGCGCTTGCGGCTGCGCAGAAGTTTTTGGTCATGCGCTGTGCTAGCTTTAGCATACTACGACGCCCATCGGCAGTCGGTACCCCTGCCAAATCTGTCGAGGGTATGCTAGTGGCCAGTAGACTTGCAGCCAAGCGCTCGCATTGACGCTGTAAAGTGGCTATCCATCTCTGTGCCCCGAAAGCCATCCCGCTGTTCACCAGGTCTCTATAATTGTAGTGCACACCTCGGTCGTCGTATTCCATGTGCTCCACTGCAGTCACCTTGCAGTAGCCATGCGAGGTCTCTTGTATGAGCATTCCTGAAGGCCGGCGACGGCAGCGCATCAGACGCGGTGGTGCGTTGTCGCGGATGCTATCGACAGATACGTCCACCACCGCCCACACTCCCTCGGCGTGCTGCTTGCAGTAGCGAAGGAAATAGATCTCGCGAGTGGGTACCACGGGGGATAGAACTTGAAGTTCGGCATACATGAGCTGCAATGCGCCATGGCGGTTGCCGTTGACGCCGGTGGACAGGACGTCTACCGTAAGAGCTCGCGAAACCATGCACGGGAACATCTCCATCCATTGGCACGAGTCCATAAGCGCTTCAACCAAACTGACTGCATCGCTCATCACCAGGCCTGTCTCTCGGGTGGCCTCTGTCTTCAAACCGTGGGGTCGAAGGCCGATACTTCGGGGAGACTGGAGGGTATACTCCTCGTAGTTCAGCTGCTCCTTGTTGCCGCTGTCAGCCGGCATCCACAAAGGTTGACCAACCTGCGCCATGCGCATGAGCTCTTCCATGGCCATGACGGCCAAGTCCACCACCAACGGCTTCTCGGTTTCAGATAGCCCGCCAGGACGCGTGGCAACGTCCACAACAGAGGGGTTGTGCACAATGTCCATGTCGCCAGGAGTGGGATGCGATCCAAAGCTGCTGCCCGCCACTTGGGTATCGAGAGACGAGCTGGGCAATGAGAGGGGGGCGATAGGGGCAGTGCTCATGGGTACGTATGGATCTGGGATAGATCGACTGAGGTACTTGGCATCCAAGGCGGAAACACGATCTAGCTGCTCCTTCAAGCGACCATTCTCGATGCGCAGCTGCTGCTCGTGCAACGACATCTCACCCAAGGTTGAAGGACCTCCGCAATGCTGACAAGTCGCGTTTTTCAGCGCTTCACGCATGAGAATATTCTCAGACCGCAGCTTCTCATTTTCCTGCCGCAGCAACGTTTTGTCAGCTCGCTCCGTCTGCGCCTTCATCTGCGTGCGTCGACTTTGAAACCAGAACTTCACCTGACGGGGCTTTAAACCCAACTCTGCACTCAGACGCTGCCGCTGCTTCTCATCAGGGCGGGGACATTCTTTGAACATAGTTTCCATTTCTTGAATCTGACGTGGTGTGTGCATATGGTAAGATCTCTTCGCCTGGCGTGGGGGGTGCTCCGGGTCCTGGTGACCATCGCAAATGAGAACATTCTCCGCCCGCAGCTTCTCATCATTCTCGTGAGGCACCAATGTGGTTTCATCTTCCTCCGTATGTGTGCGTCGCTTTTGAAACCAGGACTTCACCTGCGACGTATAGGCACCCAGAACCCTTGACCAGCCTCGCTTTCCATATGGAGAAGCCAAGCTCCCTGCAAAGATATCGAACCCATGATCTTTTGTAACAATGGCACTTGCTTTTCTCCGTTTGACCGTCTAATAAAAGAGAAAAATTACCATCAAGTGCGCGCTCACAAACAGAAAGAACGGAAGAGAATTAAAACGCGGCGCGCTCTAAAAGGCTGCAAACCAGATGAGAAAACCAACGAGCATGAAAGGCGTTTCACATTACCAGTCGTGAATGGAGCTACGCAAGAAGTTGCAGCTGGGCGCGGTGCAAAGAAAATGCACATACACGAGGCACAAGTCTCGTGGCCAGCCTCGATCACGAACATGGTTCGCTTGGAGGATGGACAACGATCGACTCGTCCGGACACTGAAAACTTTTCCTGCTGAGGAGAGCACGGCATCATCATCAACGAGGACGAAAATTGAGATTTGAGAAAACACAATCGAGCGATTCTCCGAGGGGCTCTGTTACTAGCATACAAATTGTGAAATCACAAGCACGTCGCTGAGATGCCATGGAAAATTCATCTTAGAACGTCTCCAGAGGAAGATGTTTTCTTTCTGGTATTTTGTGAGGTAAGTGGTCTGGCGATCATCCTCAAGGAGACCTAGTCAAATTTGGCTACATATCAGAGAGGGAAATTGAATTTAGGAATCCTGGTGACATGCTCGAACATTGAACCTTTTTTTTCCCCAAATTTGTGAGGTTGAAAAACTGGCCAATGATGCCCAAGAAATCAGATTTTGTAGTCAAAATTACACTGAAAAAAACACCCAAAGTTGCCAGATTCAACTTTCCCCCCAAAAATCCTTTTTTATGAGTATGGCTAAATTTTCATTTTGTTGCCAGGATGCAAACTTTTGGCTATAAAACGGTGTTCCACCCATATCAGTAAAAATGGCATGTTGAGATTATTATTTTGGATGAAGTTCAGTCTCCACTTCCGCCTTCAAATTGTGTGCACTCTTCTGTTGTTTTCTCTCAGCAATGGAATTCTTTCATTTGTGCAAAAGAAAAAAGTGTGCCCTCACTTTGAGCCTGTAAATTGGCCCAGAATATTTGTTGCTCTGGGTATTGGATTGTGAAGTTCCTCCTCATACAGATTTAAGAATTGTGAGGCTGAAAGTTGAATGTGGAATGTGTTGCAAAGGTAATAATGCTTTGAGCATGGTTAGTCTCATGTCCAAGTTAGTTCCAACTTTTTCTTCCTCTCTCTCTCTCTCTCTCTCTCTCTCTCTCTCATATTGTTAGTTTTCGTGTTTTCTTTGGGTTGTGTCTACTTCTTCTCTCATTTGCCTTGAACTTTTGATGGATGGGTTCCATCCTTGGTTTTTATGTACAGGGTTTTTCTTCTACTTGCAGGATCTCCACTCCAGAGACCAATTCACAGCCAGCCAAGTTCCAGACTTTCTTCATTCACTGGAGAAAATTCGCCAAAACGAAATTTTTTCAAACATTAAAAACTCTAAAATGAAATAATTTTGGAGGTTTTCAATCACCAGAAGTCAGGAAAAAAAGGTCAAAATTGTCAGATTTCTAAAGAAGGTTTTTTTCAGTGTGTAGGCAAAAATATATAAAAGAATGACTAAAAATTTTGTTCTTCATATCTGAATTAAACCCAGATTTGGCTAAATCCTCCTTGGGATGATCACCACTTTTCCTGCATCATTGTTATCCATGATAGCCACTTTGGCTCCAAAGAAAAAAAAACCCTAAAAGCACTCTCCTATGAGTCAACAACCTTGGATACGGATCTTACCTATACACAGTTGTTTATTACAAATTTTTAGTGCCTCTTTTTTCACACCTCTGACTGCACGCACAATCGCCTGCAGAGCGATTTTGATAATCATCATTCGGCAAATCAAAACATGGGTAGCGTTCCAATGAACAAAAATGAAGTATGAAAATATGTTATGAATGATTATGTTTCAATAAACACAAGTAGCATTCTATGGGTTTTATCCATTATTGGATTGTTGGAACAATTCCTTATGTAGCAAAACCAAACCCCTAGATATGTTGTTATAGTCTCAAATTCCAATCAGTTTTCCAAAGTAACTCAGTATATAATAGGAAAGAGGTACAAAACATAATTGGTGGCAAATGGTAAAAGGAGGAAATCCAAACTATGTGGAGGTTTCATTGCTGCTTTTTCAGTGGTACCACATTGGATAACAGTGCCCAACTATGGTGATGTAATGATACCACTAGAGATGCTACAAACAAAGTAAGCTTGATGTAGTGATTGGCAAGAGAGACAACCCACATCACATATAGTCTGTGCAAGAACAAACACCATCCTCAAAGCGATGAAAGCAATTGGCTTTCCTTACCATGATTGCTTTCCTAGCTATTTTTTGAAATGAACTTTGTGGAAGTGTGGCAATCTTCACAGACCTGCACATTTTTATATTATTCAAAGTGGAGTACTAGGAACTATGTTGATGAGCCCAAATGCAATAGCCAATTTCTTGCTCTGGTGACACAAATGAGACACCTTTTCTTCTTCTTCCACATCATGCAACAAAAAACCTGATATAATGCATATACACTACATCATGGATGAGCCATGATAAGCTTTTCAGTTCTGCAGAGATGTCAATCATCTAAGGGCCTTGATCATCTACTACAAATGTAGGCATCTCATTATTCAGTTTAATCCAGGTGCAACCCAACTGTCTCTTCACACTTCTTTTTTCCCTTTCTCTGCCATTCAATATTCTCATGGAGACAGCTATGGCCAGCAGCAACATAACTATTTGATAGCAGCACATAGCTAGCATGACTTCAAGCTTCAATTCAAGAATTTTTTAGCAATACAACATCCCATCTCAACATAACTGTGACTTCTTCTGTAAGTGCCAAGCAAAGCTGTCCATGCAGCCACATGTGACTTAGAAGGCATTGCCTTGATCATATTTTTGCTTTCTGTAGATAGCCATCATGGTCAAGAAGATCAACCATGCATGGCTATCTATAGAAGGCAAACACCCACCACCAAATCCATGAGTCAAAATAATCTTCACTTCAACCTCCATCTCCAAATCCAAGTGCATCTTATGAGTTCAGTAATTATGAGGTCAATGAATCTCATATAATAAAAAGGTCAATAGCTTATATTAGTGGAATAGTACATAGCAACTACAACTTTATGCAGTCTTTCACCTAAATACAGATTGTAGCATGTCTACTTCACTCCATACATAATACTACAGAAAATGGCTACAACACAAGAGTAACTGTAGTTGCTGAAGAAACACCCTTGTGTCTAAGTACTATCCGCTTGAGGTGTTCTCTCTTCTCCTTTCCAAAAGCTTCATCATTTCTTGGAGTTGCAGTTTGTGACTACATCTCATCTTGATTAGTTTCTGAGTCATTGAAATCATGGACATCATTCCACTCTCTATCATAATAATCATTGAACAATAAATTCTGTAAGATTGCACAAGCCCGCACCCACAACACAACTTGAACGTGGTCTTGTTTTGTTAGAAGTTGCATTTGCAAACATCGTAAGCTTTGGAAGCAACCTTTGAGCATGCAAATGCAATGTTCTATCTTTACTTGAACTAAAGCAAAGTAGGTGTTGAACAATGGGTTGGTGGGTAGGCATTTAAATATTGCATAGAATTTTGCACATTACATGAGACACAATGACTTTTTGTTTTGATATATGAGGGTAATGCCAATCCCACAACCCTCCTAGTGGGGGATTTGTCATCTTGATGCAAGTATTATTTTTTTTGTTGTCCTCATAATGAAGATTTCCTTTAGTGGATGTAGGTAATGTTATAATGAAAATCTTAGATTTAAATATTGCCAATGAGTTCATTTCATAGTGAGGAAATACTTTTTTGGATGACAGTAATGCAATATCAACATGTTTACAAATATGATGAGAATATTTTTTTGTTGGTGTATGAAGTGAGTAATCACAATCAAGTGTGTAAGAATTGCATTCATTCAATTGTATTGGATATTGATGGAGGCATTATAATTTTTCGGACTTTCTAGTAACCTTGAACTTAAGTGATGGAGGGGCAAGTCTTTGCAAGACCCACATATTAAAACTTTTACATAAATGAAATATAATTGGTAGTAGAAATCATATGAGAATTGCAAGGATTTGGGTTTAGTTTCAATTAAGGTTGCAACAAGGTAAATGACCTTTTTTAATGATGGAAACATTTTTGCAACTTTACAAATCAATAAATAATAGTTGACCTAGGTAGTTGACAAAACACCAGCAACAACAATGACAATGCTTGTAGGAATGATTTTTCCCTCCTCTATTCAATTTTTGAGTTGTTCTTCAAGTGATACCTCTTTTCTAGAATTTTAGAAATATAAACCATCACCCTATTTTCTATGACAATTTCGTTCTTGGGACATTTGGTCCCAAGTTGTTAAACTTAATTGTTAATTTTTTTGTTTTTGAATAATTATTGGTAAGTTAGTTTTTTGACTAAAAGTTGGAACTTATTGGGCCCTAGAAGGTGGTATTAACATAGGGGTTGAACATTTGAATCTAACATAATCTTTTGGGGTATACCATTGTGCCAATGACCCCCCTCAACTAGAAAACCCCTCCTCATTATGTACTATAACTAGACTGGGCACAACACATGCCCTATTAATGACATGGACATATTTGGAGTTAACAACAACTACATGCCAAGATGATCAATATTTTAAAATATTTGTTTGGTTAACATGGATGTAATATGGGGGACCATGGTTAGAATTATATATTCATTTGATGTAACCACCATCCGTAGTGTTCCCTACTCTCACTAATGTGGCCATTAAATGAAGCATTTCTATTGGTTGAATATTGGGAATAGTTAATGTTTCGATTGAAATCAATGGTGCCTAATACACCACCATTGTTATTTTCATCAAACTATTGCCTTTGTTCCAAAAATGGAACAAAACACCCAATTTAATGTCATTAGTGCATTATTGAAGTTGACACCCCCACTTGGTTGAAAATTATATCAACTAGTAGAAATTATTATGGTAAATTAACTTTGAACTATACCTCCCCATGTTAAGGATCAAACATTTATTTAACACCCCATGGTGTAGTTGCTTGAATGTATGTTCTTGTCATTAATGTAAACATTAGAAACATCTTGACTTGACTTGAAACCCTAAAATGGTTTCCACCAACTACCTAAAACAAGTGGTTTCCCTAAACACTCAACATCACCTCATTTGGGGCCAATGGGCCTAAAAATTTAACTCCACAATATGTATATATATATATATATAAAATTTGAGGTAGAGGACAATGAATTCTTTCATTCCTTAATTTTCCTTGAAACAAATGCATTGGATTTCACATGTGCTATCATGTTCATCATTACAACTTCTATGCCTACAAATCTTGTCTCCATTGTGTTTGGGCTATTGGAATTGGCTTGGTGACTCATCCCTTATTGGCCACACCTTTCCCCTTTTGACTTGTTTTAGAGCCCTAGTTTTACTCAACATTGGTCATCTATGATTGACCTTGTTATAATTTCGAATGTAAAAATGAAACAATGATCTACATCATGCTCATAAATGCTACAATGGAAACATGATTCATTTGAGTTAGGGTTTGAGGTGGTGGCTTGAGGTGGATTAAGCCCACCAAATCTCCAACATTTTCCCTCTCCTCCTTACTTAGTGAAATATGATGAGGATGTACCACTTCATTATGCTTTGGTCCCATTGGTCTTTTGTGGCCCAATTTTATTTCATTAGCCATGTGATTATTGAACTAACGATGTTGAAAGGTTTTTCAAGTTGTCCTTATTAAACCCCAAGTGCCACCACACATTCCTCCACCATGTTTAACTCAACATGTTTTGACAATTGGAACATATTCATCAATGTGGGTTGTGCAAGTTGAAATAACATAACATCCCACATCCAGTTAAATTTTTTTGTTTAAAATATTGTACAAGAATTGGAAAACATGTGTTTTTATGATTCGTTGTGTCACAATTATTGTCATTTTTATCCATGCATATGTTTTTCGCAAGTTCTCATTTGAAACCTGTACAAATTTTGTACCTTTTTCCATCTATAAGGCTTGGTAATGTTTTTGCAATTCTTGGAAGAATTTCACAACATGATTGAATGTTGGCACGTGGCTTCATCCACTGTGGAAGGGCCGACACCAACATTTTTGGTGGCAATGTTGTTAGCATTCACTTCCACTAACACTCCCACTTCCACTAGTCGAACTATTATTATAAGTTATTCTAAGAACATTTGGGGCCACCATACCCCTAGTGATGAAAATATAATTAGGTGACCAATACACTTGCCACTCTTCAATCTAAATTACATTGCCATGGCTAAATTTGTGGGAATTGTCCGTCAATGACCTTTCCAAATATTGGAACAACTCCTTCCATGCCACAAAAGGTGTGAACAACTATGGACTACACATTTTTTGAATAACACACAAGTTGTCAAATTCCTAAATGAAATCATTTAATTCAATGGTGCCAAATACCCTTAAATATTGATGAGGTGTTTTGGTGAGTTTGTATAATCCACCCATGTTCCACAATGATGGTGGAACAACATGTAATTAATTAGAAGTAAAATCCAAATCCAAATCCTTTTTCTATGACATTGATCATGTTGTTGTTAATGATTGGAATTGAATGCCTTGCCTTGTAAACCCATTAGTACCATTTGTATTCAAAATGTTGCCTATTTCCAAACCCCACGGCACCTTTGTGGTGATGTTTATCCCTAAACCTTATATACCAAAGCTAATTCCTACAAAATGTTGAACTATGGGTTTAACCTAGCCTACATTCACCAAAGAACATTCCATATGGCAAAACAAACATGGGGTTCATTATGAACATAACAACTATGGTTTATTAGTTAATAATTTAGTTTCACCACCACAACCAAACAATGGAATAAATGGTCCAATCATCACCTCCAAACACAACCTACAACAACACCAACAAAAGGTCACAACTTAAGCCCCCCAATGAAATATTCAAAATTGATGTTGGAATTTATGTCTATGAAATCAAATGGATTTATAATGTGGGAACGAATTGGACAATAGTCTTGTCCCTTCCAGGCCATTAATTGAACCAATTATAAACCTTGGGACTAATTGCATAAATGGGGGATGGCATGTAACCTTTCACCCCAAAAATCTTGCACTGTAATATGCACAGGTGGGGGGGATGATCAATCTAAGAGTTTTACACCTCATTGGAATTATTGAACAAGCCACACACTTCCTCACATTCTTGGTCTTACGATTATTTTTTAATATTATATTAACAACAAGAGTGAACCATAAGCACAGACCCAAACAACACAAAGTGAAAACGAACTTTTTATACAACATGGATTCTCACTTTTGTAATTCCCATTCAAAAATTATGACAAAAATTCAAAAGTTGACAATGCAATTGTTTTCATTCACTAAGGGTGTAACATTCCATCACTTGTGGGTGACAAGAATTAGTGCTTATTAACACAACCATTGTGTTGTTGAAAATCTAACCAAAATTAACCCCATACACACCATCATTTGCACCCAACAAAAACAATGTTATAAAATTTGACTGTCCTCCAAATGGATTTTAATCTCCCATGCATGTCATAACCCTCCATTCAAGAAACCTAGCAACACAAAATCATTACAATATGACAATGTACTTTGGAAGTGTAAATTTCCAAAGAAAACCCAAAAACAAAATTCCTTGACATCATGATGTGATTAACATGTTTGGCCATTAAATTCAAAATGTCCAAAATTTTAATTTAAAAAATATTCATTTTTGGTCACTAGCCCTAATTTGGTTATTAGATGGACGAAAAATATTACATCCAATTTATGGTTGAAATGCTGTTGATTCAAATGAAAAACTTATATATATATATATAACTTGAATGGATGAGAACACAAACCAACATCCAAATTATGGACAGAACATGTTTAATGTGGCTGAAAATTTTGAAATGAAAATAAAAAATAAACTAATTTTTTTTATAAAAAAGAAAAAGGCCATGTGGCAAGTTTGATTTAGTGTTGAACTTGCCCCTCCCAAACATTAGGTTTGAGCTTTTTGAAAACAAGGAGGTCCAAATTGGACCCTCCATTTTTCTTATCTTGAAGCCCTTTTAAACCTTGAAAAGCTTTAGAACCTATTAAACTTGATAGGTTAACCCAAGTTTAGGCGAGCTCCAATTGTAAGAAACAATGGAATTCCAAACTCCACCACCATTAAGTCCTACTTTCCTAAATGTCATCCCCTCTCTTCTTATTGTAATTGCAAGTTGTTGCATTAATTCACAATGCCCACCAAAAAAATGAAGACAATAAGGAGGATGGCTTCCTTGCCTCCTCATGGTGTTGTTAACAAAACACTAGCTTGGCACCACCAAGCTTAAAGTTTGGTGATGGCAATTGAACACAAGTGTTATCAATGGTGGTGCTCCTTTTGAGTGTGGCCGCCACCTTCAACATAATAGAAAAAAAGAATGGGAAAGAAAGAGGGGTGGGGAAAAACTCCTAACCAATTGCAAATTTATTTTATGTTTATTTTAAAATGAATTCAAAATTACCAGCACATTTAAGCAAAATTAAACCTTCATGGCATTTGTTGAAAAAAAATTCATGCAAAACACATAACCCAAAACAAAACCAAGTGTTAAAAAAAAATGAATTTAATTGTAGCACAACACAACTAGATCAAAATTTTAATGATTCAAAAGATCTATTCACCTACAAATAATGGGGAATCCAAGCCCAAACCACACACAATAAATTCACACAATAAATGCATAATGTTTTTTGCATAAAAACACAAAAAACTTACAAAAACAAACTTGTGTGTTATGGAACTTCAAATCATCAAAATTGATTTGAAAACACACAAACTTGATGATTTGAAATTTTAGAACACATAACTTGGGATAATATCCCAAACACAAAATATCCTAAACCCAATCCACACTTGAACTAGTCCTAAGTTAGAGCACAATTAGCTACATTGACCCAACTTAACACTAATTTAATCAAAACCTAATTAGGTAGCTAAGCTAAGACTTTTGACACTACCTTCCAAATAAAAAAATGAATTTGAAGGTCAAGTTGTGTCAATAGATTGTTAATGTGTCACATAGCCCTTTGAATACAAAAGATGGTCGCTAGATATGCAATGGAGCTTTTTATTGAAACACAAACACATGCTTGGATCCAAGGTATGAAGTCAAGTTACCAAATGTTGGAAACACATGTTGATCAAATTAATAATAATATCTTATAATCTTTTTTCACAATTTTCCATTGTAATTTATGCTAGACTTTAGTATTGTATACTTCAAGGTTTGGTTGGTCATTTGAAAGAGGTGCAAATGGTCTCAAAATTGGGATGTAGAAAGTTAAGTGTGTTTTGAATTTTGAGGTGAATGAGTTTTTGCCATGAAATGTGGTTGTGGAGATATAGGAGTCAAAGGATACCACAATATAAGGAGATTGGGAATTGAACAATTCCATGAAATATCCCACTTTTCATAGCTAGAAGTCATTTAGGGAGGTTTATTAAGGTTACTAATGTGAACTCAAACAATGATTTTCACAACCTACATAGGCAACCAATCCAAGTTGTCAAAGTCGTCAAAGTGGTTCAACAACAATGCTTTGAGTTGTATTATGACTTGATGAAACATATACAATTTAACATTCTTTGTTGGAACTAAGATGATAGAAATGGATTTTCTTAATATACATTGGAATTAAGGAGGAAGTTCATCAATGCACAAAACAAATTATTGAAACCTATTATAAAGAAGTGGCATGATGTTTTATCAAAAACATTTTTATTAAACTATAACAAAATATGGACATTATGAATGTTTCAAAAAGAAAATTGGTTCATATGGTCTTTATATCATAAGGTCATTGTTTGACTGCTAAGGTTCAGCAACTCAATAATAATGGTTATCCTTGTTGTGGTTTACACATTGAAGAAACTTTTCCATAGAAATTTTGTGAGTGTAATCAAGCAAGACATGTGTGTTCTTGGGCTCTAACCATTATGAATAAGCTTAGATGCAACCTTTCTTATTTTGATCCTTGGATGGGATAGTCTATAAATTAATGTCTCTTTGATGTAAACCTTCATAAAAAATTTAAGCAATTAAAATGTTTTGTAATATTTGAGGGGTCTCATGCATGGGATTATGATAAAACATGGGCAACTTGGGCATAAATTAAATTATTTTTTATTTTTCGAAACTTTTGAAAGAAAAAAACCTTATTGTCGAAAATTGCAAAAATTTAGATTACAAGAATCTGGAATTAAATCTTGGCCTAATACAAATAAGCACATTAGTTGTGAACACATTAACCACAAGGAGAATAGGAAAATTATGAAGTTGAATTATAATTTAATACGTAAATTCCTTATATCCCAAAAATTAAAAATTAAAAATTCACATTGCGAATTTTAAATTTTAAAATAAATAAATTATTTGGCACTTGTGTACCAAACTTGCCCAAGTACTAGGGTATTTAGATAAATCATAACAATAAGGTTTTTAAGCATTGGACTTGGAAACAATAAAATTAGATACTTGATCTAATAGGATATGAATATGATAGGATTGAATCAAATGTCTAATTTGATTAATAAGGCTCCCAAATAAGCTAAACAAGTGAATTTTACCAAATTTATAGTCAATGACAAGCTCATTTTACTTTTTCTCTCCTAAGGAATTGAAAATTAAATGATGCTACCAATTAGTTAGGTTGTGTATTATTAAGTGGTAAATTCCCTCCACCTTTGGGTTTGGTTTCTTTGAGTCCATTCTTTGGTTGTGTTCCTTCCAATCGCACCTAGTTATGCTTTGGCGTTGTTCCACCGTTGCCCCCCTTTTTTTTTGTGCCTCCCAAAACACCTGCGTTATTTGCACATAAAAAACCACACATTTGGTGAAGCTTTGGCATTCAAGCTTACTTCGATTTCTTTGGCTAACCCTGACCTTTAGATGGGCGGGACTAATACTTGTTGTGGATTTCCCAAGTGGTCCAAGGCTTCGTTGCCCGAGATTACCATTTCCCATCTTTCGGCCTAATTGCAAACTTTGTTTAGTTCAAATATTTAGTGCAACGAAACCCAACACCTTGGGCCCCCTTCCTCAAACCCTCATTTGCCGGCACCTATGGAGCTTGTGAATATGTCAAACTAGGAGTCGAACCCAACCCAACATTTAGATTTGTAACCCAAGCCACCACGAGGGCCACCCTGCAATGGTCTAAATTTAAGCCCCGATTAAGTGAGCCCCCACACTTGAAGGTCCACCTAGAAGGGAATGTCATTCTCCCCCACTTTAGAGATGTTACCGTCCTTGTTGATGTTTATTTAGGATGATCACCCTTGGCGTTTTTGCCATCTTCTTTTCTTTCGACCCCCTTTGGGATTAGTTACTTCCTAATCAATAAATGCCATTTGCACTGTGTTTTTTGTGCTCTTAGCGCAAGAGGTTTACCAAGTGTGTTTTTTGTTTTCACTCAATGCGCTCATTGAACATCTTCCATTAAATCCACTTTATTCAACCATCATTTTTTTCATCTTCGGAGTTTGCTTCAAATTTTAGTTTGGGAATTTCAACCACCATGTCATATGAGGTTTGTAAATGTGCCTATATATGGTGTTGGACTGGGCTTTAAGATCCAAATCCCCTTTACCCAAACGGGACATGAGTCGTGAATTCATGCGTAAGAAGTTTGACTTTTCCACTCAAGGGTGTGCCACTTTATGCGCATGCACCACCACCCCGATTTTGCCTAATCAAGCCTTGAATTTTTTTGAATTGAGTTTAACTCCAATTCTATTTTCATTGGTTGCCACTCCCTTACCTAACTTAGTTGTTGCCTTTCCATGAACTTTAACCTTTTTGTAGTTGGCCGCATTCGCAAAAACCCTTAACCCTTGTTTATTGAATAGTTAATTTTGTGGGTGTTCTCCCTCATTTTAGAGGTTGATGTGCTCATTAACATGTAGGCTACTTGTAGGTGGGTTTCTCTTTTTCTTCTAAGTCCTCTTCACTCCAAGTTCATGATCCCTTTCTTGTTCAAACTTGTTTACCATTTTGGGCAAGTGGTACAAGTGAGCAGGTTTCATCTACAATGTTTCCTTATGATGACAACCCTTATATTTCACCAAGTACTCTTTGTTTTTAAGGCAAATTTTCCTTGCATAGAATATGCCTTCGATTTTGGTGGTTAAGCTATGTTCAATGGCATCAACTTTTGGTCACACCTTTTTCTTCCGATTTAGTTTTTGGTCATCACATAAAAAAAACTTAAGTTTCGATCCATGGAAGGTTGGATGTGCCACAAAATAAGTTGGCAACTAACTTTAGGGTGTACACGTCAGGTATCATTAATATACGTGATCATGGATTCATCCAACTTTCCATGGAAAATGAAGTTCATGAGGGTCATGAATGTCGATAGAACAATACACAATCCAAATGGCATCATTAGGAATTCATATGAGCCATGCTTAATCCTCATTGATGTCTTTTCTACATTTTCATCCACAATGCAAATTTGATAGTACCTAGAAATGAAATCAATTTGGTTAAATTTTTTTATTTCATTGAATTGATCCAATAGATCATCAATGCGGGGTAAAAGAAAGTTGTTTTTATCGTTATTTTATTCAAGGCACATTAGTTGATACACATTTTTTACTTGCTATCCTTTTTATCCGTAAACAAAACAGGTGCCCCATAGGGCGATTTGCTTTGTTGAATATACCTTCGACTGAAGAGGTCGTTTAATTATTTTTTAAGTTCTTCTAATTCATTTTGGTTTAACCTACAAGGTGCCTTGGATGGTACGGTTGTTTTAGGCACCACTCCTATCTTTTGGTCAACCTATTTATAAGGTGGAAGGGCATTGGGGAGTTTGTCTGTTAAAACTTTCAAAAAATTATTTAGTGAATCCAAAATACAAGCAAGGGGTTGTTTTGCCTTTTGTGGCTTAGGCTCCCCTTAAGAGACTCTCAAAAACATCAAAATAAGAAAACTAGGTGACTTTAATTCATTAGTTAAAGCAGCCAAGTTCACTCCCATTTTTGCCAATGTAAAATTATAATCTATATCTAAGTTCAGTAACTTAGAACGACTCTTGGCATGGACTTTCAACTTACCTCTGTTGTGGAGGATGTCTACTTCATAGGCACCCCAAAATGTGTTGCCTAAAATTACATCAAAATTATTGAAGTCACACATGGTGAAGTTCTCAAATAATCAAATTCTTCTATAAGACAATTCAACTCCTCACACTACATTAAGCAAAGGTCTAGCTATGCCTTGTGCCAATTAAACTATTATGGGGTTTGCCACCAATTCGGTCTTGACTTTAAATCATTTCGTCACCTATGGAATCATGAATGAATTTGTTGTTCTTGAATCCAAAAGACAACCCACAATTTTGTCACTTATTTTACAATTCAATTTTAACAAGTTGGAGGCTTCGCTTTCGTGTGCCCTTATTTCGTCCATGAAACCTCCTTGGAAAATCAACTTACCTTGGGCAATGTTTTGGTTTACTTGAGGTGGCTTGAGGTAGTCCTTCACCAAGTGTTTGTTGTTGTCACAATTGAAACATTTGACCTTGAACATGTCTCGCTTCACCTTTTTTATTAGTAGTTTTTTGCTCGTTGACTTCTCCTTGTCATTTTGAAGCCTTGGCTTTCCTTGGCCCCACTTATGCTTGTTGCGACCCTTCCTTCCATTGCTTGGGATGACTTGATTTTTCTAGGTGACTGCACTTTAAGTTTCACCCTTGGGGCATGTAAGAGCTTCATTCCATCATCTTCATCAACCCTTGGCACATTTTCGGAATATTAGTCCTTTGGTAGACTATCTTCTGCACCCAAGGCTTGAGTCCATGTAGGAAGATCAACTTTTGAGCATACTTATCTTTCAAGGGGCCATAATCAACATATGATTGAAGTCATGGACATAGGTGGCCAATGAACCCCCATTGTCCCCTTGAACCCCCATTGTCCCCTTGAGTGAACTCCAAGAATTCCATTCCATCTTGAAGCACCAAGTGGTGCGGCATGAACCTTTTGTCCAACCGTAACTTGAACTCTTCCCATGTGAGGGTTCAAGTAGATTGGGTGTTTTCTACTTTTAAAACATTTGCCACTCCCATGCATGTTCCTTCAATAAAGTCTGAATGAAATGGACTCACTCCTTATTGATTTCAAGTTGTTGTGTTTCCATGTATGCTTTTACTTGGTGCAACCATAGTCGCATTCACTTGGTCTTGGTTTCTTTCCTTGCAAAGGAGTCCGACAACCTTGCTTTAATGGTTGGCTTGGTAGAACCTCCACTTGGGGCACTACCAATGGCACCCAAACCTTTCTTTATGTGGTTCATCAACTTGGTTGTTTCTTAGTTTTGTGCTATGGCTTCCCTTAATTGAACCCCAAACACACGAAAGGTGTCCACAATAGCCAAAAAATCTTTGGATGATTTTTCCACTTTTGGAGCTTCATGTTCTTGTTTCTTAAGAGATTTGTCCACACCAGAGACTTTAAGGCTTACTTGCCCCCTTTTCTTCTCTTTGGTCCATTCAAAAGGAGAATGCACATTTCCACTTGACTTTAAAAAAAAGTGGAAGTTGATGTCCTCAACCAATTCCAGAATCGGTTCAAGAACTTTTTCATTCCCTTTATGTTTTAATAGGGGAAGGAGTCCTCTCATGGGACTTTGTTTGTTTAAGCTTGACCCATCCTTTCATGTCTTTTTTTTCTTAGAGTTTTGTGGAATAGGTTTGCCACCTCCTCCACATAGCTCACAAACTTTGGGCTTCTTCATCATGAAGCTCTTCACCCACCATGGTCTAAGTTGCTATCACTAGCTCTTCCATAGCGGTGTCCTTTTCCTTTTCCTTTTTGGTCTTGTACTTCTTCTTAGCCTTGGGTTCCTTGGGTTTCACCACAGCCTTTGTGTTAGGCAACAATTTATCCAAGGCCATTTGCCTTCAACTATTCACCTTTGCCAAACACCTTAGAAAAATTCGCATTCAATTTTTAAAGTGTACTCTGATACCACCTATCACACATGGTTACGCCTTGGCGTTGTTCTATTGTCACCCCATTCCGTTCTTGTGCCTCCCTATAAACCCATGCTACTTGCACATGGAAAACCATGCATTTGGTGAAATTTCGACATTTAAGCTTATCTCGATCTCTTGGGCTAACCCTAACCTTTAGATGAGTGGGATAATACCTACTGCGGACTTCCCAAGTGGTCCAAGACGTTGTCGCCCATGATTACCATGTCCCCTCTTTCGGCCTAATCACAAACTTCGTTTAGTTCAAGGACCTAGTGCATTGAGGCCAACATCTTAAGCCCCCTTCCTCAAACCCTCACTCACCAACACCTATGCAGTTCATGAGTATGTCAAATCAAGAGTTGAACTCAGCCCAACACTTAGACTCGTAACCCAAGCTGCCACAGGGACCACCCCACGGTGGTCTGAACCTGGGCGTCAACTAGGTGAGCCCCTACACTTGAAGGTCTGCGTAGAAAAAAAAAGGCATGTCACTTCTCATTTTTGCAATGAAGCTTGTCTTCCTTTGTGGCCACAAAAGAAATTGAAAAATAAAGGAATCTCTTCTTAATTTCCTTTTTTTCATTTTCCCCATTAGAAAATGTGGTTTGTTTGTTTATCAGCCCAACCCTGTGACAGAAACCAGGTGGGCCCAGCACTGGCATTTTGCATTAACACTTTGGGTGTCTCACGCAAGGCCCTAAGTCATTTGGGTTTCAGATCCCTCCCTGTAAGTAGCTGACAAACCAACCTGCAGAGTGAAAAACATTCAAAAGACACCTGGACAATCAAACTAGTACTGGAAACCCAATCAAACTACCTATTCAATGACAAAAAGAAACACAACATGAACCCAAAAAAAAAACACCTTTAGTTCACACACAATTGGAACAACAACAACAACTTGAAATGCTCAAAATCAACAAAATTGCATTCAACAAAGTCAAAGTCACAAAAGTTTTGGTCATAAATGGGATCTTTTTTGTTTTGTCTTCATTGGGTTGGGTTGCATTGTTTTTGTTGAGGGAAGACTTTTGACTTGTGTTCATTTGGAGTTTTTTTTTTTCTTTTTTTTCTTTTTG